>Ga0316189_10000401_pt1 | contig 42933 bp, 75 predicted proteins | sample LowCovwburrow_MG_FD_204930 | JGI IMG/M metagenome (GOLD analysis project Ga0316189, IMG submission 204930) | Coastal sediment microbial communities from Maine, United States - Lowes Cove worm burrow | ecosystem: Environmental > Aquatic > Marine > Coastal > Sediment | place: USA: Maine... | reverse complement strand
TAGGATAGCATCGACCTTAACCCAGCCTTGCTTTCTTCTGTTCTCATTATTGGATATTTCATAACCACCTTCTTTCATTCATTTCTTTTTTAGGAATATTTGCTATCCTGCACATCGATAAAAGATACATTATAATTTTAAAAACAATCGGCAAGATAACAGTTACTATAAATAGTATTCCTAATATTGATAACAAAATCATTATATCCCCCACGCCCAGTATACCCCGCTTCTTTTGTCCCATGGGGTAGCCTTGTACAAGATCTTAAGGGCCTTGTATGGAAACCCATGTTCTTTTGATAGCTTTCTTAATTTCTTTGTTGCTGTTTTACTCATCTGATACCGCCTTTTGTGTTGAGTGCTTAAACATAAACCCAATAGAAGTACCCATATGTATAAACCCTAAAATCAAGGCCACGGTGTATACCGGGAAATTTAATTTCAGCATCCCTATAAACGCTATAATAAAATATGTCATTCTTCCTCTTCCTCCTCATTCTGCAATTGGTTAAGTGTATCATTATTAGTATCATTATTCAAGGGCGATTCTTCGGCTGCCTTCTTTCTTTCGGCCTCAATCCTTTTTTGTTCAAGTATAGGGTCTATTCCTGGTATTTGATTCATTAGCCATTCCTTAGATATGAACGTTCCTACAAACTGCGCCCACTTCTCAACTAATTCAATTATGGTTTCCATTTCAACTAGTGGCAGCTTGACATTAAAGTCTCCTAATATAGCATTAGTTTCCAAGCCGCTATCAATAGCCATAACCATAGCTTTTTCTATCAGCTCGGTAAAAGCCTCTTCCCACAATAACCGGTCTTTCCGGGTGGTAATTTCAAGCAACTTGCTAATGTTCTCGGCTGTTGCTCTATTACTCATGAGTTCCGGCCAAGATAAAAGGTGTATGGGGATTCCTGTATTGTTTGCTATAAATTTCATATCGGTTAGGATGCCATCAAGGATTACTTTTACCCCGGCAGGGGGTGGCCCTTTAAGCTCAAAATCTGCCGGCCCTGCATACCCGTCTCCTATCTCATAACTATTTGCAGCAATATTATTATTGATCGCCTTAGCTTCTGCTTGCCACCCAGGCATATTAAAATCAAGTTTCCAAGTCGGGCTTATTTTTCCCCACAAGTGACCATTCTTTCTTAAGTCATACCCGGCCCTTGATACGTTTGCACACTGGGTTAGTACTTTGTGGGTTTTGTGTGGGGTCTCATCCCAATCGAATTCCGTACCACCCAACCGGATGTAAACAGCTTGCTTTTTATCAATAGTCATTTCTTCATCTGTTTTTTTATCCTTATACTTAAACCCTTCAATAAAATCTACATCTTGCCCGGAAATAATAGGGGTGTAATTGTTGATATACCAAGAAAATGATTGAGCCCGGATGTGTTCTTTATCAGATCCCTTGCCGATAACCGACAATACAATTAAATCTTTTCCCTCGAGTTCTCCAGTTAGTAAAACTTGCATTAAGCGGGAACCGCTCAACTTATTCACCTTGAGAAACTTATCAATAAAATCCTGGGTAGCCGGTTTATTTGCGTTAACATTAAGCCCCTCTCCCCCTAATAAAGCAACCCGCAAATCTATCAGCGCCGGAAAAACCTCTGCGCCATAATCTGCCGATGCATTATACATGTCATAAGAGCCGCAAACCATAGAGGAATATTTTGTGTAATTGTTTTTGTCCACCACTTTTGATGTAGATGATCCACCCCTATTTGGCGGTGTCAATGCATCTCTTTGCCCTTCTGCTACAGCTTGAACAATAAGCTTTTTTTGCTGCCTGATTTTAAAATAATTCCTTATAGGTTTTTTTGCCATCGCCTGAATATTGGCATTAAGCTTGTTTAGGTCCGCCATCAATAGGCCCCCTTGTTGAACACCGCACCCCGTTTCATATCACGCCCAGTAATAAAGAATTCCTCTTGTGCGTATCTGGTAGCGGCAATTGTATCGTCATTAACTTCTACATATTCATATTCGCTAATAGTGCCATCTGGGAATTCCCGGCGCTTGAACTTGGGGAACTCTACCGCTGCATGAGGGCAATTGGTAGCATGAATATTGATAACGGGTAATGTCCTTAAGTATTCAATCCCCAACTTAAGCGACCCGGGCCCTTTTCTTGCACCATATACCGAAAACCCATTATTATTCCAGGTTAATATATCCCCAGGGTTAGCACTATCCGCTATTATAGCATATTCTTTGGGGAAATTGGAAGCCTCAACATTTTTAAGAAAGCTTAAATTGTCCGCCCCTTTTTCCCAGAACTCTTTATGGATGTACAATTCCCCCTCCCGGTACCCCATGCCCATAAGCGCTTGGGCGTGCACGAATCCAAAGTCAAGCCCGTGCCTGATATCCTCATAATCATGCTCAACAAAATCAAAGTCCCAAATCTTAATATTGTGAAATAGCCGGGCGTTTGAGATACTCCCCCAGTTACCTAAGCAATACACATTATAATAATACTGGTCTATTGTCTTGAACTTTTCTAACCGCTCCCGGTCGTCTGTGGTAAGAAACTTATTATCAAGGTATGTGGTTTTAAGCGAAAACCCCTTATCCGTGGGAATAGGGTTATCAAAGAACCTTGCCTTAATCCAGTGGTCAACATCAATAGGGTTAAAAGATATTATTATATGCTTACGGATGTCAGATAATCCCCTAATCCTTATTTCCATTTGGTTAAGGTCGTTTTCTGTGAATTCTGTTGCCTCTTCCAGCCAAATACAAACCAGCGGGCCAGTGGGAAAGGTGACAGACTTGACTTTCTCTAACTCTTTTTTATCCTTAAGGCCCTTAAATAGTATCTGATTTCCGTTACCCTGGAAAATAATTTTCTCGTCTCCCTTTGATTCGTTAATCTTAAATAGTTCTGTAAATCCATAATTATTAATACACTTGCACAACTCCCCAAAAGTACTATCATGGTTAGAAGCTGCAATCTTACGCAGAGCAAGCACATTATAACCAGGGAGATTTATTAGATTGTATATTATTTTTTGTGCAACAAAGTATGATTTTCCTGCGGACCCCCCGCCAAGAAATACTTGATATGGCCTATGGTCTTTTAGGTATCTGCGGTATACCGGGTTAATTGTTTTGTAGATGTTGGTAAAATCAACTTTTGGCATTATTCATTAATCAAAGATAGTTGCCCCTCATCCCCGGTGCCTGATATTGATAGACCGTGTTTAGCTTTAATGGCTTTTTCATGAATAGCTTCATCACGCTTTCTTTTTTCCCTGGTGATTCTTAAAGCATCTTCCTTCTCTCTTTGTTGCCTTAACTTGGTTTTAACATCAATATCATTCCACTCTTTTAATTTTTTTTCGAAAATTGCATGTGCTATCTGGCCACCGACAACACCCTTTCCGCACCAGCTTGATTTTAATTTTGATAACTCCTTCGGGAACAGGTGACAACTTACAAGGTTTAACTTTAGCCTTTCTAAAATATAATACTTACAATTGGTACAAAAAGGGCCACCACAAGGAGAAATGCACAACTCATTAAATGTTAAAGATTTAGCCAAATCACGGTTATTCATGCTCTGCCCTCTCTCCGCCATCACTATCACAAATAGCTGGAAGTTTTTTAGGCTTAATATTTACTTCAAATATAGGCCATATTTGATTCCCCTCTACATCCCACACCATACACCCAAACATCCAATATCTACGCAATATATTTAATTCTTCAATCAAAACAAGGCTCCCATTCAATCTCCTGAAAACGATTAGTGTAAATATACCTACCGAAATCACCGTTTTCTACATCAAGTAAATTTATATCATTATGGGAAAAAATAGATATTCCGTATTCCTGGCTTAAAGCGGTAAGTTTGTCAGTAAACTCTTTTATTCTCTTCACCCTGTCAGTATCACTCATTAATGTAATCCTCCAAAGGGCAAGTTTTAAAATATATATTAGATTCTTCACGGCTATATATTTTTTGTAGCTCGCATTTTTTCGGCGGCCCCTTTAAGTGAGCCCTTCCAATCTCATCTAATGATTGCCTGCCGTTCCAAAAAAAGCAATCACCTTTATTATTATCGCATTCTGTTATTTTAATTTTACGCTTTTTTAATCTAATTTGCTTGCTCATCTTTTTCCTCCAATTCAGGCGCCGGGGTAATCTCATAGGTCTTTTGCTTAACCTCGGCTTTTACGTGCTCTGTAGGCTTCCCGTCTATTCGGTCTATAATATATTTAAGGGCTATCATGTTTCCATCAAGCCCCATTTCTGTTAACTTCTCAATCAAAGCTTGCTTTCTGGTCTTCCCCTCAATCTCCCCATCTTTCCCTTTTAGGTATTTTTCAAGTAGCGCTGTTATCGATTTCCCTTTTGGCCTACCACCCGGGTTGCCTGATTGCCCTTTCTGAAACTTGGCCATAATATCCTGTTACCCCCCTGTTATTGAGTAATAATAGCACTTTATGGCCCTGTTTGTCAATTATTTAGACTATTAATTTCTTTTCCCATAATTGCAATTTCATACTCTATTTAAACCTCCATTTCCTGTCAATCTATGGTTGTTAAACCAAATATCCTTATTTTGAGAGAGTAAAGCTTGGACAGTATTCACCTGGCCATTTACTGTCTGTATATTTTGTTGTAATACATCTATCGGATTCTTTACAATCACTACATGTTAATTCTTTTGTGCTCTCTCCCAATAATCCGTCATCTTTTACCGTACCGCCCTTTTGCCAAACTTCCAAGCCCATCGGGTCATGGTGGAATTTCATTATGAAGTCATTTGCTGATATTAATGCATAACCGCAAGCTTGAATAATTTTTTTATTATCAGAAACAATAACCCCATCATGTATTGCTATATAGTTTGGGTCGTATTCATGATATCCATCTTTCATTCGCCAATTAAACCCATTATCAAAATATATCTGCTGTACTATCCTTGATATTTCCTCTCTGCTATCATCCGTTGGTAATTCAACAGCATATTTCTTTATCTCTTCTCTTAATTCCTGGCTATTGGGTAAGTCAGCTTTACTCATCACCCTGGCAAATCCCGCCTGTTTGTCCGCTTCCTTTTCTGTCTCTTCCAGCCTAATTTTAGCCAATCCCCCAGGGAAGACCTTTTCCGGAACGTACTGAAACTGCTCATCTTCCCGGCAATCGTCACAATTATAGTGACAGTTAGGACCACCGGATTCTATACAAGTACGGTCTGTGTACTCTTTTAATGAGCTATAATTTAATTTCTTCCATAATTCCATACTTATAACCTCCCTTTACCGTCACATATATTACAAATAATTTTTCTACCGTAAACATCTTTTTTTAACCCAGTAGTACCGCATATTAGACAGGGTTTAGTACTATTAACCCACTTATTATAATCATCCCGCTCTTTTTCTAATTTTTTAATTTTATCTTTTAATTCCGTATATTCAGGGTTAGGTATATTTTCCTCACCTGTCGCCTGGGCTTTGGCTTGTGCTGCCCCTTCCACAATAGAGGCTATAATATTTACCTGCTCTTTTGTTGCTATCAATTCAGCTTCCAATAATGCTTCTTTTATACACTCTAACCAATATATATCTATATCCATAATTTACTCCTTGTAATTAGATGACTCCCCACAATAAGGACATTAATAATATTTTGCATTAGAGTAACAAGCTCCAATGTTTATAGTTTCCCACCACCAATCTTTAACATCACAGTATTGATAACGATCATCCCAATAATTTTTATCCATCCAAACACTATACTTAATATAACCTTTGTCAACTTTTGTGTTACAAGTGCTACACCTTTTACCAAATTTCATCAACTATCCCTCTTTTGTTTCCCATCAACCTCTACGGCTGGAAAATATTTAACAGCGTTATCATACAGCGTTTTAAACATCTCCCTATTTATATTCCCGCTCAGGATCAAAACCTTAGTTACATGCGCCCAAAGGGTAACAATCCCCAAGTGGTCAAGATCTTCAACCATGGCAGAGAGATCCTTCGCCCCTATCTTGAGGGTTGACACCGCTCCCGTTGCGTCACCGGCAAAAAATGCCCCGGCTATAATAAGAAGGCTTACGGGGAGATCTTTTCCTCCCACAACAACCACTGTTATAATTATGATAGCAAGTACAACCAGGGCGGCCAGGGTAATCATCACTCCAAACCTTGCCTTACCTATAATTACACTTGCTTTATTCTTTTGTAATTGGTTCATTGCTTTTCTCCTTGTAATCATTAATATATTCTTTTTTTAATTTCGGCAAATACTCCCCTTTAAAATGACCTACTCCGCCAGCAATAACACTGCCTAAAACAAAAAACCCTATTGTTGCCGTGAATAAAAATATTTCTGTCTTGCTCATCCCTAACTCATAACACGCCACCCCAGTAGAAAAAATTATAAACACCGATAAAGAAAAGAAAACCATAATTATTAGCCTATTCTTTATAAGCACACGTAAAGACCGCTTTATTATAAATTTAAACATACATAACTCCTTTTTATTTGCTCAAAACCCTATCATGTTTGCAAACATATCGTGTAAATTGAAGGTGTCTTTTTCAACATCAACATATTTGGTAATAAGTTTCATATCTGTTTTTTTCTGCGGGTTCTTTTTTAACCATCCATAGCAAAAAAAGTACAGCCGCTTAATTTCCCTTGGCCTGTATACAAATAGGCAAGCCATCGGTCTTATGTAGACTTTATCATGGTCTCTATTGTCAAGAATTAAGCTTAAGCTTTCATTCTGATTATCGCTTAAGTTTTTAGTCGAGAATGCTGCAAGATCCTTGTAATACTTGACCTCCATGTATATAGAAACGCCACGAAAAGTAACCAATAAATCGAAAGGTTTGGGAGGCGTGAACCGCTGCCCTAATGTATCCGGTATTTTATAATAAAACGCTCCGACATCTTCGCAGGCGTGCTTAATATATGTATATGCTTTTGATTCATGTCTCATTATGACTTACACCGGCAAAAACTAGAACTGCAAGTATAAGAAAAATCACCGTCATCATGGGGCTTATCACATACAAATTTAAATCTACTTTCATCATATTCTTTATCTGGGTCTCTTACCATGAATTTAAACGCAATAACCATAGTTTCGTTATGGGTGTCTATAAGTACTGTGCCTTTTGGATATTTTTTATATATAACCGGGCTTATACGCTTTATTGTTTCCATCTCCCACACCTTAAGTAGTGCGTCCCACCTGGCAAGGTCTTGGCTGGTTAGGCCGTGGGCTGGTTGGTAGTTTTCGTATTCAAACCAACTCATATCCCCAACACCTTTTAAACATTTATAAATTTTTATATCCCATCTTTTTGATGTAATCCCGCATGAACTCTCTGTCAACTTAGCACTATTAACCCGGTCTATTGTGCGTTGGAATAATTGGGATATTAACAATTGATTACTTTCAGGGAAAATACTATCCAATATTAAAGAACTTCCTCCGGGTCTACAAGTACACCTAAAATATCGGTGCCCTGATTCGTAAAGACTCCAACCCTCAGCCAACTCACAGCACCACTGCCAGAATTCAACCGGTGATTTATCTTTTAATTGCTCATATGTTATCATTTAATACTCCTCTCCGTGCTTGCGGGGGCCTGGTCAAATTGTAGGCCATCTTTGCGGTTATGTGCTTTTGAATGTCTATTTTATTATCAGTGCAAAAATAAAGCATCACACTGTAAAAATAACTAATACTGTCGATAAACTCATCCTCTACATACATTTGATATACTCTAGGCAAAACAGTTAAACACTCATAAAGAAATCCAGGGATATTTTTATTATTTGCAATTCTCAATTCTCTCGGTTCGTCAATTTCTATAATGTCACGATCTACCCATAAATACCCGTAAAGCTCAAAAAGCTTAATGAAGGTACCGGCTATTTTATCTTCAAAGGTATCTTTGATATAATGGCTAAAAGCTGCTTTTTCTTCAAATGGAGGGAACTCTTGAATTTCCACAGACCTGCTATATAAATCCCATAATGCAAACCTATTTTTCCTATGCGCCTCTACCGCTTTAGATATCTCGGTTACTATTCGCATTAACAAGGTGCCTATGTCGGCGTATTCGCTGGCACCGTCGCAAGTGGGGCATTTGCCTACAATTCTACCACACCCTTCGCAGGGGTGACTTATATGATTATAACACCCTGTGTGATTGCATGGAGGATAAACCTTGACACCCTTACATTCTGGGCAAGTATAAAATCCTTTTGTAACTGCGTTTTGGTGTGCTGCTTTAATTAGCTCTTTTGTGTTCACTCTAATCCCTCCCATATTTCAACTATTTCCGTCCAGGGTTTACCGGCGGCTGATTCGATTATTTTACTATCTTCTTTCCATTCAATTTGATCTTGCTCTTGCATCATATCAAGATCTATAAAACTAATTGATCCGCACAATTTGCGAAACATAAATAAAAACATTTCAGGGGCTTTTGATGAAAGATTTGCATCTTCGTGACTTTGGTGTTTTACACTCGGTGCAGTTAAATCAAATCTTAAAACAGTAGTATGGCCGGGTGTGTCATCGTCTAAATGCCACGGTCCCGGAGTTATCCCTAAAGCTTTTAAAAATCTGTTCTCTCTGTCTGATATCATAATTTATTCCTTATCAATAATAGTTTCGCCATCGGATGCATAATTATATCCTTTTGGGATATTCTTGCCCTTGCGGTCCATAAACTCTTTGTTCATATTATCACGCACATCGCTGTCAGCAGGGCCAAAGTCTGCATTATAGTAAAACCATTCTAAATACTCTAATTCAGTTGCTCTTTCTCTTTTCACAAAATCCTCCATTAATAAAAAAAGCCCATTTGGTAAGTACCCCCGGTTATCGTAGCTAACGCCGGAAAAGTACCACCCAAATAGGCTTGGTTAATATCAGCTAGCTACTACCGATATATACAGTATACTACTTATCAAGTTATTTATCAAGCAATACTGCCATCTTTTTTAAAATATTTCTTATTAACAATAGACGCACCCTTTAAAGAGGCTCCAACCGCATATTTAAAATGCTCCTCGCATAATGGCATTTTTTCAAATACCCGCTTTGCGCCGAATAATTGTTTTCTACTCAATTGCTTTGTGTACCCATAAACGTTGGTACACCCGCACCCAACAGGCACGCCGTTTTTAAAAACCTCGAACGTGCATCGTTCTTTTATTTTTTTAATATCGTCTTCTTTGTCTGTATACTTATAGAATGTCATAATATCTATTCTCCTATATCTTTTTGCACAGGGAAGTATAGTTCGTCATCTGCCCCGCTATCTTTATATGTTCCATAATCTTTTATGATAATATTTTTTAAAGACTCGCTTCCATGGTAAATACTATGAATGTTACCATGTGCGGAATTTGCATAATCATAATTTATTTTCCTATAACAAATTAAGTTTCTACCCTTCCCCTCAAACACAAGTCCTGATTTTTTACACTCCCTAAATATGTTATTCATTATTTCAATCAAGTAAATTTGTTTTTGAGTGAATTCTTTTTGCTTTGTTATTTTTTTTACTTTGTCAAATTTTTCTCTTCTCATAATTATTAACCTCCTCTATTTACCTTAACGGTCATCTCTCTAGCCCTGGGCTTCCCGCATTTTTCCCCTGCGCTATTTTCACCGGTGCAATAGTCTTGATCGTCTCTTTCAAACTTAATGCCACAGTAATAGCAGATTTCCGGTAAATGGTTCCTGTCCTTCCCGCACTCAGGGCAGTTATAGAGCTCCTTGTCAAATACCTTCTTGCAGTGGACACACTTAGATTTAATCTGGTAGTCAACCGCCCTGTTCACCTTCAGCGACTCCTTGCCTTTTATTCGGTAATGTGACCTGGCTACATCCGGTTGGCTGAACAGCTCCACCCCCTTTGTCAAAAAGCTGACTATTGAGCCGTACTTGTTGTATAGGTTGTAAGTTTCTGGGTCTTCCAGTATTGAAATATAAGTCTCTATAGCAGTTAAAACCTCTTCTCTGGAGAATGCAGATAAATTATCAATCAATTTTATAAGTTTAACCGGATCAACATTTAACGTAGAAAACCTTGGAGCTGGCTTAAACCCTAAGTGCTTTGCTTTTATGATAAAGTTATTAATATCATTATCTTTATACCTGTTAATTTGTATATTATCACCGAGAGGAGGGAGCTCTTCTTTATTATCTTCTAAATAAGAACTATCTTCTAAATAAGAATTATCTTCTAAATAAGAACTATCTTTTAATGTAGCATTTTTACCGGTAACGGATTCACCGTTAAAGGTTTTACCGGTAACGGTTTTATGGGGTAATTCTTTAATATTATCAGGGGTAAACTTTATAGTCTTGGCTTTAAATTTGCCCCCCTCCCTCTCTTCTATTATCTCAATAATATTCAATTCATTTTCAAGTATTTTTAACCCTGTTGGTATCCATTCGGTAGATAGGCCTGAGTAGGTGTTAATGCTTTTGGTGTAAAACTTAATGTCCTGGCTATTAAAATCGCTGTCCATTTCTGTAATAGTAAGGTAAAGGTTTCTTAGTTTTGCATTCATAGAACCTGAATACTTTTTCCTTATGATTCTCAATACTTTCTTTTCTTGCCAGCTAAACGGCTGTTTTCTTGTAGACCTCATTTATTCGGTCCTCCCATACATCCTCCAATTATTTATTATTTGCATTTGAACTCCTCGCAGAGCACCCTAAACAAATTGACAAGTTTTCAAAGTTCTCTTTCCTATTTAGGCAATAATATTTATGGGCTGCTGTCAATTCAACAGAACCAAATAAACAGTCATTAATTTTATACTTTCTAATTTCGTTTGATTTATCCTCTAAATACTTTGTGAAAGAACCATATCTTTTTAAAGCATCTAACGCCGAATTGCCTTCTACAAGTCCTGTATTTCCGTTTTTCCAATAAACTATAAATACCATAAAACCTCCATTAATTAAAAAAGCCGCTCTGCCAGGTGCAAGGAGTGCAGTCCTTGTTTATCACCCGGCACAACGGCCAAATTGTTTGTCAATCTGCACACTGACTATTATATACTACTACAATTTTGATATTGTTTCAAGGGGTGTTTTCATTTATCCCTCAATTGTTTACAAAGATTAGTAATGAGCATTTTGCCATATTCCGTTTTTGTTTTATGGGTACCGTCGTGATTAAAAAATCCATTTATAGTTATCATTATTTCCATATCCATTATTATATCGGCCACCTCTGCAAGTGTGTATTTCTTTTCTCCCATCCTTATTACTCCTTTGCTTTCTCTAAGGGACACCAATTAGGTATTGGCCCAGAGGTATCCTTTATTACTCTAAATCTTGTCCCTCCAGGCTTTTTACAGTGACCATTAATTATAGATGGTGAAACATAGGGGCACATAAAACAATTTTCTATTTTAATAATTCTCATTTAGCCCCCAGATTAAAAACCCTTGCATGATAACGGGACATATTAAGGGCGTCGCTTTCCGAATCTGTAAAATCCCTATCTTTAATCTGCATGAAATAAGTTTTAGCCATGGTTAACTCCATAGCGTATCTAACATAGTTCCCCCTACTTAACCAATACATAGCCGACCGTATCGGGCCGGCAAGCACTTCATTTATGGGGCTATTAGGCTTATAGCATAGATTTTTCATGGTTTTGCCTCATTTAATTTATTCCATTCAATAATTATATCTTTATTAGTTTCCATTACCGGCCCTACGGCTCCGCAAGTAAAACATTTCACTTGACCAAAATCACAAGGGTTGCCGTATTTTATCCCGCGCTTAATGCTGCCACATTTACAATCATTTATTTTCATCTCATCCCCCACAGCTTAAGTATAAAATTAATCCCTTTTTGGTAAACAAGAGTCTTAAGTTTAACTTTTGTCCCCTTGGCCCCTTGGGTATACTCTTGCTCTATGACACGGAAATAACCAAGGTCTATATATTTTTGATACGGCTCATTATTAGCCATTAATACCTTTTTGTGTCTTAAGTATAAAAATAGGGCGTTTCTACCCATCCCTAAATTTAGCACCTTGGCAGCTTCCCCCATATCAAAAGTACTGGTAGAGTCGGTTACCCTGTCAAAGAATTGAGCCTTAGGTAGTAGCCTTTTATTTTCTTCAATAAGAGCTGCCACCTTTTCTTGCTGGTAGATTTGGGCTTGCTGGATAATCAATTCTTTTTCAAGGTTGGTTTTTGGCAACTTCCGACGATCATCGGAAGTGATTAAAGAGCTATTCTCTTGTATTCGCAGCTTAACCATAGTTACTTCCGCCTCATTTAAATGAGTAGTAACGCCCTTCATCATCTTGCCGGGGAATAATTCCTTGATTCTCTTTTCGATTAAGTCCCTGCTGACATTTAATACTTCTGCTATCTCTTTAATTGTCATTATCGTACATCCCCTTAATAATATCTTTGTGGTATTTAGAAAGTTCTCCAATATTTCTTAGTATTTCGACTGAGGCTTGAGCCCTAGCCTCTATGATATCAGTAGTGTTTAAGCTTTTTTGTACGATGTTCAGCCGGTTGCATGATAAAAATAAATCATGACCGCAACCAATGTATTTATGGATAGACACACGGTAGGGGCCTAATTGATAAGATTCCCCTCCTTGCTCTTTCTTATATTTAATTGCCATTGGTTATCTCCTTTGCCCAATCTGGGCGCATTCTTAAGCTTGTTTTCCAGGCGTCGCCCTGGTAGCGGGATTTATCGGGGCATATTCCACACCCATAACAATCAGAGACTTCACTCCAGCTATACCAGCGCTCACAAGAAGACTGCACTCCTGTATTGCTCCAAAAAGACACAACGCCATTTTTATCAACCGTACTACACACCGCCCAATCAGGGGCGAAGTCCCACTCTGTACCTATTGGGCGGTAATTGGCTAATTGTATTAGCGTTCTTGTACTTGTGGGGTGGATACCGAAAACCGGTTTATTATCCTTATCAAAATTAATAAAATATAATGATTGAATCGTTTCTATTTTATCCCAAACCTCGCAAACCTGACCGGTGATTAAATATTTATCCATACTCTACTCCTTATATTCTAAATAATCAGCCATATCCCCCATTTGATTTACTATGGCCTTTTCGTTTTCTTTAAAACTGTCTGTTAGTTTTGCTCTGTTATACAAACATCTTTTACAATCAACATCTGTCCATAATGAAGATGACTTGTAATCTTCTGGCATCCGCACACCGCAAGGCGTATTTTCTACACAAGAATAATCATCACCGTATGGGTCAAAATGTATTTTGCTCATATAATCCTCCAAATAAAAAAGCCTTCAAAGTCGGCCCCTGACACGGTTACCCGGTGATTCTGTCAGGGCGGGTATGAAGTCCCCCACGCCGCCTTAAAAGGCTTAACTTCATAATGTCCGGGAATCACTCCGGTATAGTCAACGACTATGTTTATAGTATACTATAATTACGGGATAGTATCAAGGTTTTTCCTCGTATAGCCTGTAACATTCTTTTGACCCGTAGCAATCAGAAGTTAATTTTGTTCCCTGCGGTGGGCAATAATCAACATGGCTACCTGATAAACTAACTATTTTTATCTCTATATTTTTGCATTTAGTACAATCAGGCGTAATCTTTGGGTGCCTTGGTGGTGGTGGGGGAGGATTATCAATAGCCGGATAATCCATATAATAAAGCTTGCGCCCCGGTGCTGGCTCCCTGTCTGTATTGCTGTCACATTCTGGGTTACAGCAACCGTCTGGAAGCTGCTCTTCTATTTCTCTGATTTGAAAATCACCGCAAATATTGCAGTTAAAGACTGAAAACTCCTCATTAATATAATATCCCTGTTCAAATTTGCTCATACACTACCTCTCCCCTAATATTTTATTTTTACATTTTTCTATATGTTTAAATTCATTAGCCATTACATTATTAGGCAGACTTATAAAAACAGTTACATAATCCATGGGCACCTCTGAAAGCGGTTGACGGAATAAACACCCGGAATCAAAACACACCCCTATAGTGCCAGCGTGATAAATCTTATCAATATTAGAATGACCGATTTTGATTATACCACCGGTCCTTGATAGTTCCATTAATCGCAATTGCTCTGTATAGTTCATCTACTCCCTCTCCACCCCTGACATCTGACTGGGGCTTTTGTTGATTTATTAGTCCGGTTGTAACCGGTTGATTGCCGGTAACCTGGCCTTGGCTTTGGGCCTTTTAGCGGTCTCGGTTTTGGGTAGAATATGTCAAAGTCAGAAACGTTTATATAACCTGTAAAACTGGGCCAAGATCTGTACCAACAGTGACTGTATGAATACATGATTTAAGCGCCTCCTCTAAACTTGTTGTCATAGTCTTTATGATATCCCTTTCATTATTTAATAATCCCCTGATCTCTTTTAATGAATCCTCTAATTTAGAAATCTTTTTGTTTTGTTCCTTCCAGGCGATAGTAAACCCGTCACGCAAGCAAGCCATTTCAGATAAACTTAATCCGTTACGGTTGGCATCCTCTACCTTTTTCAGTATCATATGCATTAAATCCATAATTACTCCTTTAATATCCGTAGTTAGAATTGCTTTGGGTTGCTGGTTGGCCTTCGCTCTTTTTTTCGCAGAAGGAAAATCTTTCAACAATCATAAAGATTTTACTTTTTTGAGCACCGTCTTTTTCCCATCGCTCTTGCTTCATCCATCCGTCAACACTGATTTTGCTTCCTTTTATAAAAAACTCGGCTATTTTTTCAGCTGTCTTTTCCCAAGCTTGGCAAACAAAAAATGAAGTCTCTTTGCCCCAGTTATTTTTAACTGCTATTGAAAAATTACAAACTATCTTACCTGTGTTTGTGTGGACAAGTTCCGGGGCTTTCGTTAAATTCCCTATCATATTACAAATACTCATTATCATTTCCTTTAAGTAAAAATTTAAAATCAGGCTCCCATCCAGAAGCCAATAAGTCGTTATAATGTTCAGCCTCTTCATAGCTTGCTGAAGCCAACAATATGTCTATGTCTTTGTGACAGTGTTGACAAACCAATATTAGGTTGATCCGGTGGTGTATCAAGTGCGGGTATAATATCCGGTTTGTCTTAGTGTTATGTATAATGTGGTGTGGCGCCTGTCCGCTCTGTCCCGTACAGTTTGGCCCTTGTACAAAGCAGGCGTAGTTTTGCCTGATTTGCAAGATACCTATCACTATCTCTCTGTCTGGTATATGCTTTGGGCAAGGGTTATTTTTTTGATTTAATGTTGCCATGTTCTATTCCTTTGGTGGTTTTGGAAGTGGCATCCAGTGGGTAGATTGAATACGGTGCTTACTTCCTTGATAACGAAAAACGTAATCTTTAACCCATCTATCATAATAAAATATACTCATATGCACCCCTAAACCATCAGTTGCTAATACTTTAACATTATCCCCGTCTGGCAATCTATCTTTAACGCTTATCCATTCCATTTTCCCTCCAATCTAATATTAAGTTCGGCGGCTATCCGGTTGATAGTCTCAATCAATATAGACGCCTCTTTGACTGTTATTTCAGCCTCACTCTTAGGAACCATATTTCCGTCAATACTACGATACGGGTAGCCTGCCGAGATAGCCTCATACTTGCATATAAGCTTCGTCCGCCCTACATCAGTTTCGCCTGTCTCGTTTGCTATTAGCTGGATAGCCCCATTAATATAATGGTTTTGCGAATTTTTGCCGGTAGTCCTGGGCCGGTTGTTTTTCAGGACTGACAAGCAAGTTTCTCGCCAAACCCTGAATTTCTTTTTACTAATCTTAATCCCGCCGTCAACCTCTTGAAATAGATTAAGGGCGGTGGTTATGCAGCTGACTAAGTCTTGTTTACCCATTAAAAAGGGCTCTTAATAAAAAGATTTAGGTCTGCGTCCCATACAGCGCACAACTCCATTAACTTGTCTTCAATAAATACTTTTGAATCTTTCTTTGATGATCCTGGCCAATTTTTCTTAGAAAATGTTTTAACCAAAATATTAAGATCGTCTATTGTTTTAACCTTTTCTGTTTGTTTCTCTGCCCAGTCCATAGCTTTGTTATATTGGTCTATACTACTATTATTCTTAGTATTTTTAGGTGGGGCAATAGGCGGCTTGTCCCCATGCGGCATATCAACAATATCCTCCGCCGCAAGGCCCAGAGCTAATGGGACAAAATAGCGGAATAAGTAAGATAGAGTACTCCCGGTGCTTTTAATAGGGCTATTCCCGTGGTTGTCTTTATCGGAAAAGAACTGTTTGTATTCTATCCACTCCCCAGACGCATGGAAAAGCCGCCCTCCCAAACCAATTTTATCCCCATCCGATAAAGGCTCTACAGTGAGGAGAATATTGTTATCAAGCAATGGCCCGTCAACAGCTACAAGCCAATCCTCAAGATCAGCATAGAGGTACTCGTTATTACCACTACGCCCCTTTTTTGTCTTTTTGGGAGGCTTAATAACTTTTTTAGCTGCTATAATAGCGGGTATTATATTAGTTAATGATTCACTTGTCTTCATACTATTGTACCTTTAGTTCGTCAAGCGCAGAGGTTAATAAATCCTGTACTGTTTGTGTTATCGTTCGCCTGTTTTTGCATTTCACTAATATTATCCTATCATGTAATTCTATTGGTAATTCAACATGAATTATTTTTTTTATATTTTTTTTATTAGTTTTCTTTTTTTTAGTGCTCATTCTGCACCTCCTCTGTTTTGAATTTATTTAAAATATCAATCATTTTTTGATCATTCTTTTTCATTTGTTCAGATATTTTCCTAATCTTTATTATGCCTACGCATACTGTCAATAATCCTGGTCCCATAATTACTCCTTGTATTTATTTTACTACTTCACAATTAAAGACTAACCACGGCTTTCTTAACCGTTGCGCTTTAAGTTTAATTTGCATATCATTTGAAATTGCCGCTTTGATATAGCTAATACATTTAGGGTTGATAAAGTTGACCTGATCTTGGTATGTCATTCGGCTCCAATTATCCGGCAGGGTGACACTATATCCGTGTGGTTGTATCCACTGGCCATTAACGATAACCCCTAACCATTTTTCTTTTTTATCAACCCAGTACACTTTGTTGTCAATTATCTTACAACATATTTCTTGCTTTGACTCCGGCAACTCTTCCTTGTACCCTCTAAATATTTCTTTATTCCTTCTGTTTGCCTGATGCCAAAATGGATTTTCATTATCCATAACTACTCCTTTCCTATTTCTGGATAATAAGGGCATAGGTGATCAAAAAAGATATGATTTGAATAGCAGTCAAAGTAAAAATCTGGCAAGTAATCCTTGTCATCTTGGCTTATATCATCAATACTTAAGTCTTCCAATTTTGCCGACTGCTCTGATTGTAGTCCCCTTACGATGGAATTAACTTCCTTTTTGGTTTTATGGTCATTAAGCCAGAATACCCAGCCACAGACAGTGTTATCCATGTCAGGGCTATTAAGGCAATGGTGATATAATTCTTGATAATCCATAATCATCCTCCTACGGTTAAGCTTTTCATTAGCTTATACTACATAATACTACCATCCATAAAATAAGTCAAGTATTTTCTATAATTTTGTTTGATTTTTTAGAATCTTCTATAGTAATAATTATTTCAATAATTATTTATAAGTTTTTATATTTTTTGCTTGACTTCTTTTAAGTAATAGTCTATATTGTAATTAGAGAGTGAATGAAAAGCACTTAACCTTGAGGAGGGTGATTATGGAAAACTTAATGGTAATTAACAACAACGATATTGATACTGTATTAGACGGAATTGATGCCGGATTTACACCCGATGAAATGATTAACCAGTTTGGCAAAGAGTCAATTTCTGAACCTACCCCACCCAAAACACCTAATACATTTTCAGTAACAATTAAACATTCTTTTGACACCTACACCCAGTATGGTAAAAAATACACAGAATATGGCCCTGTTTACATTTATAATGAAGTTTCTAAATGTAGACCTACTCTGGAAGATTATAAGGTTTATCGGGAAAATTGGTTTCAATATGATGTTTTCTATGCTGCTACAAAAGAGCAAGCAAATTCTATTTTAAAATCATTATGGCTGGATAAAGAAAAAGAAGCAAAAGAAAATTACTATAATAATGAATTAAACTAAATCAAAACAGAGGAGCGCAATAGATAGCCGCTCCTCACGGTTGCCCCTTTAACCGGGGGCTTTTATAATACAAAGCTTGGCGGTTGGTAACCTGACAGGATGTAGTCAGCGTGTGGAAATAAGATAAAACCAAGCGGTGAAAGACCGTGGGTTGGTGCAATCCCAATTATTATTACCTGTCCTATGGAGGCAGGGCTTGCGGGGGTTTATCGTACCGGTTCATATGCGTAGAGCTGGGCCCCTGCTTTTATTTCAACAGGAGGGTGTATGGAAAAGGGACTAGGATTAGTAAGTGTTAAGATTAGAAACATCGGTAAAATAAAAGATATTGCCGTTTCGCTTGAACCAGGGGTAAACGTATTCCAGGGAGATAACGGTGCGGGGAAATCGACTGTATTAGAAGCTGTCAAGTTGGCAATCAGCAAAGGGAAAGGGTCTATCCCCGCCGACCTAATAAGGCACGGGCTGGATGAAAACGGCAAGGCTTTTCGGGGGGAGATTGTTGTTAACACAACCGCCTTCCAGGCAGCTATGGACTTGTACAAAGGGAAGGGCGACGAACAAAAACACCGGTTATCGGTAAGCAGAGACAAAGGGTCTACCGTTAATTCCCCGTCAAGTTTTTTAGAACAGATTGCCAACGAATGGAACGACCCCCAAAAAATAGCCAACATGAAAGGAAAAAACTTTTATGACATCCTGGTTAAATACGCCGGGGTAGACCTGTCAACATATGACAGGGAGATAGCAGGCATTAAGGATGATCAATCTTACAACAGGCGGCAACTGAAAGAGTTGGGGACTAAAACACCCGTACCAAACGTGAAGGCCGTGTCTGTTGAAGACATCCTCGCAAAGATTAAGGAAATTACTGAACACAACCAACTTCAATTACAACGGGAATCTATTATAAAAGGCTATATATCTGAAATGAATTCTAATAGCGACAAGATCGAAAAGTTGCAAAAAGAAATAGATGAATTAAAAGAGTCAAATACAAAAATTTTATCTTTACGCGCAAATGCAGACGACCCGGAGCCATTAAAAGACATTGCCCCGGTTAAGGAAAAACTCAACAAATTGCAAGACATAAACAAGCAAGCCGGAGAGTACAAAGATTTCTTGACCTGGAAAAATAAAGTTGCTGTAATTACCGAAAGTTTTGATAAAAATAAACAACTTATTGCAGAGAAAGAAAAAGAAAAAAAAGAAGCTGTGCTTAATGCATCTATGCCAGTAGACGGGTTGAGTATTGCAGAAGATAAAACAGTAACTTTTAACGGCAACAACTGGGAATTGTGTTGTGAGTCCGACAAGCTTCTGACCGGTGCTAAACTAATCGTAAATACTACACCAGAAAACGCTATTAGGTGGATGATGATCCACAGCGGGGAGGGGATACTGTCGACAAGAAGAAAGTTATTGCACGATTACCTAGTAGTGAATGGTTACACTTGCCTAATGCAAGTTGCCAGCGAGCAACCGCCGATAGACGCCCCAGGCTATTTCTACATAGTAGAAGGGGAAATAAAATAGGTTGATATTTAGTTTTGGGATTTTAAGACAGCACGGATAGACGGCCTACCAAGGATAGTATTCTGTTATTTATTCCTGATCATAAGGCAAAATGGAGGATAAGAATTGACACCACCTGGTAAATGCGGGATATTCCGTAAAAATAAAAAGATAAATTAAACTGGCCTATGCATAAAGCCAGTCAAGACAAATTATATATAAAGGCAGCAGGCATATAGCTTGCTACCTATTAAGGGGCTGTGGCGGAATGGTAGACGCTATTGGTGTAGGATATACGGCCATAGGTAAAGAGCGGTAAAAACGATCCGTGAATAAGAAAATGTAAGAAATTACGAAGTTGAACGCCTGAATTAACAGGAACCGGGAATAGAATGCTGTTATATCCCCCCGGAAAAGTCAACGCAACCCCGTACAGGTTCGAATCCTGTCGGCCCCATGCGTAAAATTATCATCCACAGGGAGAGATTGCCTTAGGGTATCCCTGACAGGCCCGGGCCTATTGGATGTTTAGGCAGCCCCCACCCTTTTCCTGGGGCTGTCATTTTTATTAAAACAAAAGGAGTATTTTATGAAAAAGATTTTTTTATTATTACTAGTTATTATCGGCTGTTTTTTAATAGCAGGATGTGACGATGCAGACATCGTGTCAAATAATTTGTCAAAGGATGCGGACATGTTCCGTGTGCGCCGTAGAGTTGTATTTTATAATGGGATAACAGGGGAATACATCCTTTCAGTAGAGGGGTTATGTTCGATAAAGAATGACAACACTGACAACCAGCTTGAATTGACTGTCAAAACAGGAGATGCAAGTTATAAAAAGCATTTTTTAGGCTTATCGGATAATGTAACATATTTTGCCGAACAATTGGAAAGCAACTCGGTATCCCCTTATCATTACAAAGTTATTTTTAAACCCGTTGCCATTATACCGGCAATAGAGATCGCTAATTAACTAGTCTTTACCGGTCCCGCCCTCCCAAAAAATAGGGGCCGGTTTTTATAAGGGGTGTATAGCAATCTTAAACCCGATAGCGACCCCCCCGGTGCTACCGATCCCAAATCCTAAAGCAAAGCCATAAATGAAGCCTTGCAGAAAGTCAAGGCTTTTTCTTTTTTTCATATCGCTTATTAAGCTGATCCAATAATTTTCTATCCCGGTTATTGCGCTTTCTCTTTTTTTTAAGCGCTCTTCTCTCTTCTGTAATTCTCTTTCTATCTGCTGCAAGGTCTCTTCCCTCTTGGTAGTTTCGGATTCTCTCTCCGTTAAGTTGGCTATTAATTCCGCTATTATCTCCTGGTCGGTCATCTCCCCGGGGTCCGGTCCTTCTGCCAATAAAGGCAAAGAGAAAACCGCTAGCAATAATAGCAATAAAACCCAGGATTTTACCCCATATGTTTTTAACATCCATTTATCCTTTTCCTTTCAATATCCACTTTTGGGCAACATTCCCGCCTATAAACAACCCGCATATCCCCGAGTAATAAGGCAGCGCATCCATAAAGTCAGGGATAGACCTTATTAACAATACTACCATAAAGATAGTGAATACTATCATAACCCACACCTTGCGGCTTTTAATTTTACGCATATTTACTCCTTGAATAAATCATCAATAACCTGGTCTATCCCTGACATTAGGATACCATCATGCTTTCTAAGTTGGGACATAGAAGCCCCCCGGATGATTACCTTGAACCCGTAACGATCCCCGTAATTAGTAAAAGATTCGATTGATTGTATCTTTGCCTTGGGGGGTGTCATGTTAAGTACCACCCCCTTATCTACAAAACCGGCTACGTGCACGATATGGCCATCCGGTACCGTTCTATTACCGTGCTTTTGCGGTTTTTTTGTCTGGTAAAATGCGACGTCAATCCCGTTGGGGGCCTCGGTAAATATTTCATGGTAAAGCCCGTTTGCTGTGGTTCTTATCCCTTTGCCTATCCCTGCCATAATAGCCAGGCACACAGCCCCAGAGCAATCTGCGGTTTCTGGGCTTTCCTTGCCCCATCCATAGGGCGACCCTTTTTGAATGAGTAACATGTATTTATATCTGTCTTCTGTAGACATTTTATAAAATTGCAATTTCTCTAATGAAGATAATTTTGACCAGTTAAGTTTCATAATCTACTCCTTTTTCGGAAAAATCAAACAATTTTTAACCTCAAGAAAATCTTGCCTTACATTTAATATAGACATATTTAAATCTTGAGGGAACGGGATTCCGCTATCTTGTAGTGTTTTTCCTAATTGAGGGATAAAATTTTTATTAAATTCAGAAATAGCACTATCTACCGCTAAATTTACGCATTTTTTAATTGCTTCTACTTGTGCTTGATTTTTAACCAAAACCTGTAACGTCTCGCCTTGCTTTACGTACTCTTGAAAACTGCGGTTGTTATCCACCTTGTCCCAAACAAAAAAAATAACAAATATTATCATGAATACTATTAATACTTTTCCTACCACTCCACTTGTGGTAAATGCGTTTACTACCTCTTTTGTGTTATTGTCCATTGTTACTCTCCTATTTTATACCGGTATACCCGGTTATTTTATTCTAATTATCCAAACCATGCTAATATTAATAGGTCTTGTTTCTGTGGCTACATTAGGCACTCCGTGAGCATCTTCTATTATATCCATAGCACCGCCAAGCAAATCGCCGCTTGGTACATTATCACCACTAGCTGCTTGAATTTGTATTCTAGCTGATCCACCTGAACCCTCAGAAAAAACATCATGCCCATGACCCTGAAAAGCATGGTCTTGCTCTGTACCAGAAGTAGCGGAACCCCGAATAAATCTACCATCCCCGTTAATATCCGGGATAGTCTGGCCGTCGTATACAGACTCGCTATCACTCAGAACTTGACCGTTACATTCAACCCAATTTTCTGGTAGCTCAGGTGTATTAGTAAAAGATTTGTGCCAAGACAAAACCGTACCCACCGGACAGATTCCAAAATATTCATTATTCCGATTTAATACATTGCTATTACTACCTGAAAATCCTTCATCGACAGAAAACACATTAATTATGTTATCAAGAGCGTCCCCGCTGTCAAGGTAAATAATCCCTATGCATCTTTTTGTTGACTCAATATAATATCCACCCTTGGCCGGGTTGTATGCATCCCTAAAAGCTGCCGGAATTACTTTTGAATCTGTGGCCCCGGACATGTCAACCGCTGCTATTGTGGGGGTGGTTCCCGATACTGATAATTCTACCTTTGCCCAATTGCTTGTAGAGATAGCGGCAAGACTTATGGTAACAATAGAGTCATAATCAACAGTACCTTTTTTACTATCGTTATCAAGCCCGATTTTACCAACGGTCATTTTAAGAGCGCCACTGTCATTATACAGCTTGATTGTTTTTGCTCCGAGTGCAATCCTATTTTGGGCTAATTCAAGCGGCCCCCAAACTCCTATGTCTCCACCGTCTGCCGGTTCCGGCGTAAATTCGTTAGCCATCTTTATTCTCCTAAGCTAAAATTAATATATCCTCTGTTCATGTCGATCCTGTCAAATGATGTGTTATCGAATAGGCCCCCGGTTCTTCTTTTTATTTGAATACCAGCAGCAACGAAAAATTCTATCCCCCCGGCCAATAAAGAAGGATCTGCATTATTATCCATTTGTGATAGATCATATATAGCATTTTCTAAATCATTAATTATACTTACAGAAGGCTTGCGCACTCTAGTAGGTATCCCACCGAATGGCCACCCAACGGCAACACTACTAACCCCATCAAGATTCCAAGTCCCTATTTTAATTTGAACATCTCTTCGGACATATCCGCTTTTAATTTCCATGTAATACAAGGTTTCTCCCTCGTCATTAGCTCCCGACCCATCAACTATTATATTCCCATAATACCCTATTGATTTGCTATTACTATTGATAATAGATTTTAAATTCCCTGATGAATTTTTCCAAATTATTCCTATGCATCTTTTATCTGAATTTATATAATATCCAGACTTTTCAGGATTAAACGAACTTGTAAAATTAACTGGTTCTACAACCTGGTTTGTTGCTCCAGCTATATCCGTAGCGGTTAATGTTACAGAAGTTCCCGACACAGATAATTCAATTTGTGCCCAATTACTATTTGAAATACCAGAAATATCGATAGTTGTTTCCGTGTCAATATCCGCTACTCCATAATTAGTCCCGTCATCAATCCCAATTAACCCCTGTGATAATTTAAGCACACCCGCAGAGTCAAATAAATAGCTTGAATAATTACCAATAGAATCACTTATTAATGCATCATTATAGCGCCCCCAAACATTAAGATCTCCGCCTATTACCGGCTTTCTGAAAAATTCATTAGCCATATATTATCTCCCCAAACTCACTCTTAGGTCAGTGATATTTTTTTGAACCTTGATAATGTCTTCATCCAGTCTTACAGGCAAACTGCCTAGCTGGATAGTCCTGATAGATTGATTGCCAACTGATATATAAGTAATTTCCTTAACTTGTAAGATATTGTCAACGACAATTCCAGTAGGTTGACCGCCTCCATAAAGCCCTGACCCATAAGTTCCTGACCCGTAAGGGTTTGGGCTTGGGGCTGCCGTCTCTGTCGGCGGAATTTCAGAATGGATTCGTAGCGTACCATCCGCAACCAATACCAAAGGGTCTACATTTTCAATTTTCCATTCAATTGTTGCTCTCCTTGTAATCGTTTCATTTTCAGCAAGAATACCCTCTGCCCAAATTTGAGAAGTTGTATTATCAATATCAGGCGCAACTATTTTTTGCTCATAAACATCATTATCCTCTGTGCTATTGACAGAAGAAATAAAAACGCCGTCTTTATCAAGCAAAAAATACTTAGTCCTAATTTCCGTTTCATCTTCTGGCTGATAATCATCTATCCCATAACGGCCCTGGGCACCAACAACCAAGAAAGCTTTTTTCTCTGTACTCTTTTCACGAAAAAAGAATTCACCGTCTTGGTCTACTCCGGTTATATATTGTCCGGCACTGTTTGCAATTTGCTTAAGCGCTTCTATTACCTCAGGGATTTGAGAATAGTTAATTTCAAAATCTATTGTAATATTTGGCGGCAATATTTTTGCTGAGTTCTTTACAATAGGCGTTTTTGGTATTATTACGTCATCAAGCAAATCGTCCAAAATAAATTCTATAGTTTCTCCTGAATAACTTCTTGATTCTGCATTAACCCTTAAAAGATAATCATTCATACCAAACCCTGAATAATTATATTCAGCTTTTGTGCTTCCAGGTATAGGGATACTCCGAACAACGCCCATAAAAAAATAGTCAAGCGAATTAAAAAGCCTAATTTTGATAATATCTTTTTTTTCTATAATTTGGGGTGCGGCAAAAAACAAAACAAAATCCCTTGGGCCGGACTCATCGATAGTAAATTGAACCCCTATAAAATCACCTGACCCTGACTGATAAGTCTTTTTTCTTGCCAGTGTATTATCATATAATTCAATAGTTGCACCTATCCCTGTTGAAAAGGGAGGTGTTGATCCCCCTCCAAACGGTCCAGCACCAAAAGCCCCATATCCGTAAGCCGTGGCCATTACATATACACCTTCTTGAATTTAAAAATTATAGTACAGGCGGCCCCTTCATAATCAATTATATTATCGCCTGGTTGCAATCGTAAAAAATTGCCATCAAAAGACGAATCTTCATCTGACCCGTTTCTTTTAACAGACCCTTCTTTGGTGTTAATTGTCAATATATCCCCAGCGGTAAAAAGAGAACTATTGAATGTAAAAGATGTTGCCCCGTCGCTTTTGTTTGTCATTTTTACGCCTGGCAAATCTACCGATTGATCGGCGTCAACTTCTATAGTAGGCTTGACAAGAAAATCAGTTTCGTCACCGGCTACCGTAACCGTTATCGTATCATTTCCAGCTACAATATTAGTAGACACGGTTTCCGTTGTATCTTCCCATAACCCAAATTCAGCCACAAAATCGACAGTGTAATCGATAAGCTGCTGCCCCTCTTCTTGGTCATATGAAAATACCGGGAATCTTAAATCAATATCCCTAGACACTACATCATTACTTATTGATAGCTTACCGCCCCTTATGCAAGCTTGAATAAAAGCCCTTTTCTCATTTTCAAATAATTGTTGAGTGTCGCCCTGGATAATTCCTTTTATGGATATTACACGGGATTTTAAAAACCCGTCTGATATATTACGCCCACCGGCAGCGAAGGAGCTATTGACTACATTTATGTTTGAATCAATTCCACCCCCAAGCAACCAAAAAGACTCCGGAAAATTATAAACGTTGCCGTTGTCATCTGTAAAAACTAAGTTAGCCATTAATTACCTCTCCGTGTCTTCTGTAGTTGTCTGCCTAGTTTTCGGCTCATCATTTCCGCCGTAGCATCATTATTGACATAAATGGTATTGTTTTGGGTTACCGCTCCCATCATTCGGCTTGTTTCGTCCGAAGGGAATACCCGGGAAGGTTCTCCAAAATTAACCAACTCTGGCCCGTTTTCTCCTACGATAGCAGGCCCTTGGGCAACTCCACCCCTTGCGAATCCGGGGATAGCGGCCGCAGCAACAAAGCCAGCCGCAGAAGCCGCAGCAAAACCTGCTCCACTTGCAAAATTACCAGCAAAAAAAGCAGCGGCAGACTGTAAAGCCCACTGTTCCGCAAAGCCTCGAACAACCCCGGCAATAGCGTTTAAAGAAGCTTTTTTTATGCCTTGCCATACGGTTTCCTGTTTTCCTAATAAAATTGACTGAGCCTCAAGAAATTCTTCTTCTGTCTCGAACGCACTAGCTTGCAACTCTGACAATTCTTTTTGTAAGTTAAAATTTTCGATTAAAGAAACCCCAACAGAATCCAAAACAGGCCCAAAAGTTGTTATTAATTGGCTTGCTGTTTTTTGATATTCTAATTGTAATTGCTCTTGTCTTTCTTGCTCTGCTAAAAAAGTAGCTTGCCTTATCGCATCAATCTCAAATTGTGCCCGGCGCTCAAAAAGCATTCTTTGAATCGCCGTTGCTCTGGCTATTCTTTCGACTTGCAGCATGTTGTCAGTTATGATCATGGTTGCTTCATCACTGGTAGTTTTCGTATTTTCTGCCACACCGTCAAGAGCTGCCCCGACGGACTCTACCCCTGCGGTAACAGCGTCAACCATAGCGGCCTGCCCTGTTATTAATTCTCCATATACAGATTTTACATTATCTTTAGTGGTCTTAAAGGTAGTTTTTACAACAACGTCCATCTCTTTAGCGCCGGATGTGACTTTTTCCCGAAATCCCTTAGCCTCGTCTACTATTGTACCGAAAACATCTTTATACCCTTCTCCCATTTCTAATGCAAAAGTTTTAAATGCTTTTCCGGCTGCGTCTGCCTGGCTGACAACTTCGCCCCATTTCTTTTTACCAGAAAGGAACTTGAAAAAATTATCAACTACACCGCCCGATAAACGTATCGCTGTTATTAAGTTCGAAACGTTAGTTATTGCTGCCTGTAAAGTTGTGGACATTACCTTGAAAACGGATGTTACCACATTCACACCAAAAGACAGAATATTAAAAGCGCCGGCAGCCTCTGCGGTCCCTCCTCCTAAATCATCAATTGCCGCTCCAATAGTTCCAAACAACTCCTTACCTTCCACTAATAAAACGTTAACAATCGGCCCTAAAACCTTCTTGAATAATTCAAACCCGGATGTCACCCCGGCAATAATATTACTAACTACCTCTGCGCCTTGACCACTTACAAGGAATTTTATCATTCCATCTGCGGCCTCTGTCGCCCCTACTGCTAATTCGTCAGCAAACGATTTGCCAATATTGCCCACGATTACGGCAAGATTACCAGAAGTGTTTTTAAACGTAGCAAATGTTTTTTCCTGTTTTTGAAAAGCGGTGTCTGTTGCTCCGGTACTATCCGTTATTTCATTAAGGATAGAATCAAAATCTTTTGCACCCTCTCCGGTAAGAGCCATCGCCCCCCGCAAAGCTCTTGTGTTTGAAAACAACCCTGACAAAGCTTCTTTGCTCCCGTCTGTTGATCCTGTGACAGCCTCCAATGCTCCCTTGAATCCTAATTGCTCAATAGCAGCGCTTCCAGATTCAAAACCCATAGCTTTTAAATTGTCTGTCATTTCTTCGGAAGGTTTTAGAAATGCGTTAACAACAGCGTTAAATTGCGTCGTTGCCTCAGCTGACTTAATACCTTGCCTAGTCATCACTGAAATTGAGGCACCCAGTTCGTCAAAAGAAATCCCCATATTGGCGGCAAGAGGGATCGATTGACCAATAGTAGCGGCCAACTCATCCCCGGTAGTTTTACCAGTCTTAATAACTGTGAATAATTTGTCTGAAATACTGGTGGCTGCGTCTGCCTCCAGGCCGTAAGCATTAAGCCCGGTAGTGATTACATCAACTGCGGTATTGGTAGAGACAAGGGCGGCCCCGGCAAATTTCGCAGCTTCACCCACAAACTTGACAGCTTCGGCAGGCTCGACACTAGCGGATATTGCTTGGTACAAGCCCTCTGTAAGATCCTTAGCCGATCCTAACCGCCCGTCCATTACAAGCAGCTCCTTAGCCATCCCTTGTACGTCAACCTGGGCCTCGTCAACTAATGTCCGAACATTAGAAAATGACTTTTGCCATTCATCGGCCTTAACAATTGAAGCGGTAAGAGCTCCGGCTATAGCGGTACCAACAGCAAGAACGCCCGTACCCACAGCCTTAAGAGTCTTTTTGAAAGCGGCATTAGATTTTTGTACAGTCTTAACTCCAGCCGTCCACTTTGTTGGGTCAAGGATTATTGATCCTTTAACCGCCCCAGCATCAAAAGCCATTATTTACAACCTAGAAGATTTACTCCCCATGGTATCCCATACCGTGTGGGTTTCCAATCCTGACAGTTTCCTTATCTTCCTTTTACATCGATTCCACCATCTTTGGTACCAAGCCACTCCCGTTTTACTTTGGGTTGCGGCCATCCCAGCTTTTACGGCTTCTGCGATGTTCATTTTTTGTTGTTCCAAGGAGATCTCCTCTTCCTTGGTTAGCTGCTGATATATCCCTGTGGTGGTCAATATATCAATCTCATTATCCATGGTTAAAATATCAGCCACCGAAAAGCCATATCTTACAAGCCGGAGAATTAACCTTGCTTTATTTCGGTGGCTTCGTCCGGGTTTCTGAGTGCCTTAATTGTATATTGCACCGCTTTCATCAGAGGAGCAACCGGGATTTCCATATAATCCTCTACTTTTCCACCAAAACAAGCTACCGCCTGATCAACTAATCTATTTTTATCCATCATTTCGTCAGCTTCTGCCGTAGTCATTAACATGTTAATATTAAGAATTACGGGGTTGCCTTGCTTATCTGATACCTGTACTTGCTCTTGTTTTGGAGCTTCAAAAATCTTCATTTAAATTATTCTCCTTGTTTTTTAGGTTGCTGCTGCTAACCCGTTGCTTGTTGGGTACCCGGTATAACCAAAAGCCCCATTAACAGTATCATAAAAAATATAAAATATAATTGACAATATCTTTTGTTCATCCGGCCCAAAAGTAATAGGCCCGTTAATTGTTGGCATAGCTTTGTAGTAATTCGCTACAAAACGGACATTAGTTGAAGCCACCCCGTCGCTATCTACTCGGCTAACTTTTAGCCTTTTTGCGAAATTGTCACGGCCAGACCTGTAAATGTCTCTACCAAATTTTAAACTATTTCCACCGCCCGAGACTGATACACCTCTAATCATAGCCCCAATTAATGGATTGTCTAACTCAGAAAATTGGCAAGTGATTTGCTTTGCCATTCCCGTAGGTATCTTGTCCCATGGTTGGGTACCGTCTTGTGCATGAAAAATATCTTTGATATCCTCTATGGTCTCTAACTCTGTGTTGTCGAGAGTTTTTCCATAGTCTACATTATCAAATTCAAGTTTTACTACCCCTAAAGGGCCGTCTATAAAATTATTTCCGATAGGTGGATTTGCCATAAGTCCCCCTTATCAAGCCTTAAAGTAAACTTGATAGTTGTTTGTAAATTCTGTTCTTCTTTGGTCATCTTTTCCCAAACAAAACGGTTGCTGTATTGCGCTTATTTGAGAGGTACTTATAGCCGGATAGACTACGGAGTCAACCGTAATCGCCGGTAATATCAATCCGAATTTTGAATTGATCAAGTCAAATATTTGTTGCGATAATAACCTTGCTTGTGGCGTACTTGCTGCCCTGGTTATTATCTGAACTGTAGGTATTTCTAAGTCAGCCCATACCCCAGGATTTCCGCCGGTCTCTCTGACTAATATACATTCATCCGGGACCGCTTCTTGTCCCGCTGTCGCTTCCCTTGTATTGGCGTAAACTATCCATGCGGGAAAAGTTGATCTTATAAGCTGTACAAGATTATAAATCATCCCCTGGTCTCCTTTTTAAAAATTAAAGAATACATTTTTATCATAGTTCTACCATCTGCGGCTATATGTTTTTCAACAAATTTATTTCCTACATCACCGCTTTGCTTTGACACTGGCCCAGGCTCCCAATCCGTTTCGTGCATTCGGACAGCATACGAAGTATTAAACCCTATTGTTACAACCGAAGACTTACCATTAAAAGTTCTATTCGATAGCGAAGTAGCGCCCAACCCAGCACCTTGACCCATAAGGTTGTTTCCACCAACAAATTTAGACCCCACGTGTACAGAACCAGAAGCTCTTAATATTCCTTGGAAAACAGGGGGGACAACTCCCTCGCTTGGCGAACCATTAATAATAAAATTTATAAACTGTAACCCTATTTTCGTCTTAGCCAACAAATCAGCGCCCGACGATTTGTTTTTAGAAACACCGGCCAGTTTAAAATATTTTCTCAATCCCTTATCGAGAGTATTCTTAGTATTAAGCTTAACAACTTTTCCCATTATAGCCAAGCCTCCCAGTGTGACCCAACCAACCCAAGCCCGTTACGCTTTCCAACTTTTAGCATAGCATATTTTTTGGTAGGGGTGATTGTGGCCTCTCCGTCTTTTGTGACTATTTGGATTTTATCAGAGTATCCCAGATTTGCAGAAGGTCCGACAATAATAAACATCATGGCGGTGACTTCTTGCCCGTTCTGGTTTTTAACCATCTCGTTTTTATCTTCGATTCTTGCGGATATATTACTATCTACAGTTTCGGTAATAACTCCGTTGATGTCTTTTGAGGTATGGATTATGTTAATCTTATCCCTAAGATAAGTACTAATTATAGACAACGCTCATAAACCGCCAACTTAAATTCATCTGTCTTCTTTCCTACAGACCTTTTAAGTTTGTAGTTTTTCAATTTACTGGTAATATATTTTAATGGTATCTTATTTGCTAAGTTAATTTCGTGGGTAGTTTTGTATGGGGTTGGGCTAAACTCTAACTTTTCGCCTTGTCTAAAATTAAGTATAAGATTTTCAGAACAAATAGAATCAAGCACCTCCAGGATGTTATCAAGATGTTCACTATCTGGCATATGTTGTAAAACATTTAGACAAAACGTTTGATATAGTTCATCAAAAGGAGTCTCTTTTTCACACTTATGCATAGGGCTTATTAAATTAAATGTCACTATATCAGAAGCATTTTTAAATCTTTTTTTTGCCGCAGCTATTGACCTCTCAGATATATCAAGCCCCACATATCCCCCGATATCTTTGTTATTTAATAAATACTCGCAAAGAAATCCACCACCACAACCATAGTCAATAACCATGGCTCCGAGTAAATCCACACCTTTAGTGGCTTGCTTAAACAGCTTTTCAAGATCCTCTTTTTTCAGAGTATCATTATATTCCAGGTGCGCCGTTGTTGGACCTACTCTTTTATCCCATGCGTTAATATAATCTTTATCGGTTACCATGCTTCCCCCTGGTTTTTGTGACCGTGGAATACTTCCTGGTCAATTTGTATAAATTGGTGATAGCCTGACCACAACACACATTACTTGCCCCAGCATCATAAGCCGCCTTGACATGTGCCCGGGTTGTATAATTCCCCTCAGCAATCAACATTTTTTCACCGGTCTTTGCTATTTGCTCCACTAGTACTATATCAGGAAGATGAGCGGATTGCAAGCGCAACACTGATAATGTAGTCGCAATATAATCATATTTTAATCCGAGTTCTTTTATATTTTTATAATCGTCAATATCGCCAATATCTGCAATAACGTGGATACCGTTTTTCCGGCAATAATTACTTATATCAGATAATCCTTTGTTAATCCTGCGGTAATCAATAGCCACGTAGTCCGCCCACTCTGCAATAGAGTTTATATCGTCGGTTGAGCAAGTTATAAAAGGCGTGTTTTGCCGGTTAATGTTCTTTTTTTTAGCGAGACCTATTCGGGGAAGGTCGGTATAGACATCTTTATCACACCGAATTGCAACCGCCCCGCCGTTGCTTATTTCCTCAGCCGCTTCCCTGGAAAACGGCATACTATATTCCTGTAGAGAGACAATCAGCCCCCCTGGTAATCTTTTAGACATTTAGCGCCCCATGTGGAAAGCCCTAACTTTTTTTTCTTTGTCTGTTAGTAATCTTTCTTGGTCTCCTAATATCGATTCTACATATTCAATTTCTTTTATAATCCTGATTATTTCTTCGGGTTCACTTGATACCGTCGAATGGTCGCTACCATTCATCGTTTTGTCAAGAGTGAAATGACGCTCTATGTATTGGGCCCCAGCCATTACAGCGTATTGTATTTCACGGCCTTCTTTGCCATGAGAGGAGTACCCGTTAATATCTTCTCGGTACAGCATACTTAAACAAGACTCATTAATCGCATGAGGGTAAACAGAGATGCAATGCATTGTATTTACACGGCCATACCTCCATATATTACTATCAAGCTCATTAGAGGATCGCATCCCTAGAGAGACAAAAATATTTTGTTCTAAAAAATACGGCATTATTTTATTTTGGAAATCTTTTCTGTCTGCAAATTGCGAAGGTATCTTTATATACTCAAAGCGATAACTAATCAATTCTTTGATACTATTGATATCAAAAGCCGAACAAATAAAGACAAGCCCCTTGCTCTCTGCATGATATTTAAGATTTTCCATTTCCACAATAGAGAATTCAAGCGCTTTTCTGTGCTCATAATAAGTTTTCCCAAACGAATTACTTAAATCCCTTGGTAGCTTTTTCATTTCATCGGGGATTAACTCCACGTCTCGTTTCTGGAACTTAACCGCCCAAGCTCCCAATAGGTGGGCATGATCTATCATTTTAATAGCGATGTCCATGTCTCCGTTGTGATTGCATCCGCATTCAAGTATTAGTTTTGTTTTCATTTTTTTACCTTACTAATTGCATTTAAAATCAGATACACTATTAATGTAATCACGCCTATTATAATACCCCCTAAAGATTCCCAAAGCCTATATTTAATAAACTCAACAAATGTCATATAGTCACCTCCATAGCCGATAATGTTTTTTCTGCTTTTCTGATATCTTCTATTGTGTTTATATCTATATTAAAATCGTCTTGGAATATTTTACTTTCTCGATCAAAAATAAAAGGGCGTTTCAATTGCTCTTTTCGCCAAGCATAAAAAGAGCCGTTTTCTTTCCAGTTTCCAACATTATCGCAATATACAGACAGGGCGCTTTTGTGTTTTATGCCAGATCCTCCATACCTAAATTCTATAATCCAATTCATTACAGATAACTCGTCACGCACAGGGCTTGTCAGTGGTAACATAAAATAAATATCTTTTTTAATTTCTTGATGGACCCACTTCATCAACTCCATATCCCCGCCGGTAGGGGTTGCATATTTTTTAGGCTCAATAATTGTGTTAAAACCGTATTCCCTGGCCTTTTCCAATAACTCTGTATCATCTGATATTACAAAACAATCAAGGCCAAGTTTTTTAATCAGCCGGAAAGTATACCGGTAAAGAGGAATCCCATTAACCGGGTATTTGTTTTTACCTGGCAAACGTTCGGAATCCCTCCGGGCTAATACTATTATGCAAGCTTTTTCAACAGCAAATTCCATTTTTCAATCATCTCCGTTAATTTATATTCCCGTGCCCTAGCCCTGGCCTTTTCCCCGTACTCCCGGCGCAAATCCTCCGACTGAATAAGCCGATGTAGGCCGTCAAGAAAATCAGTCTCATTTTCTGCGATAATCCCGGCGTCACCTATTAGCTCCGCCATAGGCTCCTGGTTGCCCCGGAGGATTAGTGGGGCAAGACCACAAGCCATTGATTCAAGCAGGCACACGTTGAAAGTGTCAAGGAAATCTCCGTGTGCATCTGCGTAAATGTTCATACAATTAATATATTTAGCTTTTGACTCAATATCATCTATTTGAATACCCTGTATATAAGTAGCCCGTTCGTGATTGATGATAAACTTTTCCGGCGGGTTATTGGTAATCATTACATATTGAGCTTCATCATATTTTTTTAACATAATGTTAATAAAATTATTCCAGTAAGGATGAAACTTTCCAGGCTCCCACCGTGATATTCTACCAAAAACAGGGATTGAGTATTTAGGGGTTACGGCAAGGTATGGTTCTGTGTCAATAGCCCCTCTTATTAATGTAGAATATGTAAAATCATTATTTCTATTTTTTTGTTGTGCCTCCGATATAGTAACAACTCTTGCCGCCCTTGGATGAGGTCTACACGGTGGCGATGAATGCAAAAGAGAAACAATAGAGGATCCTTTTGGAGAGCGAAAATTGTCAAACATTTTAAGGTATTTCGGGTTTTTAAAGTGGTGTAAAATATAAATCCCTTTGGGTTTTTCACGCAAATTATACCAGTCAGGCAGGCTATAATATACATGCTCTCCTTCGCAAAGGTTATGGATGTTGCGGGTAATATCTCCCATTTGGTTTAAGGTTGGCATAGTGCCTATATGGATTATTTTCATACTTCTAATTTCTCCAATTTAATAGTAGCGGTTTCATGGTCGCAGATTAAACCAGGCTTGTGCGGCGTCCCGGCTGACACTCTTATTGACTCACCTTGATAAAGTTTCTTTATTTTATATTCTAATGGCATACAAGTGCCAAAATCTTTATCTTTATTGTAATCTTTACGAGAAACAAACCCATTACTTCCTATGTGGATTTCAACACTGCCAGAAATAACAGTAAATAAATCATGGTGCCGCTCATGATATTCAAATTCTTTCTCTTCTGGTTTCTTTAATTTTATATCCTTGAATACAGTTTGATTCTTTTTATCTCTTGGCGTAAATTGGGGGCAGACATCATTAGGTCCGAATTTGTTTCCATTCCAACATTCTGTTGTGCCATCTTCTAATATTTCAAACCCATCACAATTACAGCACCGCCTATTGTTAAGATTAACAATCTTTTCGCAGCACCGGCGTACCGCACCATGTCCCCCTGGATAACCAACCAGGAATCCGCCATGCTCTGTTTTCCCGCACAATACTTGTAGGTGAATTTCTGCGTTACTTGGGCAAAAAGGAAAGCCTACGTTTTCAAGTGCTTCCAGATCATTAAGATCGTCACCAATAAAAGCAACCTCTGACATATTGATACCGTTTTTAGCGCAGATTTCAGAGATAGCAGAAAGTTTGCCTACTCCGTGGATATCATCATAGAAATATTTTACAGTGCCCAAAGCGTGAAACTTGGCAAACCTTTGCATATTTACCCCGCCCTTTTCGCTGGTAATCATAGCAATAATGATATCAGGGCAAGCAACTTTAAGCCGGTGGAACCCGGCCCCGTCTCGGCAGTCAAAGCGCTTGCTTTCAACCCCGTTTTGATCTACAAAAATAGACCCGTCCGTCATAGTACCGTCTACATCGCAACATAATAATTTAATCTTCATCTTTACAATCTCCTTTTTTCATATTATCCATAAGGTTTTTGTGAATAGAATGCCGACGATAATTGCAGGTCGGTGGAGGCTGCCAGACGGCTTTTTTTTTCCGAAAAGAAATACTTTCACGCACAAACCTTATTGCAAAGACTATCAGCACTATAAATAATACCCCAGCAATAACAGCTAAAATTAAACTAATCATTTTTTTACTTCCCCTATCTTCTTATTAAACATATCCATTCTTATCTGTCTAAAAGAATCTATACACCCGTTTTCACAAACGTTAATTATACGATCCGCATATTTTCCAAACTTACCATACAGCTTAAGGCTTTTTTCATATCCTTCTAATGCCAGGATAGTATCCACAGCCCCCCTATAATTGGGGTCGCTATGTATCCCTTCCGATACGTCCACAGTATCCCGCCAATCTTTTGGCATATCGCAGCCTATAAGGTAAATAGGCTTACACCCCAAAACTATTGCCAGGTTAAGAGCACAAAGGCCGGTAGAAATCCTTGAGTAAAGGCCACCGCTGAAATGGGCGGATACTTTCCCGTCTGCCTGGATAGGGACAAAGGAAACGATCTTTGATTTTAATGTTTTTCCATTTATCGGGTTAGAGTTAGCTACTACAATAGTACCACCATATTCATCAAGATCTAATTTGTTTAATTTTAAAAACCGGTGGTCTTGAAAAATTAAATAGTCTGATTTGGGGTACTGTTCTATAGTATGGTTAATTGCTATGGTAATAATATTTTTAAGGGCTAAAGAGTCAACCCCCCTGCCGGTGTATCCTGACCCAATCACAGCGCATGGCTTCCCTTGATGTGCACCGTCTATGTTAATATTATTTGGATTGATCGGCTTTCCATCAAGCCATCCCTTTTTCATAAGAGCGTTCCAAGTTTTATTTTGAGCTTGTTTTTGTGCTTGTACTAAATGTAAAAATGCCATTCTACCTCCGTTCTTCTTTCATCAATATTGTGGTTGACAGGATTCGAACCTGCATATAAGGGGGATACCCCGGCATATCCTTTGAGGGTGCTACCCTAACCCCTTAACAGCTGTCTGCTGCGTATCAACCGGCTTACGACCGGATGCGTTCCTTTTCCGCCACAACCACACACATATAATAACTTATTATAAATCACATGTCAATAGAGAGGGGGATTAAGCTACTTTAGGAAATTCTCTTTTTGTAACAGGGATATGGCTTTTCCGTGTTGGGTGAATATCAGTCTTGCCGTTAGCAAAATCAATCGACTTGTTAAGAATACCAGCGGCCTCCAATCCTTCCTTAAATGTAACGGTAATACTATGCATACAATTAGGATGAAAAGGAGGTAGCGCACCGGCTCTAGGAAAATCCTTATCATTCCCGGTAAGAGAAAATATTTTACCTTCAAATTGAGCGTCAAAAGGAGTTTTGGTATTATGGCTTGACACTTGGACAAGATCGCCACCCACAGCCATGGCACTATTCACCACCGCCTGGGTAGATGTTTCCTGCAACTTAGTCCTGGCTACCATTTCAGCATATTTATCTATTCGCCATTTGGTTGGTTTTCCGTTACGGTCTATAATTGTAACAAATTTACCGTCAAGGGATTGTTTCATTAATGCTTTTTGCAATCTCTTTTTTGACTCTCGGACATTCCCTTTTGAAATAAATCCGTCTGCAATATTCTTATTTACTAATTTTTCATCTAATAAAACTTGCTGTGTCAGCCTAGACAAATCTATAAGTGTATTTTCGCCAGCCGTAAATCTAGATATAAATGTCGCTGTAGTTTGATCAATTAGACTACTCACGCTTTGTTTTGCTATATTAGTATTAGCAAATTGAGAAGCAGGAACTTTTCTTATCCCCGGTATTTTCTTTTTTTTAATTTTTGATAATTGTTTATTTAACTCGTTTTTATATACTGCCGGTATATTGCTTTCTGTCCAGGTTTTAGATATTTTCCTAGCAACTTCATACTCTTTTTTAATATCAGTCTTAATTTTCAACCAAAAGATATTAGATGTGTTGTCTGTCGTTGCCATTATATTTACAATTCCATCAAGCGCTTGGTCTACCTTAGAAAGCCGTCTTGATAATTTCTCTGCTCTCTTAATATTATCAGTAGTGCTCATTCTGGCAATGTCCGAAAAGCTGTAGGGAAGGTTCCGCCCCCGGAGACTATACTATCTTCCAGCATACCGGAGATAAAAGAAGGAAATTGAGCACCGGCCAGGGTCTCTTCAAATTCAGATATCTTAAAATCCCTTACCCCTTGGTCATACAGTGCCCGGCGGTCCTCATAATCAGCAAAATAATTATACATAAACCAAGCTGTCTCACACTGGGCTTGTTTTATAATTTCAGCGGTTGCGGTTGGAGAGATTGAGAATAATGACTGTGCTTGTATCCAACGATAGGCAGAGATAAGCACAGTCTCTTTGTCTGTATTGGTAAGCGTAGACCATGCGGAGGCGTTGAACCTATCTAAAAAATAGGCGTCAGCTTCCGCAACGGTCACCCAGCTATTAGTTCCTACAGTTAACCCCATATTATCCTAGCGTGCAAGTCCGGGCCTGGTCGGTATCTGCGGCGGCACCGCCATAGATTGCCCAGCCTGCCGAACCTTCATTTAGGGTAAGAGGGTCTTTTGGTATTTGGTACATAGTTAAGGGCATGTCTTCTGCTTTCTGAAATTTTCTACCTGGCAAAACCATTCTAGGAGAGCCAGAAACGATATTATCATTATAAGTATATATTCTAGTAATAGGTCTTTTCGTGATTGACGTCCCGCTCTGCTGCCCAGCAGTAAGAGCGGCAGTGGTTACCCTAAAGGCGGCCTCTATCCGGTCTTCGTCAAAAGGGTTGGCGTACATAATAAGGGGGGCGTTAGCCATGTCTCCATATCCCTTGTCTTTGTTATCATTTCCAAGGGTAAAAGCACAAAGATTTATAGTTAAAACATCACGCTGAACCCTAGGATTACCAGCGACCCCTTGATAAGCTGTTACGTTAAGATCGGCGGCGGCAGCAATAAGGGAGTAAAAATTATTACCTTTGTTTGTCCAGAAACTTGTCCTGAACATCCTAGCTTTTTCCACCATCTTAGCTAGTTTCCTATACCTTATCATTTTATCTGTCCAGCCTAAAGCCGCTCCGTAATAATCAACATAAGCAAGAGCGCTTGAGCCTGTGACAGTATCAAGGTTTAGTCTCTGACCTTCTTGGATTTTACCAAAAACGATACCATTTACAACATCGTCAATCTCCCAAAAGTCTTGATTCTCCCCTAGTGGCACTTCCCGGAATGTGGCTTCCCATCCCATGTCGTAATTATCCTCTGCTATTGTTACATTGTAAGAATCTGCAATTACCACCGGCAAATCAGTAGAAACACTAACTGCTTGTATTCTTTTTTTAAAAGCTTGGATTTTCTTTTTTTGTGTCTCTGGCAGAACGAAGAAAGCTTGAATAGCGGCATGCACTTTCTTTTTTTCAAAATCGGTAGCTACACCTTTTTTTATTTTCTGAGCCAAATCAAGAAACAGTGTGTCATTTTTACATAAATACCCCATAACTTACCTCCTTAAATTGTTTCGTCCCAGCGGGTTCCGTCAAAATTCATCAAAACCGTGGTAGCTTCTGCCGTTGCATTTCTTTTTGCCCAGCCGCAGAAATAAGAGTCAGTCCCCGGCGTGCCTGTAGGCGTCTTGCTCACCGCATCACTTGCAACGATGTAATATAACCGCTCTCCTGCACTGATAGCCTCTCCAGTGCCTGTCAATTTGTCAGCGTTAACTTGGCGGCACTTATAGATAATCGTTACTTCATCCCGGCTGTCTAAAATATTTTGGGCAGTGACAGCGTACACAAAAAAGCCAAAAACATCTTGCTCCTGTATAGCCTCGCCCTTTGCTACGGCAGCGGCCACAGTAACGTCTCTTAACTCGTCGTATTCAAAATTATCTTTCCACTCAAAAGCCATATATTAGCTCCTGTTTAATTTACTCTAAATCTTCCTCTAACAATTCGTTATTAGCTGCTTTTGTAGGATCATTGCCAGTACTTGGTAATTCTCCTTGTGGAATAGCTCCTGGCTGGTTAGGGGTATATTTTGCAACAAACTGGAAATCATTTAAGGCCCCAGCAACAAAACCTTTAAGTCCTTCCTCACTAATTTGCTCATCTGTCAACTTTCCCTTGCTTGCCTCGTACTTTTCCTGGATAAATGCTTTCGTAAGATCAGTCATTTTTCTTAAAGGATCGTTTAACAAATCTTTAAACCTAGCGTCTACCGTCAAAAGCTGCTCTTTTTTTGCAGAGGCAGTCACCTTTCCGGTTAATTCCTCTATCGTTTTATCACGCTCTTTTAGTTCATTCTCGACCTTTTCCAGATCGTCAAAAAGAGTATGAAATTTCATATCATTCTTTAGTTCGTCTAAAGACCAATATTGTGAGGGGTGGACATTATGCTCACGCCCCCATTTTTTCCATTCTTCAAAAGTCATTTTCTTTTCCTCTTCCCCTTTTCCAGGGGTTTTATTTTCAGGGGGATTTCCTCCCTCTTCGAATGCTTGTATCATCCCAAGTTTAACGGCTCCGGGAAAAGCTGGTTGCTCTTCTGCTGATTTACCAAGGGCTATTCCCGATATGGCGTCAACAGCCTTAGCAACATAATATTTACCATAATCCAATAAATCCCACTCGGCCTCCTGGCTGCAAATATCGCAATTTTCAGCTTCTTGACGGACTCCCGGGGGATGGTAACCTATTACTACATGGTTTAGTCGTCCGTCAATCTCAAATTCACCGTTAGCCACTATCTTGCCAATAGAATCTCTATTCCTTGTAGAATTGTCGGTATTATGGCCTCTAAAAAAGTTAATACCCTTAAGGACTATGTTTTTTAGGGACTGGACAGCCGCCCTTGCCCACTTGATAGGCTTGGCCTCTCCATTAAGTACCCCGGGGGTGGATTCTCCCTCATGACATATTGACCACGCCTGAAAGAATGGTTTAGAGTCGGTCTGTTTTATTTTCGCTAAAGCTTCCCCGGGAATCATCTCCAATATCTGGCTATCTGTTAAGACTGCTTTTCGGAATGATTGGAGGACTAACTTAACTCTTTGGCTTTTCATCCTTGCCCTTTTCTTTTGGTTTGCTTTTTGCCTCTAATTCAATTAGTTTACTTCTCTTTTTTAGAAATTTATCCCGGTGTACTTTTTGTTCATCCTTTGACATGGGCTCGTCACCTATCAGGTTAGTAAGTGTCAAAGGTGGTATTATTGATTGTCCCATAATTTCTCCTATTTTAATATGTGCATGTTTAAATTAATTGTTTTTACGATAATATTTGCGTCATCGGTTACATTTTGCACTTGTATCGTCAAAACTTGCCCAACAGCAACGGTTACTATTCCAGTTAATGACTGGTTCCCTATATCACCCGTACTATACCGGCGTTCGCTACTTGTTTTAGTTTGAATAACTCCGTCAACAGCTATCGCGAATTCATAAGTCTTATTTGTTGAAACTGCTTGCGAAGATAAAGAGCAACTAATTTGATATTTCCCAGCCCCGCCAGCTATTACTGTAAGCGCTCCGGCCCCATTATGGGTCCAGCCCAATAAACTCCCTGAATTAGTTATTGTTACAACCGGCACAAAAGTACTTACCGTATTGATGACAGTCTCTACAGCGTTGCCTTGCTCCCATATTTCCGCTTCTGCCTCTTCTGATGATCCTCTATTATCAATATGAACTAATATTGTCCCTGTTGCCGCATCAATACAGACAGCAAGGCCTAGTACCACAATTTGATTAAGTCCGGTTGGTGGCGTTTTTGTTATTACGCCGGGTGCTGACGATGATAAATATAATATATCTCCAGACACAAAAGAAGATGTGTCTAAACTTCGGACTAATCCAAACGTAGTAATATATCCCTCTGTGTTATTTTCTAGGGAATGAGTGACTATACCTATTACCGTAGACGTAGTAATAAGATCAGCTTGAGCAAGTTCTATTTTTGGCAAATCCCCAGACTCTCCAGAAATATAGACTGCGGCCCCGTTAGGGATAGTGGCCCCGGACTCATTCTTGACCCGGACATACATTTCCTCTCCTACTTGCAAAGATACGTCTTGCTCATCGTTGTATATTGTTAATACGTGTTTGTCGGAATCCCAAAACATACGGCCCTCTTCGTGGGCTGGTATGGAAGACAGGGGAGTAAAGCTTAATGTTTGTACGCCGGATGGGTTTGAAGATGCTCCTTGTTTTCTGCTTACACTCATGATGCTGTCACTTCTAAGATAAATGACCCAGAAACATAAATACACCTAATAGCATTTACAGGGCCTAATAAGTCATCAGCGCTTGCCAAGACCGTCCCATTTTCCCAAGGTCTCCATTTCCCGGTACCCGCCTTGATATCTTCTCTGTTTGACAAAGAATATTCAATACTTCCAGAGCCCGCTAAAGGTACAAAAATAGCAATAAGCCAATCTCTCGCAACTCCCCCACCGTCCGGGATAATAACCGGGTTTGTAGTAGCGTCAATAACTGCGCTATACTCCCATATAGGGTTACCACTCACTTTATCGGATTGAGTGTTTTCAGTCATTTCAATATAATCCATAAGTACCCCTAAAATGGGTATAATAAATCTACATTATCAATATAATATCAGGTTAAAGCTTAATTGTCAATGTATTAATGTCTTAGTCTTGCGCTTAATCCAAGAACTATCGGGAAAGATTTTTTCCGGTGCGCCTAATAGCTCATCAACTGCCTTAATAACACCGGGGAACATTCCCCGGTAGTCATGACCGCATATCCAGCCACCGGGCTTAACCCTTGGCAACCACGCCTCAATATCAGCTTTGACGTCTTTGTATTCGTGGGAAGCGTCGATATAAACCATGTCAAATTCATCCCCGTCAAATTGGTTAGCAGCTTTCAAGGAGTCCATTCGCATAATCATTATATTAGGGTAACCATTTATATTGTTACGAAACCGGTCGAAAATCTTATCCATATCGACCCTATCCGTAATGTCGCCCTTGCCGCTCTTCCATGGGTCTACAGCGGTAACAATAAGACAGTACTTTGAAAATATTCGAGTTGCGTCACCCTCATAAGCTCCCACCTCTACTATCTCAAAGTCAATCATTTTGGTCTTGTTGTTAATATAGGATAGCATCGACCTTAACCCAGCCTTGCTTTCTTCTGTTCTCATTATTGGATATTTCATAACCACCTTCTTTCATTCATTTCTTTTTTAGGAATATTTGCTATCCTGCACATCGATAAAAGATGGTTATGAAATATCCAATAATG
>Ga0316189_10000400_pt1 | contig 43013 bp, 36 predicted proteins | sample LowCovwburrow_MG_FD_204930 | JGI IMG/M metagenome (GOLD analysis project Ga0316189, IMG submission 204930) | Coastal sediment microbial communities from Maine, United States - Lowes Cove worm burrow | ecosystem: Environmental > Aquatic > Marine > Coastal > Sediment | place: USA: Maine... | reverse complement strand
AGCACAATCGGTTGGTGGTAAAAGATAGTCTGGCCCAGCAAAATTGGGTCGATGCCAAGTATGATGCCATGACCATAGATGAAAGGTTGGGGCAGTTGTTCATGGTGGGCGTCGCTTCCAGTCAAGATAAGGCCAGTACAGAAAAAGTCAAAAACTTAATTAAAGAGCATCATGTTGGGGGTGTTATTTTCTCAACAGGTGGGCCAGTCAGACAAGCAAAACTTTCAAATGCGTATCAAGCTGCTTCTAAAATTCCACTAATGGTGGGTATGGATGCAGAATGGGGACTCGCCATGCGATTGGATTCCACATATGCCTTTCCATGGAATATGACTTTAGGAGCCATTAAGGACAACGCGTTAGTTGAAAAAGTAGGGCGTCAAATAGGTGTTCATGCCAAAAGATTGGGCGTACATATTAATTTTGCTCCGGATATAGACATCAATACAAATCCGTTAAATCCCATTATCGGGAATCGTTCTTTCGGGGAAGACCGAGACAATGTAGCTGATAAGGGAATTGCCTTTATGAAAGGAATGGAAAGTGCAGGAGTTCTTTCCAGTGGAAAACATTTCCCAGGTCATGGTGATACGGCAACAGATTCACATCATGCATTACCATTGATTGAATTTTCAAAAAAGCGTTTGGATAGTCTGGAACTATATCCATATAGAAAATTAATCAAGGCAGGATTAAGCAGTGTTATGGTGGCACATTTAAATGTCCCTAGCTTAGAGATAAAAAAAGAATGGCCATCGTCCTTATCTGAACAGATAATTTCAGGAATCCTCAAAGAAAGAATGGGATTCAATGGCTTGGTGTTAACAGATGCCTTGAACATGAAAGGGGTTACCAATCATGGTAAAGATGGCGACGTAGAGCTTGCCGCATTTATGGCTGGAAACGATATGCTGCTAATGCCAACGGAAGTTGCCAAGGCAAAAGAAAAGCTCTTAAAAGCCTATAAACGGGGAAGAATCACCGAGAAAAGATTATCCAATTCTGTAAAAAAAATACTTTTGGCCAAGTACAAAGTTGGTTTAAATAAATACAAACCTATAAATATCAATAATTTATATGAAGACCTGAACTCAATACAAAGTGATTTGGTCTACGAAGAAGCCATTGAGAATGCGATAACCGTGGTAAAGAACAAGTATTACCTTATGGGTATCAAAAAGTTGGAAAATAAGAAAATCGCTTTTGTAAAGTTCGGAGATGATAATAGCACACCTTTCATAACCGAATTGAATAAATATGCCAAGGTTACCCAGGTCAATGGTAAAGACATTGCCACATTAAAAAATAAGTTGAAAGCATTTAATCTGGTAATCATTGGGCATCACAAGAGTAATGAAAGCCCTTGGAAACCCTATAAGTTCTCTAAAAAAGAACTTGGCTGGTTAGAGGAGATTGCCAAAGAACGCACCTCAAACTTAATTCTATCGGTTTTTGCCAAACCTTATGCTTTATTAGACGTTGATTCCTTCAAAAACATAGACGGAGTCATAGTTGCGTACCAAAATAGCGAAATCGCCCAGCAAAAAACCGCCCAGTTGATATTTGGGGCCATCGATGCCAAAGGTGTTTTGCCCGTTTCTGCCCATGCTGATTTTCCGGTTAAAACAAACGAACAAATAAGCTCTTTAAAACGATTGGGCTATAGCATACCTGAGCGTGTGGGTTTTAGCTCCAAAAAGTTGGCAGAAGTAGATAAATTGGTTCAAGACGGATTGGATTCATTAATGTATCCTGGAGCCCAAGTTTTAATTGCTCGTAAGGGAAAAGTGATTTATAATAAGGGATTTGGAAAACCCACTTATACATCAGAAGAAAAAGTAACTACAGAACATATTTATGATTTGGCTTCGATAACGAAAATTTTGGCGACCCTACCCGTAATTATGAAGATGGAGGAACTCGGGAAAATAGCATTGAACGACACTTTTCAAGATTTAATACCCGAATATTCAGAGACCGCGTTGAAGAATGTTACCGTTTTAAAGGCACTTTCACATTACGGTAGATTACCAGCATGGATAGCTTTTTATGTCAGTACATTAGATAAGAAAAGAAAACCATCTTCAGAATTTTATAGAAATAAGCCCATTGATGGATTTTCGATAAAAATAAACGATAATCTTTTTCTAACCGACGACTATAAGGATTCAATATATGATCGGATTGGCCGTCAAGAATTAAAATCCAATCGCTATAGATATAGTGATGTAGCTTATTATGTCATGAAAAAATACATTGAAAAGACGTATAATGAGCCATTGGACAGATTGGTTGATGATTTTTTGTATAAACCTATAGGGGCATTTCAAACAAGTTATAATCCCTTGGAAAAATTTCCAAAGAATATGATAATTCCGTCTGAGGAAGATAAATACTACCGTTATCAGACCGTGCAAGGTTACGTTCACGATATGGGAGCAGCCATGCAGGGTGGAGTAGGTGGGCATGCGGGTCTTTTTAGCAATGCCAATGATGTGGCCAAGATCATGCAGATGTACTTACAGGGAGGAGCTTACGGTGGTACCCAATTTTTGGATGCTCGAACTATAAAAAAATTCAATACCTGTTACTTCTGTGAAAAGAATGTTAGACGCGGTGTGGGTTTTGATAAGCCCCAATTAAAGGATAAGGGCCCAACCTGTGGTTGTGTTTCCCGAAAAAGTTTTGGGCATAGTGGTTTTACAGGCACTTATACTTGGGCCGACCCTGATGAGGAACTTGTCTACGTCTTTTTGTCCAATAGAACGTATCCATCCGCATCGAACACACTTTTAGTTAAATCTGCGCTAAGAACGAGAATTCAGCAAGCTATTTACGACGCTATTGTCAATTAAAGCTTAAAATTCAAAATTTCAAAGTTTTAATTTTCAGCACCGATTGGATGCTTACCCTGTTTTGCATATAAAAAATTATATTTTTTGGCAGTTGAAACCTTCATAACGAAGTTCCAATGCATAATCCAGGTTAAACTTTTTGTAAATAAAACGGTGGGACATCGACATAACATTCGATTTGATTAAATTTGGACAATGAAGATAGCTATTGTTTGTTACCCAACTTTTGGAGGTAGTGGTGTAGTGGCCACGGAATTAGGGATTGCACTGGCCGATAGAGGTCATGAAGTCCATTTTGTAACCTATCGTCAGCCGGTACGGCTAGACCTTTTGAGCCATAGGGTACACTTTCATGAAGTTCATGTGCCAGAATACCCTTTGTTCCACTATCAGCCCTATGAATTGGCCTTATCCAGTAAACTGGTTGATACCGTTAAGATGTTTGGGATAGATTTACTTCATGTTCATTATGCCATTCCACATGCCTATGCGGGATATATGGCCAAAAAGATGTTAGAGGAGGATGGTATTTATCTACCAATGATCACGACATTGCACGGCACCGATATTACTTTGGTGGGAAAACATCCGTTTTATAAGACTGCCGTAAACTTCAGTATTAATCAATCTGACATTGTCACTTCGGTTTCAGAGAATTTGAAGCAACGGACGCTCGAATTTTTTGATATTAAAAAGGAGATTGAGGTTGTGCCCAATTTTATTGATAAGAATAAGTATAGTACTTCGTTTACCGATTGCCAAAGGTCGATAATGGCGGAAGATCATGAGCGAATTGTAACCCATATCAGTAATTTTAGAGCAGTTAAACACATTCCTGACGTAATTCATATATTTAATAAGATACAACAGGAAATCCCAGCTAAATTAGTGATGGTGGGTGAGGGGCCTGAAAAAGAAAATGCCGAATTCTTATGCGAACAATTGGGAATCATGGATAAGGTTCATTTTTTGGGGAACAGCAATGAAATAGATCGAATTCTATGCTTTTCAGATTTGTTTTTATTGCCTTCAAAATCCGAAAGTTTTGGATTGGCAGCTTTGGAAGCTATGATAAATAGAGTACCTGTTATTTCCACCAATGCGGGAGGAATCCCAGAAGTAAACATACATGGTGTTACGGGTTACTTAAGTGATGTAGGCGATGTTGATGAGATGGCGAGCAATGCCCTTAAAATTTTAAGGGATGATGAAACCTTGAACAAATTCAAGGAAAATGCTGCTAAGGTTGCCCAAAAATTTGATATCCTGAATGTACTTCCGTTGTATGAATCTATTTATTTAAAGGCATATAACACCAGATTAGAAAAGACTTTAAATTAAGATGAAATATTTGTCACTGTTTATTTTTGCCATTATCCTGTCCTGCAATGGGCAGAAGAAAGCAGCTTTGGGTAACGGGGATGACATGAAGGCTGGTATTGAAAAACTTACTTTACTGTTAGCGGACAATTATAGCGGTTCAGAAGTTGAGGAAACGATGATTATAAAAGATGCGAAGGCATTGCAGCGTTTTTATTCCAAAATAAACAGGACTCGAAAACCAGGGATACCTGTTCCTGAAGTTGATTTTACCAAAGAAATCATATTGATTTATTGTAGTGGTGAACAAATAAATGGAAAACAGGCATTATTATCGGTTATAGCAGAAAATGAAAAGGAGGTGATTATAAGCACTTCTGTTGAAAAATCAAAAAAAAGTGGTACATCTACAGCCCTTATCAGTCCATTTAGTGTCTATAGAATGCCATTGACTGCAAAAGAGATTTCTTTTAAAGGGCAGGATTAGCGTTACATATAACGATATTAATTGCCTTTAATCCAACGGTTAATCTTTCCATCGAAAATAACAACAGTTTACAGTACTTAGTTGTATAAACTTAAGGTCTATGCTATTTTTATAGTCTAGTAGTCCCAAAATCTAGACCTATGAAAAACTGTATGCTTTGTGTATTGGTAACGCTAATGCTTGCCACCACTCCGATTTATTCTCAAGATAGTTTACAATTAACCTCAAAAGATAGTATTGTCCAAAGTTCTTGGATGTTTGGGGTAGGTTATAATTTTATTGATGATTCAGGCGATGCGTTCAATGACTTTACAACGATTAAGGATCAATGGAATGCCGTTGCCTTCCCTTCAAGAATAAGCATAGGGAGATACTTCAAAAGCGGATTAGGCCTTGAAGCTATAGGAACCTATAATAACTATAAAAAAGGCAATATAATCGATGGGATTATAAATCCAGAGGACATCAGTTATTATGGTTTGGATACTAGAATAAGCTACGATCTTAACAAGCTAATTGGAGAAACTGCTTGGTTTGATCCGTTCATTGGGGTGGGTCTAGGGTATGCCGATGCCAATAATACGCCTAGAGGTACTTACAATGCAGTTATTGGTTTTAGAACTTGGTTCTCTGATCGATGGTCGCTGGACCTTAGCTCAAGCGGAAAATGGTCATTTGGTAACGAAGCCTCGAACCATATTCAACATGCAGCTAGTGTTGTTTACCAATTTGGTATTGAAAAAGGACTTTCTAAAAAAGGACTTGAAAAGTTGGCAATGATGGAAGCATTGGAAAAGGAAAAGCAACGAGTTGCTGATTCGTTAGCAGATGTTCAAAGGGCAAAAGATGCTGTAGCAATGACAATACGTTTGGCCAAGGAGAAAGAGGCAGCCAGATTGGCCGCTGAGGAAAATGCCAGGCAAGAAGTTGAGAACCTACAAAAGCAGAAGAAGGATGAACTTTCTACCTTAAATAAGGTATATTATAGATTCAATTCTTCCTACTTAACTGTCATGGATAAAGGAAAATTGAACGAATTGGTAGCCTTTATGAATAAATATCCGAATACAATTATTCAAGTTAGAGGTCATGCCGATGCAAGGGGTAAAGCCAAATACAATGATTGGTTGTCTGAACGCAGGGCCCAAACTGCCGTTAAATATATTATTTCTTCTGGCATAGCTAGTAATCGAATATCAGGAGAAGGATTCGGGGAAACTCAAATTTTAAATAGATGTACAGAGGGAGTTAAATGTTCCTCTGAAGAACATAAAGAAAACCGAAGAACAGAATATAGTTTGAAGTAAGATATTGGATATAGAAATTTTGTAATTGTTATTTTGAAAAGGTAATTTTACTTAATATATCCCCCATATATTTAAATGGCTTTCAATTCAATACAGTTTTTTATTTTTCTGCCTCTGATTTTTTTATTGTATTGGTTTGTTTTCAATAAAAAAATCAAGACTCAAAATGTTCTGATTTTAATAGGCAGTTACTTTTTTTATAGTTTATGGGATTGGCGTTTTTTATTTTTGATTTTAGCCAGTACCATTGTTGATTATTTTGTAGGAATACTTATCAACAAGAATAACGAAAATAGAAGCGTACAAAAAAAATGGCTGTGGGTTAGTGTCATTTTTAATGTTTCCTTACTAGGCTTATTCAAATACTATAACTTTTTTGCTGACTCTTTCATGGACATGTTCCAACTTTTTGGATATACGATAAAGAGTACATGGACCTTAAATATTATACTACCCGTGGGTATTTCATTTTATACCTTCCAAACAATGTCCTATTCTTTGGACATATATTACAAAAAAATAAAGCCAACCAAAGACTTTTTATCATTTGCTACTTTTGTTGCTTTTTTTCCACAATTGGTAGCAGGTCCTATAGAAAGGGCCTCTAACTTATTGTCACAAATAACAAATAAAAGAGAATTTAACTATAATCAAACTGTAGAGGGTATTAAATTAATTCTTTGGGGTTTGTTTAAAAAAATGGTTATCGCTGATGGTGTGGCGCCGATTGTAGATGACATTTTTGCAAATTATGATACTTATCCTGGTTTAACACTAATTTTCGGTGTAACCCTATTTAGTTTCCAGGTTTATGGGGATTTTAGTGGATATTCAGACATAGCAATAGGTACTGCCAAACTTTTTGGAATTGAATTAATATCTAATTTTAAATTCCCCCATTTTTCAAGAAATGTGGCGGAATACTGGCAGCGTTGGCATGTTTCCCTTTCTACCTGGTTTAGACACTATGTATATATTCCTTTAGGAGGGTCTCGTGTAAGTAAATGGAAATCAGTCCGAAATATATGTATCATTTTTTTGATAAGTGGTTTTTGGCATGGTGCAAACTGGACTTTTATTTTCTGGGGTGGTTTTCATGCATTAGCTTATATCCCCGTATTTTTATTGGGTCGTAATACGATCTATAAAAATAATGTGGTTGGGGAAAATTCTTTTATGCCATCCATAACAGAAATAGGACAATTGTTATTGACCTTTTCAATCGTTACTTTTTCAAGGATTTTTTTCAGATCAGAGTCCCTATCGGACGCATTTGGCTTTATAACGCGCATTATACAAAACTTTGAATATTTGCCATATCATCATCCAAATGGATATCGAATGATAGACTATTTTATACTCTTGTTTTTTTTCGTTTTGTACGAATACAGAATTAGGAAAGATGAACGCAATCCTTTTAAATTTAAATCCAAAATTGTACGCTTTATCATTTACGCTGTGGTTTTGTTTACAATTTTATTATTTTATGATAGTGGGTTTGACCGCTCATTTATATACTTTCAATTTTAATAAAGGTTATGATTTCATTATTTAAAAAGATTTTCATCTATTCAATACTAATATTTCTAACCTTGGAATTGTTAGTTAGAGCATTACATTTATATAGTGATGTGCCGAAATGGTATTTGGCTGAAGATAATATCTATAAACGTGTTCCTTCGCAAAACGGCTATACTGTATATGGAAACAGAAGACAGGTATTTTCAGAATATCGAATAAATAAGGCTGGCTATAATTCCTACCACGAATTTAATCCAACCGAACAAGGATTTGAAATAGCCATTCTTGGTGATTCCTTCATAGAAGGATTGCATCAGGACTACTATAATTCAATAGGCAGAAAAGTTGAGCGAAAGTTAGCTAACATCAAAATCTACGAATATGGCTACCCTGAATTTGATTTAGCAGACCAATTACATTTAATGGCAAGAAATAAGAAACTTTTTGATTTAGTGGATTTTATTATTTTAGAAATTAAATATCCTGTAGACCTTTTAAGAAATGAATATGCCGTAAAGGATAGAGAGTTGGCATTACCTTTTTTGCGGCACTCCAAATTACTGGTGTATATGTTAGATATTGGGATGATTGACCCAATTAAGAATGTTCTTAGAAATTTTGATATAGGCCAGGAGCCAACTATTCCAAATAGGTCTGACTTAACTAAGGACAGTTTGTACATTGCTAATTTGGAAAATTTACTAGCTAAATACCCATTAGACAAAAAACAATGGTCCTTTTTGATAGATTCCCGTGGTGTAAACCCAATTTTTATAGATTTTTTGGAAAAAGAAAACATCGAATATATAGATTACGGACCGTCCTTTAAAAAGGCGGGTAATAGACCGACTACCTTAGTCTTTGATCGTCATTGGAATGATTATGGAAGAACCTTGGTGGCTCGTCAAATTGAAAAGTATTTATCAGGCAGACAAATTGGTAACAACTTATGATTTTATTGTGTTAATTCTCAGATTAGATATTCTTATTGAATTAATATTAATCTCAATTTGGTTTATTTTTATAGTTTTTAATTTTTTAAATTGATTATCCTAAAAACCTATAATAGAATATCTATTAAAACATTATGGTATTCAATATTAATAAATTTTTGAAGAATTCAATTAATTGCATTACCAGTGTTTTAAGAATATTATTATTAACTCTTATTTAAACCCAATTTAAGATTTGATTAAGTTTTTTTAAATATTACTTTTGAACAATAAAACTACCTTCTTTTTGTTTAAAACTAGCGTTAATGGAATAGGAGAATCAAAAAAAATACTTGGACTAAAATAGAATTATTAAATTAATTCGTTTACAAAATATCTTTTAGAAGTTATTTTAAAATCTAAGCGATTAATTAGTTTTCCAAATTAGTCTTACTTTGAATACTATAAATTCATAAGAATTTCAATTTTTAGCTGGATCATGTGTATGTTAATATAAAATTAAAATGATTTTTAAACTTAAGAAAAAAGTAGCATTTACCATCAGTTTAATTCATAAAGGCAACCGCAAGGAAGTTTGGGACGCTTTTCTAAGACGGATTAATTCTGAGGAAATAGCATATGGTTTTAAGCGGGATTTAAATAAAAAAATCACAAAACCAAGAACACTATTAATGATAAATACTCGAGTATTCCAACAGGGTGATGAACAGTATTTTTTAGAACGTAAGAATGATGGATTAATCAATGAGTTCCAAACCTGTTATGTAGCCACTACAAAAGAGGGTATTCCATGTTTTCATTTATGGCTCATAGATTTTTCACAGAACAAAATATTAAAAAAGATTTGGGGTAATACTTTCCCCATGTTGAGTAAAGATGAAATGTTAATAGAAAATGTATATACTGTTCCCAAGTATAGGGGAATGGGGATATTCCCAGCCGTTCTAAATGAAATTGCGGAAAAAAGCAAAATTTTAGGTGCTAATTATAATATTTCTTTTGGAGAGACAAGTAATATTAATATGTCGAGATCATTTGCCTACGCAGGTTTCGAGCCTTATATATTGAGAAGAAAAAAATGGTTCTTATTTAGAAAATCAATTACTTTTGAGGAAATTCCGCTTGAATTAATGGAGGAGTATAACAGATATACTGCAGCTTATAGGGCAAAACCTTTAAAATAGCTCGAACAACTTTAAAAAGTATTTTGTAAATAAAGGTCGAACCTTGATGCTGTAACTTTAATAGAGGCTATACCAAGAAAGTTTTTGGCTTTGAAAATCATTGTATTTTATATTACAATCAATTATTCCTTGATGATTTTATATGCAGTATCAATATTTTCATTATCAAATTTAAGGTAGTATAACCCACTGGATAATAATGAAGTATCTATAGTTAATAGTCCATTTTCAATAGGAAGAACTTGCGAAGAGACCAAAATGCCCGAAATCGTATAAATAGATGTATTGATGTTTTGGTCCGGCTCATCTTCAAAACTTACATTTAAGCTGTTCACAAACGGATTGGGGTAAACCATATTGATGTTTTCCGTATCTGGTGTAGGTTTAGACTCTTCTTCCTGCCAAATGGAGATATTCGATGCATTGATTTCACCTGCAATCCCATAGTTGCCACCAACAAATAGTTGTAAGTTGTCATCAGAAAAAACCAATGCATTTACTTGGTTATCCACTCCAACGAAGGTATCAGTTCCCAAGGCTTCCCATCCTTTATTTTCACTCCAACGGGATACATTATTCATTATTTCATTAACATTTTCGATATCAGAGGCGGTTTCAAAATTACCTGCAACATAAAGGTATGTACCATCATGCTTCATATCCTTTACATTCCCACTAATGCCAAATCCCAAGGATTCCCAACTATTTGTATTTCTGTTCCACCTAGCAATTCTATTTACTGTCTGTTCCTCGGCAATGGCAAAATTACCTCCCACATAAATAAAATTCGAAGTTACCACAATAGCTTGTACAAAGCCACTGGTGCCGTCGCCCAATGTGTCCCAATTACTACCATTCCAAGTTGCAATTCGGAGAGCAGGGTTACCCCCCGGCTGCATCAAAATTACCACCAACATACAAATTATCGGTAGTATCGAATGATATGGACCTAATTTCATTATTCGTGCCGGTAATATTAGTATCGGCATCTGTCAAGGCAGACCATGTACTACCATTCCATAGAGCAATATTGTTAACGGTAATTCCGCCAGCTGTCTCAAAAGCACCGCCCACATAGACATTTCCATTATTGGCTAAGCCTATTTTTGCTACTGGCCCATCGGTACCACTATCGAGTGGAGACCAATCACTTCCATTCCAAACGGCAATATGGTTTGCGGATATTCCACCAATTTCGGTAAAATCACCGGCTGCATAAGTAGTACCATTACTAGTAACCGCAATCGAATTAATGATTCCGTTACTACCACTACCGAATGTACGCCATCCATCGTTTGGATCGTAAATGGCTAGATTGTTGACCGACACACCCCCTGCACTTGTAAATTCGCCCCCAACATAAATAATATTGTCATTCCCAATTGCAAGCGTTTCTACAACCCCATTGATTCCACTGTCAAGACCAGACCAATTGCCTATACCATTTACTGCAGTGGTTACCGGTTCATTATCGCCTCCCACTATTTTATATATTCTGGCATTGGAGCCATAATCGCTAAAGTAAAGTTCTCCTGCTTCATCAAGACCAAAACTAGATACATATAGCCCGTTGGTTCTAAAAAGAAGTTCAGATGTGGCCGTAGTGCTTGTTTCATCATAATCTAAGGCCCAAACCCTGCCGGAAACATAATCACCAAAAATATAATGGCCTTGCAATAGGGGATTGGTACTTGCACCTCGGTAAACATATCCTCCGGTAATGGAAACATCCCCATTATTATGGTCATAAAAATGAACGGGTTTTATATCCGGGGTGGTCACCAAAGCTGTAGAACTGGCATAGGTTGAATTGGCCTCAAACCTGTTCCAGCCATAATTTCCGCCATTTCGGATAAGGTTTACCTCTTCATAGACTCCTTGGCCAACATCGGCACCCCAAATTCGTCCTGTTTGACGATCAAAGGAAAACTTCCATGTATTGCGTATGCCCCAGGCATAAAGCTCATCCAGTCCGTTTTGCCCGACTCTAGGGTTGTCCGATGGAATTTCATAGTTGCCATTTGGAAGGTCTGGATTTGTTTCAATAGGATTATTCCCATCCAAATCAACATCTATACGCAAAATACTTCCAAAAGGGGTATTGAGGTTTTGGCCATTGCCACTAGGATCGCCACCGCCACCACCATCACCGATAGAAACATAGAGATAACCATCAGGTCCAAATGCTATTTTCCCTCCGTTATGATTTGAATTACTTTGATTTTTCTCAAACCTAAAAAGCACCGTTTCGCTATTGGGATCGGCAATGTTCGTATTGGTTGCACTCACCTGATAACGTGCTACAACCATTTGAAAATTAGTACCTCTATCTACATAATACACATAGAAATAACCATTTTGGCTGTAATTGGGATGAAAAGCAAGTCCTAAAAGCCCTATTTCCTGCCCCGCACTATAGGATACACTTGAAGAAATATCCAAGAAAGTGCTAACATCAGATGACAAAACCGTACTTTGATTTGGGAATATTTTTATGACTCCCGGTTGCTCAACCACAAAAAGGCGATTTGTACCATCATTGGAAGGTTGTATCTCTGTCGGAAACTCAAAACTTAGGTTAGGATATGCGATTTCATAGGTTACTTGAGCCAACAATGACCTTGAAAATAGGGAAAGTGTTATAATGACGAATAACAGTTTATAAGGAAACAGGTTTTTCATATCAGATATGTCGGGCAATTTCTTAGTTTTCCATATAATTAATATACGTTCTAAAATACTTTATTAGCCTAATTAAAATCTTTTAGAAAAGGATTTTTAATTTGTGTTCTTCAAATAAGCCTTTTGAAAATCCATATACTTTGTATATTGGATTTTAGAAGTATTTATAAGTAAGTTATTTTTTTACCTTTTTACCGGTTGCACTCATCGTTAAAGTAGATTCAAAATTAATCTTTTGTGGAATTTTAAACATAGCGAGTTTTTCAGAACAAGTGTATAAAATCCTTTCTTTCATTTGGTCCTGATCTGTTTTGCCTTGTAGCACAATAGTCGCTTGGATGGCCTCGCCTAATACTTCATCAGGAATGCCAGTAATGGTGCAGTCAACAACCTCGGGAACGGAAAGAATTACCGCTTCTATTTCTTTCGGACTTACCCTTTTGCCACCTACTTTAATAATTTCTTTCTTTCTTGCTACGATATAAATGAAACCATCCGCATCAACCTTTGCAATATCACCAGTATGTAGCCATCCATTCTTTAAGGTATTTTCTGTGCCTTTTTTATCTTTATAATACCCCAACATAATATTATCACCTTTCGCTAGCAATTCCCCTTCTTCGTTTGTACGGGCCATTTCCCCTTGACTATTTACAACTTTTAAGGTTACACCGGGTATGGCCTGTCCAATTGAACTTATTTTATCCTTCAGTCTCTCAGGTGGCAAATAGGACAATCGAGCCGTGGCCTCAGTTTGGCCATACATTACAAAAAAGTCAATTTTTGGAAATGCGTTGATGAACTCTTCTATAAAAATGCTGTGTAATTTACCTCCGGCCTGGGTCACGTATCTTAAATCTGGAAATTCGGTGTTCTTAAAATTCTGGGATTTTTTAAGTAAAATTTGAAAATGACTGGGAACTCCCGCAAAACCAGTACATTTAAAATTATTTAGGTCGTTTATAACCGATCCCAAAAAAATAAAGCTATTGTTCAGGACAATAGAACCCCCGACTTTTAAATGGCTATGTAAGAGTGATAGGCCGTAGCAATAAAAGAAGGGCAATACAATGCCGATGATATCATTCGGGGTCAATTTTAAGTAATCGATAATGGAGTCCGTATTTGCCATGATATTTTTATGGCTTATCATGACCCCTTTAGGTTCTCCTGTAGAGCCTGACGTGAATATGATTTCAGCAACCTTGTTTTGGTCAAAGTTTTTATCGAAAGTCGTATGTATTTGTCCCTTGATTATTTCATTTAATATTTCTTCATCAATAATCCCCATACTATCACCAAATTCCAGTTTTGACAATAACCCCTTCGAAACAATTGAGGTATGGGTTTCCGTAGTTTTTAGGATATAATCCAGATTCTCCTGTTCAATGGCGTAATTCAATGGGATACAGACATTACCAGATTTTAGAATGCCCAAATAGGCAGTTATAAAAAAAACGGAATTTGGACCAATTAGGACTACGTTTTTGTCTGTTCCAGTATGTTCATTAAGGTAAGCAGCTACTTTTAGGCTGTTGGTATATAAATCCTTAAAGGATATTGTTTCCTTTGAACCCAAGACAAAATCTTTTTTAAGATTTTGTTTATTATCAAAAAAATAGTCGAAGACGTTCATAGAACTTATGCGTATTTTGGTTGATCACTGCCATCAGTTTACAAAACAGCATTGAAAATACACTATTTTACATTGGCAGTACTTATCTGTTAAGCAAGAGGGTGTCTAAAAAGTTCCTTTCAGCGTCTTTGCGAGGTACGAAGCAATCTCTAAGTTCTTGTAAATCAAATAAAAGATTACTTCACTTCGCCTGTCTTGAGTCTTACGGCTACGCTTAAGACAAACTCAGTCGAAAGGTTCGTAATGACGGCTTATTCTAACTTTTTAGACACCCTCTTAAATAATTATAACTTCCTTATATCCAGTCCCATATTTATAAACATAATTTAGGCAATTAAAAAATTGGCCTCATTCTTAAATACTCCGTGGTTTTTTTCTTTCTTTCGAAACTTTTATAAATATTTTCAATTTCTTTGGCGGACTTACCCATAACTTTTCCTACTTCCTCAGCAGGATAACCATTTTCCCAACCGTACCATATCAAGTCCATGGATGCAAATGGCATTTGATAAAAGAAATCTTCTTGGGTCTGTTCTGCTGTATAGGTGTCGGTAGTTGGTGTACGATCAATGATTTCCTGTGGTACCCCTAAATGGCTGGCCAGTTGATAAACCTGGGTTTTATATAAATGCCCAATCGGCATAACATCTGCTCCACCATCGCCATGTTTAACGAAAAATCCTTGCTCAACCTCATGTTTGTTAGGAGTACCAATTACAGCATAATGCAATCTTTCTGCGTGATAATATAGCATTGACATTCTACTGCGTTGTTTAAAATTGGTAGAGGCCACTATTTGTAAATATTCCTTAGCTGGCAATAATTTACTGATTACCTCGCCATCAGGCTTAATTACTGTAATTGAAAAAATAGCTGGAATGTTTTGATCCATGTTCTGCTTGATTTCAATTTTGGCCTTATCGATTTTTGGGTCAAAATTGGTAATTACACTTCCAATGGCCTCATCCCGTCTTTGGTAACAGCCAAATCCGTCCAATGCTTTTGTTATGTTTTCTTCGATTGTTTTAACATTGAATTTATTGGCTAATTCCAACGCCAGGTTCTTACTGTCATCACTGGAATCTTGCTCAGGCAACATAATACCTGTAACTTTTTCTGGGCCAAAGGCCTTCGCGGATAGTGCCATACATACTGATGAATCGATACCTCCACTAATGCCTACAATAGCTCCTCGGCGTTGAAGTTTGAAGGCAACATCATTTTTTAGCTTTTCCATGATGGAATTGCAGACTTCTTCAATGTTCTCAATATGTAAAATATCTTTTGAAAAGGGTTTACGCTGTTTAGAACTCATAACTTTTAGTTTTTTTTATTGTTTTACTAATCCAGTATTGTTTTATCGCATATGACCAAGTCATTCTCAGTCAGCTTTGGTATTGATTTATTGGTAAACTTATCATGTAAAATCTGGGTCGATAATATCCCAGTCAAAGCCATATTATCTATTTCTGAAACCAATTTATTGTCTTTCATTTTAAAGAGTAGTTGGTTCACATGATTTGGATTAAAAATACCTGCCTCCTTTATTTTATCCTCACTGAGCATTTCCTTTAGGTATGGGGGTAAACCCTCAGAAACAAAGGTGCTTTTAATAGGCGCCCTATAAGCTTGCTTAGGCCTATTTAGAATAGGGTCTGGTAATCTATCTTTCATCAATTTCTTCAGCAGATATTTCTCATTGAGTATCTTGAGTTTTAAATCGGGATGTAACTTCATGCAAAATTCAATTACCCTATGATCCAAGAAAGGGTATCTACCTTCTATGGAATTGGCCATACCCATACGATCGCCTTGCGAGGATAACAAATACCCTGACATAAATAGGTTCAACTCGATCCATTGTGCCTTTGACAAATAATCATAACCGTCTAATTTATCTTTGAGTTTATTTTCTATTGTTTTAATTGGATCATAACCAACTATTTCTTCCTTATATTGGGTCGACAGGTAATTGTTTATTCGGGTTGTGTTGTTCCATCGCAGCAAATGGGAATAGATGGGAGAGGAAGTTTCATTGAGTTTATAGCCAAAGAACATTTTAAGCACATTGCTATTGGCGTTCTTCATTTGAGGTAAATACGGATATAGCTTTTTAAGTAATAAGGGGCGATATTTTGATTGTGGATCCTTGGCCCAAAAATGTCTTATTTTGGTTTCCTTAAAAATGTTATACCCCCCCAAAAGCTCATCGGCACCTTCACCTGTAATTACAACTTTAATATTCTGATCTTTTACACTTTTTGCCAATAAACTCATTGGGGTAGGGGCGGTTCGCAAAAGTGGGGCTTCGGAATGCCAAACCACATTGCTGAAATTTTCTGCAATATCCTGGGGACTACATGTAATACTTGAATGTTCTGTTTTAAAGTATTCAGCGGCAATATTCTGATAAGATGATTCATCATAATCCTTTTCCGTAAAGCCTATGGAAAAGGTTCGAAGGTTATCAGGGGAAATATTTTTTATAAATGATGTAGTAACACTAGAATCGATACCACCACTAAGGTAGGCAGCCACTTGTACATCTGCCCTAAGCCTTAGTTTTACCGCATCCGAAAAAATCTTTTCAAACTCCTTTGAAGCTTCCTCCAATGTAGAATATACATATTCATCGGGTTTGGAAATTGGCAATTCCCAGTAGGTGGTTAGTGTTTTGCCTTTTTCATTTACCAACATATACGTACCTGGCGGTACTTCAAAGATACCTTCAAATGCTGTATTTGGTGATAGGGAGGTCCAAAATGTAAAATACTCTGAAAGTGCTTTCGGTGAAATTTTCGCCTCTATGCCAGGATATTCCAAAAGTGATTTAATTTCAGAGGCAAAAACAAAGGTCTCGCCAATAGTTGTATAAAAAAGTGGTCTAATCCCAACCCTATCCCTAGCTAAAAACAGTTCCTGTTTATTTTTATCCCAAATGGCTATGGCGAATTGACCGTTGAGTTTGTTGACAAAACCAGGCCCGTATTCTTCATATAAATGAACAATGACTTCGGTATCACTATGAGTTCTGAATGTATGCCCCTTTTGCACTAGTTCTTCCTTGAGTTCAATGTAATTGAATATTTCCCCATTGAAGACAATCCATAAAGAGTCATCTGAATTGGACAGGGGCATGGTGCCGGTGCTTAAGTCAATAATGCTTAATCGTACACTACCTAACCCTATTTTTTTTGATAAATAGATGCCACTTTCATCCGGACCCCTATGCTTAATACGAGTAAGCATTTTCCGTAAGGTGTGAACATAATTTTCTTTTTCACCCTTATACTGATGAAATCCGGTGATACCACACATAAAAAGAAAGCTGTGTTTGGGGTTAAAGTTTACTTTCTATAAAGCTTACTATATTATTGATGGATTCGAAATTTTCAACGATCAATTCATCATCATTGGTAGTAATATCAAATTCTTCTTTCAAGAATTCAATTAAGAAAAGTAGACCCATTGAATCCAATAGCCCAGATTCAAAAATCAATGTGTCATCAGCGATACTTTCAATATTGGATAATGTAGCTCCTAGAATGTATTCCCTTACTTTGTGCTTAGTTTCAATTGCTGCAATCATTTTATTATTTTAATTAAAGAGGTTAAGGTTTTTCTAATATTTTGATGATGCGAAAATAGATCTAAAAATGAGAACTTTTTCTAAATTGACAATGTATTAGGTCTATGGTAAAAAAAAATCGATTGAATGATATAGAACGTCAAATCAAGATAGTTCAAAATATGTAAAAATCGGATTAAGTAACATTTTATTAATTTTGATTTACCGATCTTTTTAACAATAATGTATTTTCAATTAGCTGGAATCATAAAAACAAAATCCCATTTTTGATCCAATATAAAGGTGGACAAAAACGGGGGTTAATGTTGATGGCAAAAATATATACTTAACAATTACTAATTAAACGCAATCGATGTAAGGCCATAAAAATTCGATTAATGTAAAAATTCCGGCTATCAATATCCTTTTCGAACCTTAGCACTAATTTTTTTATATACCTTGGCAATAATTTTCACTTAGATTGGTTATTAATATTTTATGTCATTTATTCTATTATGACAGTTTTCCTAAATTAAATGTAGACAATATGTTAAAGAGAGGACAGTTCGTGATTTCCCTTGATTTTGAGTTGTTTTGGGGCGTAAGGGATAAACGTATAAGCTGACAGACTATGGACCGTCATTTCGAAAGGTTCATGAACTACTCCCAGACATGCTGCAAATGTTTCGGGAATATAACATCAAGGCTACATTTGCAACGGCAGGACTGTTATTTGCCAAAAACAAGGAAGAGCTGGTCAAATATTCCCCTAAGATCAAACCCTCATATTCTGACCCAACATTATCGCCCTATTGAGATAATTTTGCCGGAGTCAAGGAATCTTTTGAAACAGATCCCTATCATTATGCATGGGATTTATTGCATTTAATAGGGCAGGAGTATCCAGAACATGAAATAGGGACGCATACTTTTTCGTATTATTATTGTAAGGAAGTAGGGCAGACTTTGGAGGATTTTAGGGCAGACCTTAAAGCCGCCATTGCCATAGCAAATGCTAGAGGAATTGATATTAAAAGTTTGGTTTTTCCACGAAATCAATATAATCGTGATTATTTAGATGTTTGCAGAGAACTTGGTATTGAGACGTATCGGGGCAATGAGGAAGTTTGGTTTCAGGACCAGACAGTAAGGAGGGTACTTCGCTTAATAAAAGAATTGTTCGCACCTTTGATTGTTATTTCAATATTTCAGGGCATCATATCTTCATTAGAGGAATTAAGTGGTCCCAAGCCCTTTAATATTCCTTCTAGTCGGTTGCTAAGGCCCTACATGGACAAAGGAGACAATATCTAGGAAGCTTTGAATAAAGCGCATAAATAATAGTATGACCCATGCAGCAAAGCATGGTAGACTTCACCACTTATGGTAGCACCCCATAACTATGGTCAAAACACAGAAAAAAATCTCAAAACCCTAAAAAGTATTCTTGGACATTATAGTAAACTTAGTAAGGAATATGGGTTTGAAAGCCTGACTATGTTGGAATATGGGCGTCTGATAGCACAAAACCATATATGTTTAATCAAAAAAGTCAAACAAAAATCATTAGGAACAGAAAGGAAGTTATCGATTTAATCAGCTCATAGTCGATATAAGTTTCTCACTACATTGTTAAGTTTTAATATTAAAGTTTGTTATCCTGTTTTTTTAAAATGAGTAATCCTTTAGGCTTATAGGATGTACCTAACTCAAAAATAATAAAGATCACTGGGTTTTGGTATATGGTTATCATATATTCCTTAATAGTTCATTAATTTGATAACAATTTAAATTCAAGACCTTTAATTATTAGAAAAAGTTATTAAATTTCAATTTTCAAGAGGGGGAATAACAAAAATCAAATAATTTTATTATATGAAATTTAGCCTAGAAATTTTTAGAAGAAAATCTTCCCAGCGTTATATCCCTGAAATTGATGCGTTACGCTTTTTTGCCATTATTCCAGTCATGTTGGTCCATTTTAGTGGAGCATTGTTGACATACAACGCTGATTTTGACAGGCAGATTATTGACCAAGAAAATATATTTAGGCATGCATTGATTCATGGTAATAATGGTTTATATTTATTTTTTGCCATTAGTGGATTCATCTTGACACTTCCTTTCATTAAGAAGGAGGTAAAAGATATGCATTTCAAAAATTATTATTTAAGAAGATTGGTTCGGATCGAGCCTCCTTATTTAATAGCCATCTCCTTGTTTTTTATTGTGCATATTGTATTGGCTGAAAAGAGTTTGGCATTTTTATTCGAGCATTATATAGCTTCCTTTTTTTATGTCCATATGATGATTTATGAAGCAAGGCCTTATATATTGCCTGTCTCAACAAGTCTGGAAATAGAGATTCAGTTTTATTTGTTGATGCCCCTGTTGTTGATTTTATTAAAAAAAATAGATTCCAAAATATGGAGAGGGGCCATTTATTCGCTTTTGTTCGCTTGTTCTTTTCTAGTGAACTTGTTCCCTTTTCACGAGTTGAATGATTTTACGCGGTATTTTGTGGCAGGTATCGTCGCAGCGGATATCTATAAGCATGAAGTCTTTAATAGAAACAAACTTTGGGATCTTGTGTTTCTAATTACACTTCCAATGTTCTTTATCGTGAATGAAAGTCTTGTCAAATCGTTTTTACTCTTTTTTGTCCTAACATCATCACTACAAACGGTTTACTTAAAGAGGTTTTTAACCGGACAATGGATAACCATCATAGGAGGGATGTGCTATTCCCTATATTTATTGCACTACCCGTTGTATCACCTGTTCATGCGATTGTTTACAAATAAGTTGACTTTATTTGAATCTTTTGAGGCCAATTACCTATTTCAGGCCGCCATATTCATTCCGTTGTCAATTGCCATGATCAGTCTTTACTTTATATTGGTGGAAAAGCCATTTATGGAAATTAGTCAAAGAATAGGCAAATTAAGAAAAACGAAAAGAGCTGATGATTTAGATAAGAGGTTGGTAGATTCTTTACCACTTACAAAATCAGAAGATAAATAAAAACGTTTTTATAGCACGAAATATGTTGGGAAGATTCTCACTTACCATGAGTGTATGCAAACAAATTGAAAATAACTCCAATTAACAACTGTTAGCCGGCACATAATACGTGGGGATATCATCACTCTCACTAGATTTTGCGACTATTTTTTGACTTGTCAGCCATCAAATGTGATGAGTGCGCTTTAATTTTAATGGGTATTTATGCTAAAGCCATCAGTATATTAAAAAAGCTGATCGTGTTTTTCATGAATTATTTGTTGACAAAAATTATTTTGACTTTTTGTTTCTTCCCTGCAATGACAAATGATTTTTCATTATTTGACCTGTAGAGTTGAATATCTTTAAAGCGTTCAACATTTGAATAACAATAGTTATAAAGTATAGGTCTTAAAAATTCGGTGTTTTCATCCAACTTTTCAATAATGGCAATCTCATCATTTAAGGCTTTTAAATAAGTTATTTGCTCAAGGTGATATAGGATTTTTTCATTTAGAGTTGGTTGTTTTTTGGTAAACATAACTTTGAAAGCCTTATATTTCTTGTTCACCTTTTTTGATATCAAATATGCAATGAACCGTGTTTTATTCACTTTGTATACTGCCCAACCGTATCCTGAAACTGATTTTTTGGGAAACACAAAATGATGTTCAAATGTGTATATAAGATTGCTCCACCAACGTTTATAATCCAAATCACCCCATCCCATTTCAAAGAATCGATAATTATTTGAAAAGGACCATTCCAATTGTTTATAAAGCATCACATTTCCCAAGCTAAATTTTGAATAATTGGTATCATATGCGGTAATATAATAAAAGAAAATTCTTTTGTAATGGTAATTTACTGATATTGAAATTGGTTTGGGTCCATCATAAATGACATAAAGAGATGCTTTTTTTGAAATTATTAAGGAAAAGAGGGGCTGGTACAATTGTTTCCAACTTTTTATGTTATCACTTGCCTCATGACGCTCTTTAAATCGTTTAATGATCATTTTTTTTTAGAAGCGCCAGGATTCTTTCATATTCATCCCTTTTTATATCAACATAGAATCTTTTATATCTAATTTCAAAACATTACTCCAATCGTCTAACACCTCTAAGAATATTACCCTTGACTCTTCTCTTTAGATACTGCCCCATATAGCTTTCAACATCTTTATGTTCATCGAGACAAATGGCATACCCATTTACTGAAGGGTATTTTTTAATGCGATAATCTTCGGTTTTGTAATAATTTACATGGAAATATGCAGGAACATTGGTAATGGAGTACAGATGCGGCTCTTTAGTATCATTGGCTTTATTTTTGTCTGACTGTATTAGGTTTTCGCTCTCATCCGAATAGGTAATACTGGCACAGCATTCTTTGATAAGATCTTCCAAATCCAGCATTTAATTTAATAGTAAATAATAACCAAGATACTTCTTAAGGCATTTTACTATTATCATTGTCAACAGAGGAGTACTGTTTTGACTATGACTTCAAATGTGTTGGGCATTAATTTGTAATACCATTTTTTTTCTTTTTCCCTCCAAGATGTATCGATTTTCTCCATCTGGTAATCGGTATATTTTTAAGTCTTTCAATTGTTCCATATTTAAATACAGAAAATCATATGTCATTTTTTCCAAGAACCGGTATTCATCGGAATCAGTGCCTATACTTGTAAGATTATCCATGGATATATTCCCATCAATTTCATTAAATACATAATCCAGTTCTTCATAGTTTATCTTGTCTTTGTTTTTTAGCCAAAAGGTTAGTTTATGTAATTTTTCATTTACATTTTTGTTCCTTAGGACTTGCTTTAATTGAAAATATATTTTGAGAACAAAGGCCGTACTTGTCGAAAACAGCGATTTTTTATCATAATAAATATGGTATTCAAAATTGTATGATTTGTTTCCCCATCGTTCTTTGTAATTAAAAAAACCTTTGGAGAAGTCCAAGATTTTTATTTGGTGGGCCGAGCACCATTCAATTTGTTTCATTATGGCAACAGAGCCCACATGAAATTTGGCATAATCTATGTCAAAAACGGTAATAGCATCGAACAAAATGTGCTCTGAAAAATAATTTAAGGTTATTCCAATAGGCTGATCTGCATTATAGATGACAAACAAACTAGCTTTTTTATCAAGAAGCATGGGATATGCCACATCTTCGTAAAAGCCCCATTCCTTGGCATCTAGATTGTTGTTTCTAATTTGTTTGTCCAAAAATCGTTTTTCCAATAAATGTTTAAATTGGGCAAACACCACATCATATTCCTCTTTCGTAACTTCACCATAAAACATTTTATAACTGATATCAAAACAACTTTCCAGCCTTTTATGATATTTTTTAAATTTATAGCGACTGCTTTTGCTAAAAGTAGACCTCATATAATCGTCCAGATCCTTATAAGGTTCAAGGTTGATTAAAAATCCAGGATATTGGCGTATGCGGTGCAATCCTAAATCTGATGGTCTTGTGGTCGTTTCTACGTTAAAGAAGTCAGGTACATCGTATAACAGGAAGACTTTGTTTTTAAAATCTGTCAGGTTTGTTTCGGTAATTTCATAAGAAATCCCTTTGGTTAAATTCCTTCCTGTATTTATAAATAATCGAAGTTTCGGATGTTTGTAAAAAGATAGACCATGAATAAAACTGAATGTATGTCTGGTAGCTCCTTTATAAAAATGATTGAACCAACTTTTTTCAAAGGTCTTTGACGTAAATGGATTATCTTTCAAACTCATTCTTCAGATATAATTTATTTTGGTTGAAAACGGTAACCCGGAAAAAAATCATTCTCAGCTGGTACATTCTTGGCCTCTAATAAACTCTGATAGTTACGCTCATCAACAATCAGTTGCCAAATTTTAAAATCCCTAAAATCTTTGGAATATGATGATTTAAACTGAAACAACGTATCATCAGTACTTCCTCCAAGCCCACCTCCAAGGTTCAAAACCCTACAATTCATTGTTGTTGCACGTGTTCTCATTTCGTCAATAAGCATTTTGTTTGGCATTAAATGCAAATAATTATTTCTGGTGCCCGATAAATGATATTGAACAATTCCTTTCTTTAACATGAAAAGTGTACCTGCGATGGGAATACCATTACTTTTATCTGTGGCCAATAACAGAATGGTTTTAAACGATACACTATTCAACAATTGGTAAAAATAATCTTCTTTAAAGAAATAGAATTTATCCGCATTCACCCGATCCATATTTTCTGAATAGATATCCAAAAATTGAAGTAGGTCGTTCTTAGTAGTAGCTTCTTTAATTTCACAGTTTCTTCTGGCTTTGTTAATATGGGTTTTTAATCGACGTTGAAAAAAACTTCTTTGATCTGAAACACTCTTAAGCAAATCGATGACTACAATTTTACCTTTGAACAAAATCTTCCCATAATTACTAAGAATTTCTTCTTGGTTGGCAACAAAGGGATTTAACCTTGAAAAAACAGTAATAATCTTGTTTTCTGTTAAATAGGTGTTCAATGATCTGATAAAGTGAGTATTATCATAAGTAGAAGGTAGATTGTTGGATACAGGGCCCGCATAGCCGTATACTGAAGTAGCATCGAAAAGTTGAGTTCCCGGGATTTGTCTTATGAGTAACGGTAAGCCAATACGTATATCTTCGTGTTCATAAGCAATTAAAACAGCCCGTTCTTCAGGTTGTTTGGCCAATATATGGTATTCAAAGGTGTTGTAGCTATCGACACCAATACAAGAGTCAATAAATTCATTCCAATTATTTTTATCCTCAATTGCTTCAATCATACTCTGTGAGGTTATGATTTCATTTTTTTTAAAGTTCCTGTAAACATTGGCATTGTATGATTTTCACTGGCCGAAATGCCTTTACTGTTAAAAACTTTCCCTATCGTTTTCCATAATATCTTTAAATCGGTTAGAAAGCCAATATGATCTACATACCACACATCATATTCAAATTTCTGTTCCCAACTGATCGCATTGCGTCCGTTCACTTGGGCCCAACCGGTTATTCCCGGTTTTACAATATGGCGCCGTGCCTGTTCTCTGTTATATAAGGGTAGATAAGCTATCAAAAGCGGTCTTGGCCCAACGATAGACATATCGCCTTTAAGTACATTTATCAATTGCAATAGTTCATCCAAAGATGAATTTCGTACAAATCGCCCTATTTTTGTAATTCGTTTCATGTCTGCTAGTAAATTTCCTTCTGCGTCTTTTTTGTCGTTCATTGTCTTGAACTTGATAATGGTAAATATCTTTTCATTTTTTCCAGGTCGTTTCTGAAAAAAAAACGGCTTTCCATTATTGGCAAATCCCAGTAAAATAGTGAGTATCAAAAGCAATGGACTAAATACAACAAAGGCTGACAATGCCATTAGAAAATCCATTATTCTTTTAAAAAAATGAATGTACATTTTTTGATTTACTTTTCATGTGGTCATTAAAAACAAATATAGCAATAGCTTTGTGATATCTTGAGTTATAAAGACAAAGTACCGAATATTATGTATGTGTAATTAAAAATACACTTTCTGAATTTTGTTTATCCAAAATGTGTGTTTTAAATACTCTATTTTTTGATTAAACATTATAGTTCATCATCGATTATTTAAAAGGGTCTACTTTAAGTTTTACAAATTTCAGTTGATCGATTCATTCTTTTTTACTTTTCTAAATGTTGATTATAAAATCCTCCCCTTGTCATCCTGAGCGCCTGCCTGCCTCGGGCACGGCAGTCGAAGGACAAGGGGAGATGCCGATAGGCAGAGAGGTATTTTCGGAAGCTATTATATCTCTATAAATGCACTAAAGTCTGGTAATGCTATAAAAATAACAGATTCTGAATCATGAAATTATCTACTGACGTCTAAAGTTTTAAATGCTAAAAAATGAAATTAGCCTTCGGTTGATTTTCTACAATAGTTTATTTATATCTGTTTTTGTAATATTAACAATATATTTTTATTTATAATGTCTACATCAAATTTATCCTCTGCCAATTTTCTACTGGCAATACCCATTTCTTCAATGATTTTGGGTTTTTTCAAGAAATGTTCCATCGCTAATATCAAGTAATGCAAATTGTTGGGCTCTATCAAAATCCCATTTTTATTGGGCACTATGGTTTCTTTACACCCAGGTGTATTGGTTGTGATAATAGGCATTCCTATAGAGAGGGCTTCTAGAATAGATCTGGGAATACCTTCCCTATAATAGGAGGGGAGCACAAAGACATCAGATTTGGAGAGAAGCATTGGTACGTTTTCTTGAAAGCCGTGGTATACAATAATACCTTTGTGATTTAATTCCATTAAATGTTCTTCACTAATCGCAGAAGGTGAAGAATTAGGTGAACCGACCACATGAAATTCTGCATAAGGGTATTTGGATTTTAGTTTTTTAGCGGCATCAACATAAAGATCAATCCCTTTTTCACGAATCAGCCTGGCGACCATTACAAAAATCATCCTATCTGGGGGTTTTTTATTGACTCGATATGGATATTTATCCAAGTGTACTCCAGAACCATTGACAAGTGCTGTTTTTTGATTGTGATTGATCAAGGACCGATCTTTGAATAATTTAAGATCATCCGAATTTTGAAATATAACCACCTTGTTTTTTCTTAGGGCAATTTTATATAGGAACTCTGTTATACGTTGTAAAGATCTTGCCTTGGATGAGCTGGCACTAAAAGTAAATCCAAGTCCTGTAATTAACGATATTGCGGCCGTATGATTCAACCTTGCCGCTATTGAACCATAAATGACCGGTTTAATAGTATATGGGAATACGAGATCAATCTCATGCTTATGGATTATTTTTTTTAGCTGTAGAATTGCCTTTAAATCCTTAAAAGGGTTTAAACCTGTGCGTTGTAATTCGAATTGGAGGGGCACAGCATTTAGTTTTTTAAGAGATTCAATAGTTGCTTTATCCATTTGCGGAGCGGCTGCATATACCTGATATCCTGCATTGGTTAAGCTTTTAATAAGATCTCCACGAAAATGTATAAGTGAATTCGCAAGGGAACCGATAATAAGTATTTTATTTTTAGGCATTAATTTCTGTTTAGAAAAACTTATAACATATTAGGTTTTATCACAACTACAAATTGATATTGTGTAATTCAACAAAAACAAATGTACTATATCGGATTATTAATTTCTTCATGATATATATATATAATTTGGTTTTGTATCTTAGAAACTTATCTATATGAAGAATAGTGGTCAATTTGTAATTTCGCTTGATTTCGAACTTTTTTGGGGGGTAAGGGACAAACGAGCGCTCGATACCTATGGTGATGCCATTAAAAGTGTTCATGAGGTAATTCCTACAATGCTTGAGCTATTTCGTGAATACGATGTAAAAGCAACCTTTGCGACTGTTGGTTTATTATTTGCCAAAAACAAAGAAGAAATGTTTTTTTACAGTCCTGATAAAAAACCAAACTATAATGATGCAAACTTGTCACCTTATTCCGATGGTTTCAATTTGGTTGGCGACACTCCTTTAGGGGACCCTTATCATTATGCGTTTGATCTTTTACAACTTATAAGGAATCAGTATCCGGAACATGAAATAGCCACCCATACTTATTCACATTATTATTGCCAAGAAGAAGGACAAACTATTGAGGATTTTGATGCAGATATGGCATCAGCCGTGGCCATTGCTAAAGATAAGGGTATAGAAATCAGTTCCCTAGTCTTTCCGAGAAACCAATACAATCAAGAATATTTGGAAGTATGTAAAAAAAATGGCATTCAAAGTTACAGAGGCAATGAGAGTACTTGGTTCCATGCAGCTGAAAGTGAAGGCAATACTTCTATGAAAAAAAGAATTTATCGTACACTAGACTGTTACGTGAATATCTCTGGCCATCATGTGTATAACGTTAAAAACATTGCACAAACTACACCCTATAACATTACATCTAGCCGCTTTTTAAGACCTTTTAATACAAAAGGAGGGAAGTTACTTGAATACCTAAAGTTGCACCGCATAAAAAAAAGCATGACTTATGCTGCTAAAAAGGGTTTGTTGTATCATTTGTGGTGGCATCCCCATAACTTTGGCCGAAATACAGCACAAAATTTTAAGACCTTAAAGAGTATTTTGGAGCATTATCAATATTTGAATAAAACATATGGGTATGAAAGTAATACTATGTCAAAAGTAATCGATGAAGATTGATTGTTAAGAGTTTACTTTTTCAATAATTACATCTACAAAATTTTTTACAGTGCGGTCTTCCAAAAATCCATCAAACTCCCTTCGATTATTGGAATTATCGCTATTTAGGCATTTTCCCATAGCCAATGCCAATTCCCCAATATTTTCAGTTTGACAGGTATAAACACCCTTAATTTTATCTATACCTCCAGCACTTAGGGTAGAAACTACATTAGTATTTAAGGTCATCATCTGCAATAAAACATTTGGAAAACCCTCGATCCGAGATGATAAAACACATAATTTGGCCAGTTTAAAATAGGGGAATGGGTTGTTAACATAACCTTTTAGTTTAACTCTATTATTCAAATCGAGATCATTGATTAATTTTTGCAATGATTCCCTTTCTTTTCCTTCTCCTAAAATCCATAATTCTAAATGGGGAAATTGGTCTTCAATTTCTTTAAAAGAACTGATTAAAATATCAAAACCCTTTGCAGGTACAAGTCTACCTGCCGCGATGATGAATTCACAATTTTCATTTATATTATGCTTCTTTGCGGAATTTGCCTTTACATGGTCTATATTTATTGGGTTATCCATTACTGTAATCTTAAGCTTTTTTTTCATCCATGGTAAGGCATCAATTAATTGATTTTTCATGAATTCCGTTTGGCATATCAATAAATCAACTTTTGAATATCCTAATTGATAGGCCATTTTATACCTAAATAGTTTAGAACCATTAAGCAAATGAAAAATGGAATTGGATTCTCGGACAATAATTTTTGTCCTTTTCAATATACCTAATCTTTTCAAAAAACCAAACAATGCATTAATAAGGGTTTGTGAGGATAATGTATTTTTAATATTATGGTTCCTTGAATAATTTATTATAAAAATGAATAAAGCAAAATACCCCAAAAAGTAATTGTTAAAAGGCGAATAGATCAATCTGCATCTATCTTCCACAATTTTCCACCGGTCTGATTTCTTCGATTGAAGAAAGTAAACAGTACACTTGTTATCTGTATTGCTTAAATAATCAGTAAGATTCATTAGAAAATGTTCTGCTCCACCATCTAGTCGATCATTGGGTAGGGTAATAAACCAATCAATATTTTTTTTCATACTAATAATTAAAATTCTTGTTAAATCTAATTTTCAAGAATAAGCTTTTGAAATAAATTTTCCCATTTTGATCCGACATTATCAATTGAAAACTTCTCCAATGAATTAACGGAGTTTTTTCTAAGGGATGTTCGAATTTCTTTATTTTCAATTAATAAATTTAAGGTATCAGCCAGTTTGTCCTGATTCTGATTCTCTACCAGAATACCATTAAACTCATTTGTGATTATTTCTGAGGGGCCAGAAACACAATCATAGGCTATGCAGGCCATTCCTTGGGACATTGCTTCCATTAAACCCATGGGTAAGCCTTCAAATCTGGAAGACAAAACGAATATTTCTGAATTTTTCATAAGGTTATTAACGTCAGAACGATAACCTGTAAAAACAACTTGTTCAATAATATTCAAATTTAAGGCCTTTTCTTTTAAAAATAAAAGGCCTTGATTCCCGGCTCCTACAATCTTCAATCTCCAATCTCGGTGTTTAGGTAGGACTTTTGAGGCAACATCCAATAAATTATCAAACCCTTTTATTTTATATCTGTCAATGTTACCAACTGCAAGAATCACTTTTTCCCTTTCATCTTCAATATTTTGAATTGGTTTAAAAGAACATGGATTATGAATTACCAGGGCGTTTTTATTTTTTGATTGAAAAAAAGGTAAATCATACTTGGTCAATACGGTTACTGCTTCAGGAAAGCGATAGAGATAATTCCATATTAACCTATTACCTATAGCATTTTTCCCCCTGAAATGGTTAGTATGCTCAGAAACGGTTAATTTTATATTATAGAGTTTGGAAATTAGTATTGTAGCATAGCCCATTAAAGTCGCATGTGAACTAATTATATCAGGCCTGTTCCTTTTTTTAAAGTAAAACGATAATAGAAATAGTAGACATTTAACAGAAGTGAAATTGAAAATGAAATATTGTTTATCATAACGTTCTCGTTTGATACTTTTGTGCAAACCATAAGAATCCTCAACCTTACTGAAGGTCATAACCCGGACCTGATGCCCTTTTTCAGCAAAATAATTGGCCAAATTAGCAACCACCCTTTCCGCTCCCCCTGAAGTCAAACTACTTATTACAAAATCTATTTTCATTATGGGTTTACTTATGATTTGAAGGTAGTTTTAGCTTTTTTCCTAATAGTAAATCCCATTCTTTTGGTTCTATAGGTCTATTACCTCCATCATGGTGAAATGTTAATTCGCCAAAAAACAATTTGTCATTAACATCATACCAATCTACCCGGACATAACAGAAAGGAGCTGCCAAGGATTCTGATAATTCAATCATTTTTTCAAGATTGTTTGGTTTCGCTACCTCTTTATCGCTTGGGTCGGTAAACCTACCATTGCCCAGTGCTACAGTCCATTTATAAGGTTCCCTTTCCCATTTAGGGGAATACCAATTTCGGCAATGATTTTGAGAGCCCCTACCCATATCCACTTGGATCATATTCACCTTACCATTAATACAATGTAATTTATAATCAAAAGGGATATTACCAGCTTCGTCCATGAGTAACTTTTCTACAACAATTCTTGGCTTAATGTTTTTGTACTGCCATTCCTTGGAACGCCAGTAATAATTGTGTTTTAGTCGTTTTTTTAATTTTTTTTGTAAATCTTGCCAATCAATTTTTAATTTATCATGGACAATGAACACGCTTCCACTATCATGATTGGTCTTTATGATAAAAGGTATATCGGGCAACTTATCCGGTACAATTTCTTTGGGATTTGCTGTATGGTACAGCAGGGGCACCAAATATTGATCCCCAATTTTTTCTGACACATAATCTCTTACTGCATATTTGTCGGCACATTGGGTATGCAACGCAGTTCTATCATTTAATTTGAGCCATATAATCTTTTCATTAAGTGTTTTTGGATTTTTTATATCTGGGAATATGCCATTTATTCTTTTGAATTTAATTTTTACAAATAATTTTTCAGGAATTAAACGATTTGCGGAAGTATGGTATACATAAATAAGTAGCTTACCCAACCAAGTATTGTGATAGATATATTTTAATAGATTCATTGATTTAGTTTTTTTCTTTGATAAAGAACGTATATTAAGGTTATTTATTTTTGGGAACTGGAAAAATGAAAATTGCGCTGAACCGATAATTCTTTTAACTTCACAAACACGAACATCCCAAGTAATACATTGTAAAAATTATTAAAATAACCATGGTTTCCCATTAATGCCAACACCAGGACACATGTTAAATAAAAGTACTCCGGGTGACTTTTGAAAAACGAAAAGCTCGTAACCAGTAAATGCCCATAAATTCCCAGCATAACAAGGAAAGGAAGAATACCTGCTTCCCCGATAACCATTAAATAAGAATTATGTACACCAGGGTAATTATTAGTTCTCCTTTGAAATTTCATAAAACCATGGCCTAAAAAAGGTCTATCAAATATCATATCATAATATAGTGACCAAGTCTCTGTTCTGGAATCTCTATTGATTACTTCTGTTTTTGTCTGTTCTTCGGTAAAAATACTTTGCAATGCGTTAAAGCGATCTGTGTTCAGGGCTAGTTTACTGGAAAACGTAAACACAAGAAGGAGTACAAAGGCCCCAATTGCAGGAATGACAAGGTTTTTTTTATCATTGACAATTGCAAAGATGCTTATTAAAAGCCAAATAACAATAAATGTTCTTGAAAAGGTGAGTATTCCCGCAAGTGTAAAAATTATTTGCCCAATAAGTTTCCATTTCCTTTTCATATAATACGACAAAGCATAACCAATTAAGCAAACGCTACCTGCAAAATTAGGGTTCAAATAAAACCCAGAATACCTGCCATACGTAGGATAATAATTCGCATTGGCCAAAGGAAATACGGATGCATTTATTATAACACTAATAGCACCGATAAGCACAATATAATAAACTTCTTTCGCTGAGGTTTTATATGCCACCTCAATCCCGCAGAGTACAACGACCATAAATCGAATATATTCCTTAATAAAATAATTATCTTCATCAATTTCTGTGTAGTTAATGCTACTTAATAAAAAATACAGAAGACCCAATGCGATAAATGGGAAGAGTGGTTTGTGTTTTTCTTTTACCAAAGCAAAAAAACCGAGTAAGAGCAACGATGAGGCATAGCTGGCTAAAGAGCCCAATGATGAGCCAAAATATGCCAAAAGATAACTCGGTATATTACATAGAATAAGAAAAAGAATTGTATATTTTATCAATCGTAATAGCATATCACAGAATATTAATTGGTCAACATCTTCCCCTTTTGTTTAAGTGTAAACAGAAATAAAATTGAGTTTCTGATTATTACAACCACGGTTGTGGCAATTGCAATCCCAAAAACCCCATATAAATCTATAAGAATATAGTTCAATACAATATTTAAAATAATACTAATAAAGGATACTATGGCCATATAAACATTTTTATTGATACTGGTTAAAAAATTCACTAATAACTCTCCTGAAATTTTAAAAGGAATATAGATCAAAATAATTTTTTGGAGATTCGCCACAAGTTCAGTATCCTTAGCTGTGAATTCTTTTCGTTCAAAAAAAAGTGCTATAAAAAAATCAGAGGTTAGAATACCCAAAATTGCGACAACAGAACCAATAATAAACACAATTTTCAATATTTTAAAAAGCTCTTGAAAAGCTTTGGGTTTGTTTGCGATTACCAATTTAGAGAAATGTGGCAATAAAACATTGCTAATCGCAATTACAATAATACCAATAGCAAAAGAGGGTATTTTCAAAGCATAGTTTAGCGCTGCAATCGACCCCACCATTAATTGAGCAGCAAAAAACTGATCAACAATACCATGCAAACCGGAAAATACACTGGAGGTCATTTTTATGGGCACTTGCTTTAGCATGGTAATAGCATTTTTATTCCCAAATCTAGGAAACGAAAGTTTTAGAATGCCTTTTTTTATGCATATTAACAATAAGTAAAAAAAGGCTATGATAGAACCTATAAGACTACCTATTGCAAGAACCATATCACCTAAATGTTCTCTAAAAAAACCTAAACAAACAATTATTGTAATGGGAATAAATATGCTTTGAAACGAAGAGTATTTGAATTCTGAATTAATATTCAATAGACCGCTTAAAAGGGAAGAAAACCCCCAGAAAAAGATACATGGCAAAACAAAATAAAATTGAGACTTTACCAATTGGTAATAGGTTTCATCATGCCCATCAAAAAATAACTGTAAATAGGTATCGGTGAACAAAATAGCTATCAAAACAAAAACCATTGAAATTAGGGCGGTAATTAAAAAACCGGTTGCTTGGAAAGCGGCCATGTCATTTCCGGTTTTCAATTCGGCCACATAATTAGGGATAAAAACACTTTTAAAAGATTCTAAAAAAACACTTTGTATAAAACCTGGTATTAAATAGGCGATGAAAAAGGTATCCAACACTAATGATAGTCCAAAGTTGGCGGCAACCATGGTTTCCTTATAAAAGCCGATGCCTTTGATAAAAAGTGAGATACCTCCAACAAGAAGTATATTCTTTATTACAGTATTTCTTTTTAATTGATTAATACGTTGAAATATGGTATTGGCCAAAGTCAGGAATCGAATAAGTTATTTTCTATAATTCTATTTTGTAATCTTTTCTAAAAAAAGACAATTTAAAGTTTAAAAACTGTCCTAAAATGGTTGCATTGGTCAATCTAGGCAAGTATCTATTATTATTTTCCATTGCAAAACGACATTTTTAACTTCAAATTTTTCTACCGTTTTAATGGCCTGTTCACCAAATAAATTGCGTTTGTTTTCATCATTCATTAGCATTTTTAATTTTTCTGCCATCGCTTTTTCATCATTCATTGGAACGAGATATCCATTTTTACCATCCTCTATCAATTCAGAAGGCCCGGTTGGGCAATTGGTGGACACACAGGCCAGACCAAAATGCATAGCCTCAATAAGCGCATTTGGGAACCCTTCATAAATAGAGGAGAAGGCAAATATTTTAGACCTATTGTAATGTTGATGAACGTTCTTTTGCTCCCCCAATAATAGTACCTTTTCGCCTAAACCAAGTTCATTTATTAGCTGTTCGTATTTACCTCTGTTAGCGCCATCACCGGCAATCATTAATTTCCAATGATCATTTTCGGTAAAGGCAAAAGCTTTTATAAGTATATGCTGTGCTTTTTGATCCGTTAATCTTCCAGCATTGAAAATAAGATTCTCCTTATTGTTGTCATTTATTCTTTTACTTGTCAGCTCCGCTGAAATGGGATTAGATAATATCAGCAATCGGTCTTTTTTAATTTTGTTAGAAAAAAATTTTTTTATTATTTCGGTTTGTACAACTACATAGTTCGCTTTGGGGTAGACAATTAATCGCATTAACTGCCATATTTTTGGAGTTTTTTCTGAATACGGATTGTTTCTTTCACTAATAATTACAGGTATTCTGTTGATTATTGCAACTAAGGTTGCAAGTACATTGGCACTTGTTAAAAAGCCAATCAATATATCAATTTTATTTCTTTTAACGATTGCATTGATTCTTTTTAATAAAATATAATTACTTTTTATCGCTTGGATAACATTAGAACTTGGTTGTATGGAATCGACACAATGTACCAAAGTTATATTATCATTTAATTGATAGAACGGTTCAACGTTAAGAAAAGTAATGATAAAAACCTCATATTCATCTACAAGGGCATTTGCAAGTGTGATGACCACTCGCTGCGCCCCTCCCATATTAAGTGCAGGTAAAACAAAAGCGATTTTTGGTTTTCTCATATGGTGGGTTTTCCTTTAAGACTTTCTAATTTGAATTATCATAAACCAGTTGGCTTTTTAATTAAAAAACCAACTTCTGTATTCAATGATGTTGTAATAATTAGAACTAGTTACATTCCCATTAATTATGGGCAAATATCAGTATTAAAATCAATTGATAAAAAAAAAATGTCTAAAGTGTCTAAGAAAGGAGTTATAAATCATCTTATTACAAAAATCCGAATATTTTATGTCTAGGAAACTCACCATTTATATCATAGTTATTGATTGTACGCCATATTACAAGTTAATGTGAAAGAAGGGGAGAACAACTCCTTCTCCCAATAGCTATGTTTCCTTCCAAAAAGAAATGTTATGAGCATGGAACAAGTTGGAGACCTGCCTGCTGGGGTAATTTATTAAAAGTTTTATTTTAAATCTGATGGAAAAATATCATGGAATCCTAATTGTTGCAATTAAATGATTAGGAGGTAGTATTCCTTGAATAAAACGGCTATTGTATATTGAAAATATAGGTTAATAAGTACAGGGGTGTATTTATTAAAGACCGATTTACAAATTCATGCAATTCTTGTATTAAAATATTAGGAGCCGTACTACGTATTTCACTTTGCAAATAACTGGTTTATCTACACTATAGACTAAAAAAAAGAGGCCTAAATGGCCTCTTTGCGAAATATTGTTTTATAAGCCCTATTTTATTTTACCGTCAAATAATGTAAAAATGACTCTAAATTGGTATAACCGTCGCCATTGGCGTCTGCTTTTCCATCATCGGGGTCGTTCGGATTTAGGCCATTTTCAATTTCCCAGCTATCATCGATACCATCACTATCCGAGTCGGTGTAGGCCGTTCCTCCTGATAAAGAAAGTGCAACCGCTCCTGATTCACTTGATATCCACGAGCCAGTATCATTAGTGACATCGCTTATCTGACTTTGTGCAACCGTATTGTTACCGTTAAGATTTGCGCCTACATCATTAAGCACGTTGTCAAGTACGGCGCTTCCAATATTGGCAATAGGTGTATATCCGCTACTTACTTGTCTTGAGCCTTTCGAAACTGTTCCATTTACATTAGTACTGATTGAACCTCCTTCATAGGTATTGTCGCTTAAATATGCCTTTGTATCGCTCTGTATACCTAATGGGCTATTAGACTCCGGTACTGGTTCGTAATATACTTCGCCTATTGGCCTGCTATTTCCATTTTTGAAATAACATCCTATTATGTCAAATTCATTACCATAAGAAGCACTTACCCCAGTAGAATAATTGTATACCACACAATTAATTTGTTCCCAACTAGCAGATCTTGTCGAGGAACGAATATTCCTTTGCTGGTTATTAGAGAAAAGATTGTCTATGAATGAAATATCAAAGCCTTTTCGCCATATTATCATACCTTTTCGATTAAATGATTCTCCTATGATACATTTTTGAACTGAAACCTTTTCCACAGAACCGGTTTCAGATGAATTAGCTTCAATGGCGAAAACCTCGTCTTTTCCCCAAAAAAATCCGCAATGGTCAAAAATAAAGTTTGATTTGGCCCCCGAGCCCGTATTCCTTAGTCTAAATGAATCATCGTCAGATTGGACACCTGCATCACCTACTAAAAAGTTTACGTATCGTATTATTATATTCTCGTGATTGTTTGAGTCTGTCATACTTCCGTAAATTGCAATACCATCACCTGGTGCAGTTTGCCCTGCTATCGTGATATTATCACCACCAAAATATATTCTTTCGGTTATATTTATGACCCCACCAACCCTAAAAACTATGGTCCTATCCCCTTTACTGACAGCATCCCTAAAAGAGCCCGGTCCACTATTGTTCAGGTTGGTAACTTGATAAACACTTTTACCTCTACCACCAGAGGTAAATCTTCCATGACCAACCGCTCCGGGGAACGCTAATAATTCACCTAGATCTTTGTCCTGTAAAGTACTGTTGTCTGCTACATTAACAGTAACATTACCTGTTTCTGTACTTACCGTTTCATCTGGATTTACAACTTCCGTTGTATACGTAAATGTGTCTACAACAGCTTCAGTAGTTTCCGGGGTATAGGTTATGGTATTATCGGTATTTATTTCCACAGTACCGTTTGAAGGGGAAGAGGTTTCAGTAATTAGAACTTCTTCTTCATTCTCAAAGGTGTCATTGGCCAAAACATCAAGAACAGTGGTATTATCAACTGCGACTTCAAAGGTGTCATCAACCACAAATTTGCCTATAACCAGATCTTGTTTTGCATCTGCAAGAACATAATCTGTCAACAAATCAGAATCCTTGGAACAGGAAAATTGAAAAATAAGAATAAGACTAAACAGTAAAACGTGTAGGGGGGATTGTGTTTTAAATTTCATGGGGAATATGTGATTAAGTAAGATGATAAAATGTATTTGGGTTTAACAAAACTATTTAAAAATTAGATTACATCGATGAAATTCATCTTATTTTCGATGAACTGCATATTTTTTAATATTAGTACTAGTACGGTTCAAATCTTGAGATCAGATGTTCCAAGATTCCATATTCGATGAACTACCCTTTTTTTTAACATACATTGTCAAAAATCGGGCATTAAGGCTATTTTTTTAATTCTTTTTTAAGAAATGCCCTTGTCATGTAATCATAATAAAAAGAGAGTTACAACTTGATAAATCACATTTCATTTTTATGATTGTAACTGAATTGGAGACCTACAAGAACCAACAAAATCGTAGAAAATAGAAATAGGATTGAGCAATATTTATTTTTGAAGTATATTAAATCTATTAAAACCTAATTGCCCTAAGAAAAAATTAGAAGTTGTTGTATAAAAAAAACCCTGACGCTGCGGTCAGGGTTATTCATCTAGATATTCTTAGTATGGGTTAAAGTCGAGCATCGACACGCTCTTTTAAAATACCTTTTACATCATAAAGTACTCCGTTCCCTGTGAGCATGGCCCTAAGACCCATTTTAAGAAACTCCTTATGGGCCACCGTCAAAACAACCGCATCATATTTACCATTAGGCATTGCTTTAGTGGTATCCATATTATATTCATGCTTTACTTCTTCAGGAGAAGCCCAGGGATCATAAATTGTTACATCAGTACCATAACTCTTTAAATTGTTGATTACATCAACGGCTTTGGTGTTACGTACGTCAGGACAGTTTTCTTTAAATGTAATTCCCAAAACAAGAATTTTTGAACCTTTTACCTTAATGTCTTTTTGAACCATTAATTTAATGACCTCAGATGCAACGTATTTTCCCATCCCGTCATTCATGCGCCTTCCGGTCAGTATAATCTCAGGGTGATACCCAAATTGTTGTGCTTTTTGTGCCAAGTAATAGGGGTCAACCCCAATACAATGCCCGCCGACAAGGCCTGGTTTAAAGGGAAGGAAATTCCATTTGGTGCCTGCAGCTTCCAAAACCTCATGGGTGTCGATACCCATTAAATTAAAGATTTTGGCCAATTCATTGACAAAAGCGATGTTGATGTCCCGTTGTGAGTTTTCAATGACTTTGGCAGCCTCAGCGACTTTTATCGATGGTGCCAAATGCGTGCCTGCTGAGATGACCGAGGCATATAATTGATCCACCTTTTTTCCTATCTCGGGGGTTGATCCAGAGGTCACCTTTAATATTTTTTCTACGGTATGTTCCTTGTCCCCTGGATTGATACGTTCTGGGGAATACCCCACAAAAAAATCTTCGTTGAAAGTTAAACCACTTGTCTTTTCCAAAACAGGCACACATTCTTCCTCAGTAACTCCTGGGTATACCGTTGATTCATAAATTACTATGTCTCCTTTCTCAAGTACTTTGCCTACTGTTTCACTTGATTTGTATAAAGGCGTCAAGATAGGTCTATTAGTACTATCTACAGGTGTTGGGACGGTTACTATATAGTAATTACAATTCTTAATTTCCTCTAAATCATTTGTACAGTACAAACCTGTTTCCATTTTCGGAGTTTCCTGTAATACTGCTTGTAAAACAGCATCTTCAACTTCAAGGGTATTATCCCTTCCTGATTGCAATTCCTTGATTCTTTCCGTGTTGATATCAAAACCAATAACTGGATACTTGGTCGCAAATAATCGTGCCAAAGGTAAACCTACATATCCTAATCCAATAATGGCTATTTTAATAGTACTCATATATTTTTATTTTTCAAATACACTTTAATTTTAAATTTTGTTATTCTTGATATCAAAGTATTTTTAGTAATCAAATTTAATTGCACATTACTTAGACTAAACACCTGCAATTAGGTTTGCTGGAAACCATCACCACAAAAAATATTTTGTGGTTCGCCTGCTCCCATGTGGACAATTTATTTTTTTATAGTCTAACAACTATTTCTTACCTATTTGGAAATATTCAAATCCAAGATCCAGCAGCAATTGATCATTGTACTGGTTGCGACCATCAAAGATAATGGGTTGTTTGAGTTGTTGTTTCAATTCCTCAAAATCTGGAGAACGGAATTCCTTCCACTCCGTTAATAGTATCATGGCATCAGCCCCCTGAAGGGTTTCATATTTTGATTTAAAATAGGATACATTCTGCACATCCTTTAGATAAAAATGTTGGGCCTCATCCATAGCTTTAGGGTCATAGGCTCTAATTTGAGCCCCTCTTTTGACCAAATCCTTTATGATATAAATAGCGGGGGCCTCTCGCATATCATCGGTTTGTGGTTTAAAGGCCAAGCCCCATATAGCAAAGGTCTTTCCCTTAAGGTCTTGACCAAATCGATGTACCACTTTATGGGCTATTACCATTTTTTGGTTGTCGTTTACATCTTCCACTGCAGTAATCAACTTGGCGGTATATCCATGTTCTTCGGCCGTTTTTTTCAGGGCTTTTACATCTTTAGGGAAACAAGATCCACCATAGCCACTTCCCGGGTAAATAAAGCTATAACCAATACGACTATCCGATCCAATGCCTATACGCACTTTGTTTACATCTGCACCCACCAATTCACAAATATTCGCCACCTCGTTCATAAAAGAGATTTTCGTGGCAAGCATGGCATTGGCCACGTATTTGGTCATTTCCGCGGAACGAACATCCATTGTGATCAATCGATCCATACTACTCCTAAAAAAAGGACTATATAGACTACGCATCTTCTCACTTGCTTTAACATCATCGGCCCCAACAACAACGCGGTCAGGTTTCATAAAGTCATTAATGGCATCGCCCTCTTTTAAAAATTCCGGATTGGAAACCACATGAAATTCAATGGTTACGTTTCTTTTTTCTAACTCTTTTTGGATTGTATCATAGACTTTGTCCGCTGTCCCCACAGGCACGGTTGATTTATCAACAATAATCAACGAATGTTGCATATTTTGACCAATCTCCTTAGCCACTTGTAAAACAAACTTCAAATCAGCAGAACCATCATCACCCATAGGGGTGCCAACGGCTATAAAAGCGATATCGCATTTCTCCAAATGCTTGGCAAGGTTGGTGCTGAAGTGCAAAGTTTCACTATCAATATTTCTTTTAACCATTGCCTCAAGCCCAGGTTCATAAATAGGAATAACCCCTTTTTTAAGGCCTTCGATTTTCTTGGTATCCACATCTATACAGGTTACAGTATTGCCCATTTCTGCAAAGCAAGTACCACTTACAAGTCCTACATAACCTGTACCAATTACTGTTAATTTCATTCTTTGTTATTTTAAATTATTCCAATACCATGTTACTGCTTCCTTTAATCCCGCTTTGATATCAAATTGGGGATTATATCCCAGTAATTTTTTCGCTTTATCTATTGAGGCCAATGAATGGGGAACATCACCTTGTCTTGTGGACCCATAAATGGTTGTTATATTAGCTATTTCAGCATCAAATCCACTTAAGTATTCTTTTAAAAGCAAGACCAATTCATTTAAAGTAGTACGTTCTCCGTAAGCCGTATTATATACCGTGTTGATGGCCTCTTTATTTTTTGATACCACAGCTCTTATGTTCATTTCAATAACATTATCAATGTAGGTGAAATCCCTTGAAAAGCTGCCATCTCCATTAATAATTGGGGATTCGTGCTGCATGAATTGCATTACAAATTTTGGGATTACAGCCGCATAGGCTCCCTTGGGATCTTGTTTTCTTCCAAAAACATTAAAATAGCGTAATCCTATGGTTTCCAGACCATAGGTTTTACTGAAAATATTAGCATACAGTTCGTTGACATATTTAGTAATGGCATAAGGCGATAAAGGTTTTCCAATAATATCCTCCACCTTGGGCATATTTTCGGAATCGCCATAGGTTGAGGAACTTGCTGCATATATAAAGCGTTTTACTTTGGCATCCCTGGCCGCCACCAACATATTCAAAAAGCCGGAAACATTTACATCATTGCTTGTTATAGGGTCGTTGATGGATCTAGGGACAGAACCTAATGCCGCTTGATGTAACACATAATCAACACCTGCACAAGCTTTATGGCAATTCTCTAGGTTTCTGATATCTCCTTCAATTAAAGTAAAATTGGGATTGGAAAGTAAATGTTCAATATTTTCCCTTTTTCCTGTTGCAAAATTGTCCAGACAAGTTACTTTGTTTCCATTATTAAGTAACGCTTCACACAAATTGGACCCAATAAAACCAGCACCCCCGGTGACTAAAATATGGTAAGTTGGATTTAGTATTTTTGTAATATCCATTTTAAAAAAATCTAAGATGCAAAGGTCTGCAAAAGATATTGAAAATTCCCATTATTTTATTTTAAGTCTAGATTAAATCCGATGAAATGGTATTGTGCCCTAATATTATTATTTGTATATCCGTTTAATGTCCACTTGCTGTGATGCTCGCTATCACTAGCCTATCGAATATCCTTTCCCCGAAATACCTTCTATTGAGCTTGTAAACGAACTCGTTCAGGTATAGTTGAAGGTATTTGGCCTTGATCTTATGGTAGGTCCCGACAAAGTTCCGTTTCGCGTTGCTTATGGCAATATGTACCCATTTCAGGGTCTCCCTGGTCGTACGTTCGTCGGACTTTTCGCTTATATGTATGTCGACATAGTCGGCGATATTGACGTACGACGTGCTTTTGTCGGTAAAGACGATGGACTCCTCGTTATCAATCGCCTTTTGGAGCGTACGGTCGGTGCCCTCCATTTTATGGTCGGTCAGGACCTTGGCCTTGAAATATCTACATTGCCGCTCTACCTTTCCCGTATCGATGTCCTCAAGGACGGTACTCTCCGCCATGACCATGACATTGGCCTTGGTCTTGCTGCCACGCCCTTTTTTCTGTGTCGCATGGTCCTTGGCGGAGGCCTCTATCGTGAAATATCCCTCGTCCGCCTCGATCATGCCCTCCAAAGTGTAGCGGTCGTCCCTCTGCCCCATGGCCTTGCGCAGTTTGTGTACCATTGCCCATACGGGCTCATAACGTTTCGCCCCCAGTTGGCGCTGGATTTCCTTGCTGGAGAACCCTTTCTTGGTGGTGCTCAACAGGAATATGGTCTTGTACCAGGTCATGAAGGACAGCTTGGAACTCTCCATTATGGTGCCGCTGCGCAGCGATATCCTTGCCTTGCACGATCTGCACTGGTAGCTCCACTTGTTCTGCAGCCAATAGTGGTCCGTGCCCTGGCACCGATGGCATACCACGCCCTGCTTGTCGCGTTGGGCCTTGAAATGCAAGCGACAACTTTTTTCGTCCGTGAAGTGTACTCCGAAAGAAAATATATCCATTTTTCAACTACTTTTGGTTCAGTGAAATATACTGACTATTCGACCAATTTAGGGGTGTTTACGGATATACAAATATTATTATTAATCTATTCTCAATAAATATTTAAAGAGTTAAATTTTCGGGTATTTTCGATTTTAACTTAGTGATTCAAAAAATGAGATTTTTACAATTTAGCATAAGACTATAAAATATAGGTGAAATATTTTTGATATTATCAAATTTAATTCATCATTTTATTTAATAATATTGCAACTTGCAAGGCCACTTTTTCATGTCCAGAACAATTCCAATGACTATCATGATCAAAAGACCAATTTTCATGTTCACTCTTCTTTAAATGCAAAGTTCTAAAGCCTATTTTTCTGGTAAGGTTAACCAGGTCAATATCAGATTCTGGTCTAAAAACCAAAACTGTATTTTCTATATGATAATTATCAATTACATATTCCAGAAGTTCTTTATATGCAAAAAGATTATCTACTCGTTTTGTGTTGATTTCACTAAAACCTTTAGTTTTAGGTGTTTCTGGTTCATTCCCAATGTTAAATGGGAATCGACGATATAAATAGTAGATGAATTTCCAATTGTAAAGTATGTTTTTTAATCCTGACGCTTGCATTTTCCCATGTA
>Ga0316189_10000399_pt1 | contig 43021 bp, 34 predicted proteins | sample LowCovwburrow_MG_FD_204930 | JGI IMG/M metagenome (GOLD analysis project Ga0316189, IMG submission 204930) | Coastal sediment microbial communities from Maine, United States - Lowes Cove worm burrow | ecosystem: Environmental > Aquatic > Marine > Coastal > Sediment | place: USA: Maine... | reverse complement strand
TGAGGCTGTCCTGCACCGACTCGATCATTCGCTGCACGTTGAACGTGTGATCCGGATGGTGGTAGACCTCGATGGGCAGCCCCTCCCACTCCCCCCGCGTCACGTCGTACCGAGCCGAGAGCACCGACGTGAAGTGCAGAATCTTGCTCTGCATCCGGGTCTCGAAGTACCGTCGGCCGTCGGCCTCCCACTCGCGCACCAGCGTGCCCGGAGCGATGGCGATCTGGTCGGGATCTGTGGAGACGACGGCGCGAAAGTCGACCCAGTCGGCGTCGTGCGCGAGGTAGTTGTTCTGTGCCGCCACGGCGTCGTCCAGGTCCGCCATCCGGGGGCGCTCCGGCAACTCGCGGCGAGACCGGTCGTGCTTGTCGGGCAGCTCGCTGTTGCGCGAGTAGCCGATCGTGGGCAGGAACAGCCCGCTGTGAACAAACGAGCCGTTGTCGACCACGGTGGTCTCAGCGCCCTGGTTGCGGATCCCCCGCGACGCGCGGCGGATCGCATAGGACATCGTGGCGGTCTGTCCGGGCGCCATCGGGGTCTGCAGGTCGAACAGGTGCACGCCCGCCACCGCATCGACGCGCGCGGCCGAGACCGGCATCCCCGGGTCCAGCACGCGCACCTCGAAGCCGGGATCGACTGGACGCGACACGAACAGCGTGGTGATGGCGTGGTCGTGCGGGTTGACCAGCGACAGCTCCGCCGTCGCCTCGAGAGCGCCGCTGCGCGGGAACAGGTCGACCGCCACGTCGACCGCCGTGATCCGCGGCTGGTCGACCCCGTCCCAGTCCGCCTTGTACGCCTTCTCATAGTCGGCGACCCGATCGAGCTGGCGCTCGGAGGGCCGGTAGTCGTTGAGGACGTTGATGTTGTACAGCAGGAACGCGCCGAGCCCGACAGCGACCGCGGTGAAGCCCCCGAGCGCGGCGGCGGACAGCGCGCCAAGCCGACTCCGAAACGCGCGCCAGCGGACCGGCAGCGACGCCTCGGTGCCGCGGACCACAGTGAGCGCGCTGAAGACCAGCAATACCCCACCCCAGGCGAGCCAGTAGGCCTTGAACACGAGAAAGCCGAACAGATAGCCGCCCCAGCCGTTCAGGTCGGAGTACGTCAACCCCGGGTCCATGCCGTACCACGGCAGGTTGTGCTCGAACCCCGCGACACCGCGAAAGCCCCGGCCCACGAAGAACAGGATCATCACGAAGTGACCCAGGTACTTGTGGTTGACGACGGTGTGGACCGCGACCGCGAGCACGATCAGGGCGAGCCACTCGAGGAGGTCCAGCCCGTACAGGGTCTGTAGGTACAGGCCGAGCTCGAAGTGGGTGTAGCCGGCCCACAGCTGGGTCAACAAGCCTGCGACGAGCACCACGCCTTGCAGCGCCAGGAGCACGCCCACGAGTGCCGTGAGCTTGGCCGCCAGCGGCACCAGCGTGGGGACGGGCGAGGAGTCGACCACCTCGGCCACCCTCAGGTCGCGCTCCCGCCAGACCAGGTCGCCAGCGTAGAAGGTGATGACGATGATCAGGAACAGCCCGAACGCCCCGCGGAACGCGCGCAGGACTTCCTGGGTCACCGGCCAGGTGCTGGTGCCGAATGCGGAGCCCACCTGGCCTGCCTGGAGCAACAGGAAGAACACGCCGCCACCGACGATCGCAAAGAAGTACCGATTGCCGAGCACCTCGCGGACCGCGCGTCGGGTCAGGGCGACGTACTGGGTCCACGAAGCGGCCGCGCCATGAGAGCGCCGCACCGTGGGCACGACCACCGAACCGGGCACGACCACCGGGTCGACCGCGACCGGCCTGGCCCGCTGGAAGCGCTCGAGCGGGCGGAACCCGTCCGCAGCGAAGCGGATCGCGGTGCTGCCGAACACGAGCACGGCGAGACCCACGGTCATCCACAGTGCGCGGTTCGCGAGCACCAGCGGACCTGGCCACAGCGCCAGCGTGTTCTTCTCGAGCGGCGTCCAGTACCGGGTCTGCTGCTGCAGCGCCTCGAGGCCGAACGGGTCGAGCAGGCTCGCGAGTGTCTTGTTGTCGAGGTCGGCCGCCAGCGTGGAGGCGGCGAGGTACCCGATGAGCAGCCCGATGCCGCCGATGTAGTTGGGAAACATCCGCCGGGTGACGCCGGCGATCACGAAGAACAGGGCGGTGGTCAAGACCACGTTGGGGCCGACGTACACGAGGTACGGCACCAGCAGGTTCGACAGCCGGAACGAGCCCAGGAAGTCCGGGTCCAGCGGCAGCAACAGGCCGGCGAGCAAGCCCGCAGCGATGCCGCCACACACATACATCGAGACGATCCACGCGGACAGCGCGCGAGCCGAGAGCAGGACGGCCTTGGGAACGGGCGTCGAGTGCACCAGCGGATGCATGTTGTCGCCGAAGTCACGCTGCGCGGAGTGCCCGGCGACCGCCGCGACGACGATGGTAGCGAACAGCGAGAACGCCACGCTGAGGATGCCGAACGCGAACGGCGAGTCGAGGTGTGTGTTGGGCCCGTCGAAACCCTGCGCCGGTACGCCCGGGAACAGGCCGCCCTGCCCGGCGAGCTGGATGACAGCGAGCGCGAAGAAGATGCCGAAGTACACGTGCGTCGACATTCGCTTGGCGTAGTACCGCAGCTCGAACCAGACGATGGCGCCCCAGGTGCTCACGCCTCCCCCAGGCGGCCCGAGGTGGCGGCGAAGTAGGCGTCCTCGAGTGTGGGCGCGACGGGCTCGAACCCGTCGGGGGCAGTGTCCGCAATGACCCGAATGGCGGTTCGACCGGCGCTCAAGCGGGTGGAGAGCACGTCGACGCCGTCGGTCTGGGCGTTGACGTCCCCGCGGTCGACGGTCCGGATCCACAGGCGCCCATCGAGCCGGGCGACGACCTCGTCGGGGCGGCCCTGCAGGCGAATGGCGCCCTCGGACATCACCGCGAGTCGAGAGCACAGGTTGGAGACATCGTCGACGATGTGGGTGGACAGGATCACGATGCTGGACTCGCCGATCTCGGCAAGCAGGTTGTGGAACCGCTCGCGCTCCGCCGGATCGAGACCGGCGGTGGGCTCATCGACGATGATCAGCCGCGGGTCGCCCAGCAGCGCCACGGCGATCCCGAACCGGCGGCGCATCCCGCCGGAGAAGGTGCCGAGCTTCTGGCTGCGCGCGCCCCACAGGTTGGTGCGATGCAGCAGGGCGTCGCACACCGCGCGGCGCTCGGCGCGGGCGGTGAGGCCCTTGAGGATGGCAAAGTGGTCGAGCAGCTCAGCGGCCCGGACCTTGGGGTACAGGCCGACCTCCTGGGGCAGGTAGCCGAGACTCCGGCGCACGGCGCGCTTGTCGGACAGCACGTCGATGCCACCCATGTGGACGGTTCCGGTGTCCGCCTCCTGGAGCGTCGCGAGGGTGCGCATCAGCGTGGACTTGCCGGCCCCGTTGGGTCCGAGCAAGCCGAACATGCCCTGCGGGATCGTGAGGGTGACGTCGCGCAGGGCCTCGACGCCGTTGGGGTATGTCTTTGACAGCCCTGCGATCCGCAGCTCCATGCAACCTCCACGGCGGCCAACCTACCGCGCCAGCGCCTGTACGAAGCGCCGAGGGAGGGTATTTCGCGACCCGCACGGGCACGGTGCACGCGGTGATGCTTCACGGATCGAGGTGGACGGGCGCGCGGCGAACAACCTGCCGCATCGAGGGCTCGGCCGGCGTTCGAGGGAAGGAAGACGAGCCCGAATGCGCGTGTGTCTCGGAGCGGGCCCGGACGTGCTGGCGCGATACCTATCGCCTCACTCCCGAGGCGAACTTGACCGATCCAGCACCCACAACCCGCCGTCCCCTGCAAGCACTGCTCACGACGCTCACGCTCGTGGCGCTGCTGCTGGCGCTCGCGATCGGCCTCGCTCCCAACCTCGACACCCGCGCCGTGCAGCTCGGCGAGCGGCTGTGGCCGGGGTACGCCGCCGATCTCCGGGTCGACCCCACGCCTCCTGAGTGCGACCCAGAGGAGGTCGCGAAGCGCGCCGAGCGCTGTGTTGAGGCACCCGCGCCGCAGCCAGCCGGGGACCCCTTCGCCGAAGAAGACCCCTTCGCAGACGAGGAAGACCCCTTCGCAGACGACGCCGAGGCACCAGCGGGCGAGAACTGCGCGGCCGTCCGCAACCTGCGGGACACCTGCGACCTCCGACACGCCGCGTTCGCCACCACCTCCGAGCGGCTCACGCCGGGGGTCCGCCGCTTCCGCGCCGTCGAGCTGGCGGTCAGCGCCCTGGCCCAGTTTCCGTACTCCAAGCACCTCCTCGTGATCCTCGTGATCCTCGGGGCGCTCACGACGACCGGCAAGCGGATGCACATCGCGCTGCGGTCCCCCGCGACGTTGCTCGAGTATCGGCTGTCTCAGGGCGGGCAGCTTGCCGCACACGCGCTGTGGCTGTGGTCGTGCCTCAACGACGTCTCGATCCAGCGAGAGAGCTCCGCCGAGGCTGACGACCCGATGCTCTCCGTGCTGTGGATCGCCGGCTTCGCGCTCCTGGGTGCGTTGAACCTCCGACACCTCGCTGCCCCCCCCGACACGCTCTCGCAGGGACCGCAGGACAAGTGGCGGCTGCCGATGGTGATCCCGCTGTACGTGTACATGGCGCTGATTGGCGGTGCGTACTTCCTCGGCGTAGAGAGCCACGACAGCGGCCAGGCCATCTTCCTGCACAAGTTCGTGCAGCACCCCACCATCTACATTGGCATCGGCCTGTACATCTGGGCGGGCATGATGCTGTCGCGCACCCGGCTGGCCCCGCTCTCGTTCGATGTGCTGCTTCCCTGGGGACTGCCGCCAGTGCTGTTGGCGTGGCTCGTGGTCGTGCTCGCCGCGTTCCCGACCGCCTACTCGGGCGCGTCCGGCATCTTCGTCATCGCCGCGGGCGCAGTCATCTTCGAGCGGCTCACTGCGGCGGGCGCGACACCGCGGGTCGCCCTCGCCGCGACCGCCATGTCGGGGTCCCTCGGCGTGGTGCTGCGCCCTTGCCTGGTCGTCGTCCTCGTCGCGGTGCTGAACAAGCAGGTGACCACCGACGAGCTGTTCCACCACGGCCTGTGGGTGTTCGCGCTGACCGCCGCGCTGTCGCTGGTCGCGTTCCTCCTCTGGAACCGCGACCCGATCGCGCTGTCGCCCCCCCGGACCGCCGCGCGACTCTCGGCGCGCGCCCTGCTGCCGCTCGCCCCCTATGGCGGGCTGGCGCTCCTGGTGATCGTGGTGGCCGCCGTGGTCTTCAAGACCCCGGTCAACGAACACACCGCACCGCTGGTCCTGCCCGTCGTGATGATCGCGCTGCTGGCGTACGACCGGCTCACCACACCTGCGCGCGACGTGCTCGGCGCGCTCACCTCAGCGACGGGCGAGGCCACTCACCACGTCGGCGCCCTGCTGATGGTGATGGCCGGATCCGTCGGACTCGGGGGCGTCGTGGAGCGCTCGGAGGTCATGGCGCTGGTGCCCGCGTCGTTCGGAAGCGTGTGGATCACCATGACCGTCCTGGTCGTGATCATGGTCGTCGTGGGCATGACGATGGACGCGCTCGGCGCGGTGGTCCTCGTGTCCGTGACGGTCGCGACCGTCGCCTACGACAACGGGATCGACCCGGCGCACTTCTGGATGGTCGTGCTGGTGGGCTTCGAGCTGGGTTACCTCACGCCGCCAGTGTCGCTGAACCACCTGCTGGCGCGGCAGGTGATCGGCCCGGCCGCCGCGGTCGAAGTGACCGACCCGCGAACCGGCTTCTGGGAGCGCTACGAGCATCTGCTGGTCCCGATGATCATCATGGGGACCGCCCTGGTGATCGTCGCGTACGGGCCGCTGTTCTTCTACTGAGGAGGCGGGGCAGCAGGAGCAGGAGCCGCCGGCGGCACCACCACGGGCGCTGGCGCGGGGACCACGGGCGCAGGAGGAGCCGGCTTGCGCCGCGTCGTCTCGTGGGCGGCGATGGCCACACTCGCGGAGAAGCCGCTCTTCAGACCCGCCTTGAGGACGCCGGGCATCTGGCTGCCAACCCGCGCGATGAACCCGCTGCCCTGACCGAACGTCACCTTGCTGATGAACGTGACACGGGAGCGGTGCTCTTCGCCGGGCTCGACCAGGAACATGCCGTAGATGTCGGTGACCTCGACCACTGCATTCAGCAGCCACCGCTTGTCGAGACCCTCGACCGCGCTGGTCATCTTGGCCTGGTACTTGGACCACGTGGCTGCATCGACGAAGCCGGGACCCAGCTTCTCGAACCACATGACCCACTGCTGCTCGGTCTCGTCGAAGCGACGGTACATTCTCTGCGGAAAGTGACCATAGAACGCTGTTAAGTCCAGAATATAATAGGAGTCTCGGTAGTCAGCGCCCACGGTGCTGTCGTACCCGGACCCCAGCGGGATCACGACCTTGGCGCCAGACATGTACTTGGGCAGATCGGTGTTGCGCTTGTAGACCACGTCGGCCACGACCGCGTTGTCGAAGTCCTGAGCGCCCTCGCCGCTGATCATCGGGACGTAGCCCGAGTCGGTGTCCTTGAGCCGGATCTCGTCGTAGGACCGGCCCTGGTACTGCTTGCGCGAGGCGCCCTGCCAGAAGGAAGAGTCCGTCAGGATCTGGTTGAGGACCTGCTGTCCCTCGCTGTTGCGCATGTGGATGTCCGGCGAGGACCCCGCGAGCGCGGGTGCGAGCAGAGCCAGGAAGAACTGGACGAACATGTACGCTCCATGGGTCCCACTGGGGCTTCGTCCGCGGGGGCGCAGAGCTGAAGCAATAACGCAGGGATCAGACCCGCAGACCGCCGTGCTTAGGGCTCGAGCAAGAACAAACGCTGCATTCGGCCGCGCTGCACGCCCGATGGCTGCCTCGTCGAGTTCTCGGGATCGCTCGCTATCCCCTCGACTCTCCTCCTTGCCCTCGAACGAGCAGCACCTCCTCGATGCAGCGCGTTTGTTCTCGGACGCTCCCTTACTCCGTGACCATCAGAGACCGAACCTCTGAGACCCCCGAAGCACCGACGCGCTGCCGCGCGAGCGCCGGGTCTGATCCGCGCAAGGCGGCGCGTGCCACCGGAACCGCGATCGCGACCGGCAGAGCGTCGAGCTGGCCCAGGACCAGCCGGCCCAGGCCACGCAGCTCGGGCGTAGTGACCCAGTCTTGCAGCGCCTCGGTGGCCTCGGCGGCGTGGTTGTCCACCAGGCACTGCGCGGCCCGCATCGGTGCCCACGGGGGCATCGCGACGTTGTCGACCACATACAGCAGCGCGACCGCTGGCGTCGGACTGCCCGCCCCGAGGTCGTCGCACGGCACCGCATGGCGCATGGACAGCGAGCGCACCAGCTCCGCATGCCCCTCGGGCGGCATCTGCGCCATGGCCGCCGTGAACCACACTGCCCACATCTTCTCTCCTTCGGACCTGCTGACCAGCGTAACGGACGGGTCAGCGTGGCGTGAACCCCCCAACTGGGGCTACCTTCCCGTTGCACGGAGGAGGCGCTCATGAAGAAAGCTGCCATGGTCTTGCTGCTGATCGGCTGCATTCCAGAACCGTACGTTCCGCCCGAAACGACAAACACCGATGACGTGGACGGCGACGGCTTCACCACCGGCATGGGCGACTGCAACGACAGCGACCCCACGGTCTACCCAGGTGCGAACGACATCGTCGGCGATCTAACCGATCAGAACTGCGATGGCGTCGACGGGCTCGACAGCGACGGGGACGGCCACCCGGCCACCGGGTCCGGCGGCGAGGACTGCGACGACGACGACCCGCTCGTCAACCCTGCGGCAGAGGAGATCGGCTGGGACGACATCGATCAGGACTGCGACGGCAGCGACCAGTTCGACTTCGACAAGATCTGCGCGGGCTTCGCCCACACGTGCGCGCTGTCCACACTCGGCGAGATCCACTGTTGGGGCTCGGACGCCGTGGGCCAGGTCAGCTTCCGACCGTCCGGCACCGGCTTCCAAGACCTCGACTGTGGCTACGAGTTCAACTGCGCAGTCGATGCGGCCGGCGCGATCGCGTGCTGGGGCCTCGATGAGCTCGATCACAACCAGGTCTCCGCGGCGCCGACCACCGGCACGTACAAGGCGATCCGGCTCGGGCACGGCACGGCGTGTGCGCTCGAGCTGCAGGGCGGAGCCGTCTGCTGGGGCGACGACTCCAACGGGCAGGTCACCTTCATCGCGAACTCGCCGTCGGTGGAGTGGCGGGACATCAGTGTGGGCCGCGACCACATCTGCGGCCTCGAAGAGCAGCGCGGCACCGTGATCTGCGGAGGAGGCGACGGCAACGACCAGGTCCGGAACGCCCCGGACCCGCTCTACTTCGACCAGTTCGTCTCGATCGCCTCTGGGGCGGCGCACAGCTGCGCGGTGCGCCAGGATCTCGGCCTGACCTGTTGGGGCGACGACACCTTCGGACAGGCCGACTCCAACAACGACGCCGGCCCCTACTCGAGCATCCACGCCTTCGACAGCTTCACCTGCGGCGTCATCGAGGCCTCCGATGCGTCCTGCTTCGGGCTGGACAACCAGTATCAAGTCAGCGACGCGCCCAACGAGTCGGTGTTCGCAGTGGGCACCGGGTCCGCACACGCCTGCGCCCTGGTCAACGCCGGAGGGCACCCCGTGTGCTGGGGCAGGAACAACCTGGGGCAGGCGACCTCACCGTTCCCGTAGCCTCCGCAGGTTGGACCGGGCCCGGGCGTGATCCGGGTCCAGCTCCACCGCACGCTCCAGTGCCACCTCCGCAGCCGCGGTGCCCCCCACCGCTGCCTCAGCGAGACCGAGCCGAAACCAGGTCTCGGCATCGGCGCCCGGGAGCGCTGCGGCGGTCCGCATCTGGGTGACCGCCCCGAGCGCGTCGCCCACCGCTGCCAGCGCCACGGCAAGTCCCTCCCGGAGCGCCCCCGCTCCCGGGTCGATGGTGACGGCCTGACCGAGCAGCGCGACGGCGCGGGACGCATCGCCTGCCTCGAGCGCCCACGCGCCCTCCTCGGCCAGAACCGGTGGCTGGTCGCCGTTGCGCCGAAGGTACGTGCGATACTCCCCGACCGCGTCTGAATCGGGGGCCACCCGTCGCAGCGCGCGCCCCGCCTGGACCCGCACCGCGCGCACTGGGTCCTCCAGCAGCGGCGTGAGCGCAGCCGCGACCTCGGGCAGCGCCACCGCCGGTGTCAGCGACCCCGCGGCGGCGAATCGGACGTGCGGGTCGGGGTCTGACAGCGCCGCTGCGAGCGCCGCGCGCACCGGCGCTTCGCCGAGCCCGGCCTCCAGCGACGCAGCGGCGGTCGCGCGCCTGGCCGGGCGCTCGCTGCGCAGGAGCGAGAGCAGAGGTCCCGCATCCTCGATCGCGCCCGACCTCGCAGCCAGAACCGCAGCGGCTCGCGCGGGTCGATCGGTGCGCGGCTCGCCCCACCACGCGCGCGCCGCCGCAACCGCCCACGGCCCGTCGCGATCGTCATGGCAGCGCGTGCACACGTCGGGGAGCCCGAGGGCGGAGACCCGGGGGTCGGGGACGAACAAGCCGTGGTCGTGCCGCGCGTCGCGCTGCATGTACACGGTCACCGGCATGTGGCACCCCACACAGCCCACGGTGGCGGCGAGGTGCGGGTCGTGCGGCGCCACCGCGGCGTGGCAGGAGACGCACAGGGCATCGCCATCGCGAACCAGTCGACCCGAGTGCGGATCGTGGCAGTCGACGCAACGCACGCCCGCCTGGTGCATCCGGCTGCCGAGGTAGGCCGTGTACTCGAAGTCCTCCTCCCGCACCTGCCCGTCCGCCCAGAACGTGTCCGTGCGATCGACCAGCGACGGGGCGAAGTGGTCCAAGAACGCGTCGCCGGGTCGAAACGCACCGGTGAGCTCGGCCCGGCGGGCGTGGCACGACGCGCACACGTCCATCCAACGCTCCGCGGGCACCACCGGAGGCGGCCCCCCGGACTGGTGCGCCGCTGTGTCGCCGTGACACGCGGCGCAGCCGACCCCCACCTCGGCCACCACAGTCTCGTACCCGGCCCCGTCCCAGCCCTTGTCGACCCCGGTGTTGTGGCAGGCGGCGCACTGGCTGTTCCAGGTCATTCCTCCACCGGTCCAGTGCCCCCACTCCCCCGCCTCGCGGCCGTCCGCGAACACGTCGAACCACTCCTGAGCCTCGGGGTCCCATGCGGTCTGGGTCACCTGCAGACGGCCGCCCCTCGCCGGCACCAGCCACTGCACGACCGGGGTGACCCCGATGCGTCGCACCGGCGCCGGCGACCCTTCCGGCAGGGCCGGCACCGGATCGCCCGGCGCGATCGGCCGCTCCGCCTGGGCGTGCTGAGACCCGGACCACGCCTCCGCCTCAGCGCCGTGGCACCCGGCGCAACCCGGCGAACCCGCAGAGGTGGCCTGTCCGATAGAGGGCGCACAGGCCCGCAGCCCAAGAAACCACAGGGGCAGAGCGGCAACCGCAATACCGACCGGGACCCAGCTACGAACGAGCTCGCTCATTCGGTCCGGCTAACACCCAGTCAGTGATGGCTGGCCGTGTTACTGCGAACGGCCCGATGGAGCCACTGGACATGAACAAGACCGCCCCCGAGGTGCTCGACTCGGTCGTCATTCGGTTCGCCGGTGACTCGGGCGACGGCATGCAGCTTGTTGGCACGCAGTTCACCTCGTCGTCCGCCATCTTCGGCAACGACGTGGCCACGCTGCCCGACTACCCCGCAGAGATCCGCGCACCGGCCGGCACCCAAGAAGGCGTGTCCGGGTTCCAGGTCCATTTCTCTGGGCAGACCATCCACACGCCTGGCGACGAGGTCGACGCGCTCATCGCGATGAACCCGGCCGCGCTGATCAAGAACCTGATCGCGCTCAAGCTGGGCGGCGTCCTGATCGTCAACGCCGACAAGTTCAAGAAGGCCGATCTCGCGAAGGCACGCCTCGACAGCAACCCGCTCGAGGACGGCTCCCTCGCGGACTACCGGCTGGTCGAGGCACCGATCACCACGCTCACCCGCGAGGCGGTGGCACCGTTCGGGCTCAGCACGAAGGAGGCCGACCGCGCCAAGAACTTCTTCGCGCTCGGCATCATGTACTGGCTGTACAGCCGCTCGATGGACACGACGCTCGCGTTCCTCGACAGCAAGTTCAAGAGCCCGTATCGAGAGGCCAACCGGGCCGCGCTCGAGACCGGCCATGCCTTCGCGCACACCATCGAGCTGTTTCAGAGCCAGTACGAGGTGCCGCCGGCGGACTTTCCGCAGGGCGACTACCGGAACATCACCGGCAACGCAGCCCTCGCGATCGGGCTGGCCACCGCCGCGTCGAAGTCCGGCCTCCCCCTGTTCTACGGCAGCTACCCCATCACCCCCGCTTCCGACATCCTGCACGCGCTGGCGCCGTTCAAGAACTACGGCGTGGCCACGTTCCAGGCCGAGGACGAGATCGCGGCAGTGTGCTCGGCCATCGGTGCCTCATACGGCGGCGCCATCGGGGTCACCGGCACCAGCGGTCCCGGAATCGCACTGAAGAGCGAGGCCATCGGGCTCGCGGTCATCACCGAGCTGCCGCTCGTGGTCATCGACGTACAGCGCGGCGGTCCCAGCACCGGGCTGCCCACCAAGACCGAGCAGTCTGACCTGCTGCAGAACATGTTCGGCCGCAACGGCGAGGCCCCGTGCGTCGTCCTGGCTGCCCGCAGCCCCTCGGACTGCTTCGAGGTGGCCCTCGAGGCGGTCCGCTTGGCTACCCACAGCATGATCCCCGTGGTCATCCTCTCGGACGGGTACATCGCCAACGGCGCCGAGCCTTGGCCGCTGCCCGACATCGACAAGATCGCGCCGTTTCCGCCCACCTTCGCGACCGACCCGGAAGGGTTCCAGCCCTACGAGCGCAACCCCGAGACCCTGGCGCGCCCCTGGGCCGTGCCCGGCACGCCCGGGCTCGAGCATCGGATCGGCGGCCTCGAGAAGGCGGACGGGTCAGGCAACGTCTCATACGACGCGGACAACCACCAGAAGATGTGCGAGCTGCGGCGCGAGAAGGTGCGCCGCATCGCCGACTCCCTGCCTCCCACCGAGGTCACCGGAGACGACGGTGGCCTGCTGGTCCTCGGCTGGGGGTCCACCTGGGGCGCCATCTCGATGGCGGTGGAGAGCCTGCGGGCCGATGGGAAGCGGGTCGGCCACTGCCACCTGCGCCACATCAACCCGCTGCCCAACGACCTGGGCGACATCCTGAGGCGCTACGACAAGGTGCTGATCCCCGAGCTGAACCTGGGCCAGCTGCGCACCATCATCCGTGCGGAGTACCTGGTGGATGCAGTGGGCATCAACAAGGTCCAGGGCCAGCCCTTCCTTACCCGCGAGCTCATCGAGGGCATCACGGAGCACATGTGACCAGCAACCCGCCTGTCTACAAGAAGAAGGACTTCGCGAGCGACCAGATGGTGCGCTGGTGTCCGGGGTGCGGCGACTACGCCATCCTGGCTCAGGTCCAGACGGTGTTCTCGAAGCTCGGCATCCCGCGCGAGGACTTCGCGGTGATCGCAGGGATCGGCTGCTCCAGCCGGTTCCCGTACTACATGGAGACGTACGGGTTTCACACCATCCACGGGCGCGCCCCCGCGGTCGCGACGGGGCTGAAGGCCACGCGGCCCGAGCTGTCTGTGTGGCTGGTCACCGGAGACGGCGACGGTCTGTCGATCGGCGGCAACCACCTGATCCATCTGCTGCGGCGCAACGTCGACCTGAACGTGATGCTGTTCAACAACCGCATCTACGGGCTCACGAAGGGCCAGTACAGCCCCACGTCCGAGATGGGCAAGCGCACCAAGTCGAGCCCGATGGGCAGCCTCGATGCGCCGTTCAATCCACTGTTGCTGGCCCTCGGCGCGGGCGGCTCGTTCATCGCTCGCTCGGTCGACGTGTTCGCAAAGCACCTCCAGGCGCAGCTCACCGCGATGCCCGCTCACACCGGTACGAGCTTCCTCGAGATCTTCCAGAACTGCATCATCTTCAACGACGATGCGTTCGACAACGTCACCGACCGGGACGCGCGCAAGGGCAACGTGCTGTACCTCGAGGCAGGCGAGCCGCTGGTCTGGGGTCGAGAAGACGCCCGGCACGGCTTCGTGCTCAACGGCATGGCGCTCGAGGCGGTCGACGTCGTCGACGGGGATGTCTCAGGCATCCTGCGGCACGACACCAGCGACAAGATGCTCGCCACGCTGCTCGCATCGCTCGACCCCACCAGGGGCGACCCCATCCCGATCGGCATCTTCTACCAGGAAGACCGCCCGGCCTACGACCAGCAGTTCCAGGGCCAGCTCGACGAGAGCCGCAAGACGCTCGGCACGGGCGACCTGCACGCCCTGCTGCACGCCGGCGACACCTGGAAGGTCCGCGGGTGAAGCCGCTGTCCGCCCTCAGTGCGGCCACCTGCGGCTCGCTGCGGGGCGTGTTCTGCGACATCGACGACACACTCACCTGGCAGGGTCGCCTCGTTCCCGAGGCGTTCCTGGCGCTGCAAGAGCTCCAACAAGCGGGGCTGAAGGTGGTCCCGGTCACCGGACGACCCGGCGGCTGGGTCGACCAGATCGCGCGCCTGTGGCCGGTCGACGGCGTAGTCGGCGAGAACGGCGGGTTATGGTTCTACATGGAACACGGCGCACTACGGCGGCGCTTCGCCCAGGTTCCCGCGGACCGCGCCGCGCACCGGGCTCGCCTCGACGCACTGGCGGCGTCGATCCTGGGCGCCGTCCCTGGCGCTGCGCTGGCATCGGATCAGCCGTACCGCGACCTCGATCTGGCGATCGACTTCTGCGAGGATGTGCCCGCCCTCGACAGGGCCTCCATCGACCGCATCTCCGCCGCCTTCGACCGCGCGGGTGCGACGAGCAAGGTCAGCTCCATCCACGTCAACGGATGGTACGGCGCCTTCGACAAGCTCTCAGGCTGCCGGCGCTTCATCGCCGACCGATACGGCGACGACCTCGACGCCCAGAAGACCGAGTGGGTCTACGTCGGTGACTCCCCCAACGACGCCCCCATGTTCGGGTTCTTCCCGGTCAGCGTGGGCGTGGCGAACGTCACTGGCTTCCTGGACCGGATGGACCACCACCCCGCCTACGTGACCGCGGGCAGCGGCGGCCATGGGTTCGCCGAGCTCTGTGCGCACGTGCTCACAGCGCGGGCCACGGCGTGACTCTGCTGCACGGCTGGGGCCACCACCCAGTGATCGAGGCCCACACCGAGACCCGCGAGGACCTCTCCCTCGCCTCCGAGCACGCCGTGCTCAGCCGCGGCCTGGGGCGCGCCTACGGCGACGCCGCGCTGACCCCGCGGTCCGACACAGGCACGGTGTCGGTGACCACGCGCGCCAACCGGGTCCTGTCGTTCGATGCGCAGACCGGGTTCCTCCGCGCCGAGGCGGGCCTGTCGCTGTCGGACCTCGCGCACACCTACCTGCCCCGCGGGTTCTTCACGCCGGTCAGCCCGGGGACCCAGTACGTGACCCTGGGCGGCATGGTCGCCGCCGACATCCACGGCAAGAACCACCACGTGGACGGCACCTTCGGGCGACACGTGCGCCAGCTGACCATGCGGGTCGGCGACGGCCGCGTGCTGACCGTGAGCCGCGACCAAGAGCCCGAGCTGTTCGCCGCGACGCTGGGCGGCATGGGCCTCACGGGGCACATCCTCGACGTCGAGGTGCAGCTCGCCGCGGTCCCCAGCCCCTGGCTGGTCGAGGAGAGCGAGCGCTTCGGGAGCACTGCTGCGGTGTTCGACGCGCTCAACGCCGCCAGTGAGTCCTGGCCGATGACGGTGGCGTGGATCGACACCAGCATCGGCGGCCCCGCTGCCGGGCGCGGCATCGTAGTGAAGGGCCGCTGGGCGACCCCTCAGGAGGCACCGGAGCACCCCCCTGGACGCCAGCGGTCGATCCGGGTGCCGCCCATCTTCCCCTCGGGAGTGATGAACCGGGCGACCATCCGGGGCCTGAACACGCTGTGGTACCGCAAGCACCCGCGGCGGCCGGTGCACCGCGTGGTGAGCCCGGGTCACATGTTCTGGCAGCTCGATCTCGCGACCGAGTGGTACCGCGGCTACGGAAAGCGCGGCTTTACCCAGTACCAGTGCATCATGCCGCGCGATCTGGGGGTCTACGAGCGGTTCCTAGCGCTGTTCCGAGGCCTGGGCGGCAGCAGCTTCGTCACGGTGTTCAAGGACTGCGGTGAGGCTGGCGAGGGGTTGCTGTCGTTCCCGATGCGGGGCACCTCGCTCGCGCTGGACATCCCGATCACCACGGTCGAGGCCGCTACCGCGATGGTCCGGGAGCTGAACGCCTTTGTCATCGACCACGGCGGCCGGGTCTACCTGGCCAAGGACGCGTTCACCACTGCGGGAGACCTACGCCGAATGTATCCGCAGATCGACGCATTTCAGGCGGTTCGCGCCCGGTTCGATCCGGAGCAGCGGATCCGTTCGGCGCTGGGAAAGCGCCTGCTACCCCGGCAAGAGGTGAAGGCCACCGCCGTTGCCCGCGGGTTGTAGACGCGCTCGGCGGCCTTCCATCGGCGCCCGGGATGGGGTAGTGCGTTGCGGGAGGTCGCATGATCTGGTTGCTCTTGGCGTGTGGCGGGCCGTTCTCCGCACTCCCTCCGAGCACCACGCCCGGGCAGGGCGTGCCCACGCTGCCCATGCCGCCCGAGCCCACGCCGGCCGGTCCCACTGGCCCCGGCGGTCCGGTCGCGGTGATAGAGGCGAACGCGCTGTCCGGGGAGTTGCCCCTGTCGATCCACCTCGACGCGAGCGCGTCGTCCGGCAGCGATCTGACCTACGCGTGGTGGGTCCACGACGCGGCCGCCGGGTCCACTCCGCAGCTCGATCACACGTTCCTGGGCTCGGGAACCGCCACGGTGAAGCTCACCGTGACCGATGCGGAGGGTGCCACCAGCACGGCGGAGGCCGAGGTGGCGATCTCATCCGCCTCGTGTCCGACCACCGGTGCCTACGACATTCCTGGAGAGGTGTTCTACGAGCCGCTCGAAGAGATCTCGGGCATGGGCTTCAGCCGTGCCAACCCAGGTGTGCTGTGGGTCCACAACGACACCACGGGCGGACCCGCGCGCCAGCTGCACGCGCTCGACGAGACCGGGATGCTGCTCGGCGAGTTCTCTTTCGACAACGACCACGGCGACTGGGAGGACATGGCTGTCGGCCACGACGAAACCGGCGATCCGGTGATCTTCGTTGGTTCGTTCGGTAACAACGAGCACAACCGCGGCTTCCTGTCGATCCTGGTGGTGCCCGAGCCGGTCGTTGCCCTCGGCAAGCGGGTGGATGGCTTGCTGGACTTCCACGAGATGGAGTTCGAGTACCCCGACGACGGCGACTACAACTGCGAGGCGCTGATGTTCGACCCGCAGACCGGCGCCCTGCTGCTAGTCACCAAGTCGTCGAGCGGCACCGCCCATGTGTTCTCGGCCGCTGCGCCGCACGACGAGGACCTGGTGGTGCTGGAGGAGCTCACGGTGCTCGACTTCTCGAAACAGCCGCTCTCCGGCGGGGCGACCACCGCCGCCTCGATCTCGCCGCTCGGCGACCAGATCGTGATCCGCACGTACAGCAACACCGCCTACATCTTCCGGCGTGACGCGAGCGCCTCCCTGACGGAGGCGTTCACCACCGATGAGCCCTGCCCGGTGGGGCTGCAGGACGAGCCGCAGGGGGAAGCGATCGACTTCTCGCCTGCGGGAGACGCCCTGTGGACGATCTCCGAGGAGGACGAGCCTCCGATCCACCGCACGTTCCTGAAGTGAGCCCCGGCGCGGGGCGGGGCGTCTCGCCGCCCCCGCATCCGCGCAGACTCACTCGCGTCGGCGACGCACCGCGAGAAGAAGCGAGAACACACCCACCGCCAGGGCGCCGCCTCCGCCCGCGGCGGTGTTGCAGGTGACGCCATCGAGCTCACCCTGCGCCGTGCCGTCCAGCGTCCAGGTGACGGTGCTGGTCGGGTCGCAGTCGGTGCTCCCGTCGTAGGTGACCACGACGGTGTTGGCGACAGACGTGATCGTGGTGTTGCCGGACATGGCCTCGGTGCCACACACGGAGTCGTCGATCAGCTCGGCGGTGGTGGACCCCTCCGCCTTGCCGAACACGTCGTTGCCGTAGCGTCCCGATCCACTGAACAGGTAGTTCGCACCCTTCGGCGGCGGATTCAAGGTCCCTGAATAGGAGACGTAGCTGGTGGTGGCCGTACTGGTGGTACACGAGACGGGGTCGGCGGTCGTCACCGTGATGCCCAATTCAGCAGAGAATGGGCCCGTCTCGCCGTCGGGAAAGACGGCCACGCCCGTATATTCGACGCTCTCGGACGTCGCGGCGCCGCTGTCGCATGGAACGAGGGACGAAAACCCCCACCCCAGAGCCTCAATGGTGTAGCTCGACTTCGGGATGCTTGTCGTCTTGACCGTGCCGATCCATTCGGCACCATCGCCGTCCGTGCATCCGCCCGTGGCCTCAGCGGTGCCTGCAACCTTGTCCTCGACCAAGGTGGGACAGGGGGACGTGGTATCGGTCGGCACGAAGACTGCCAAAGCGAACATCGCCTCATACACCTTGGCTGCGCTGACACCGTTGGCCATACCACGCACCGCGTCCGGGTCGGTCAGGTCGGCATCTGCAAACGGAGCGAACGGCCCGGGAACTCCAGTGTCGACGGGCTTGGTGCCGGTGTCGGCGGGCTTGGTGCCGGTGTCGGCGGGCTTGGTGCCAGTGTCATCGGTCGTCGCGGCGTCGTCGCTGGTGACGCCCGGCGGAGGGGCGCACCCCAACAGCGTTGCCAGAATCAAAATAGCGGCCGGTTGAACATTGGGCATGGAAACTCCGATCGGGGCATTGGTGACTCCTGAAGCTACCGACATCACCGGTGCGGCGCAACTAGAACCAGCCCGGGTAGGCGTCGCCCTCCGCCTGTCGACATACGAGAATCCGTCGACCCTCTCGGCGGACGCACACGTCGCCTAAAGGGGTCACGCCGTGGGCCCCAGATCGTTCAGCCGCTTCACCTCCCGCAGCGCCCGCACCAGCCGCTTGTCGCCACCCGTCGTGCCCGTCACCCAGAGCACCGACCGCGACCGCGTCAGCGCCACATACAGCGCCGAGGCCCGGCCCCCCTTGATGTGGTACGCGTCTGCCGCCATCGCCACTACGATCTCCGCGTCGTAGCCCTTGAACGAGTGCGGCGTCGAGACGACCACCACATCGCCCATCCCCTCGAACCCTCTCGACGTCCGCGCCTGGAACTTGCGACCCCGCATACGCGCCGCCAGCACCTCCCGGATCGTCTCAGCCAGCCGCTTCTTCGGGACGATGATCCGGATGTCACCCGGACGGACTTCCTCGCGCGTGAGCCATCGCTCGACCTGTTCGGCGACTGCGCTGCACTCCTCCTCGAAGGACCCGTACAACCGGATCTCGGGGGGGTGACCGTCGACCGAGCAGAAGTCCGCCCGCCACCACGGCAGACCATCCCGGTCCTCCCGGCACAGCAGCGGTGGGCCCGACCGCGGCTTGATCAGCTCGCGCATCGAGGCGTCCCGGTCCAGCGGATGCAGGCGATGCACCACGTTCAGCGCCAGTTCCGTGCACTGGCGCGTCGACCGGAAGCTCTCCCTCATCACGTCCGAGCGTCCCCTGGTCTCTATGCCGAAGTCCGCCCACCGCGGCGTCTTCCGGTCGTAGACGTTCTGGGCGTTGTCGTAGAAGACCATGACCGGAAGCCTGCCGTCGCGCGTCGGCTTCACGAGCGAGGTCACCAGACGCATGGGGTCGTGCCCGAGGTCCTGTGCCTCATCGATCAGCACCGCATCGAAGCGCGGCTTCGGCGTGGTCGCCTCCAGGACCGTCCGGGCCTGGTGCTCGTAGTCCCACGTGTGGGTCTCCGCGGGAGGATCCAGGCCGATCTCGCCGCGCAGGTCGCTCAGCAGGGTCCGGATGTGCACCAGGTGCACGCGGTCCCACGGGAAAGGGGTCCCACCCTGGCCTTGCTGCTTCCATGCGTCCGCCAACATGCGACGCAGCAGCGGCTCCAGGGCAGCGTTGGCGAAGACGATGACGATGTCGTGCACCTGTAGTCCGCGCAACGCGCGCACGGCCCAGTGGGCCAGGATGAGCGTCTTGCCGCTGCCAGCCACACCTCGCACGACCCGAGGCCCTGCGTCCGACAGGTCGCGGTCGACCAGCAGGCGCTGCTCGCGGCTCAGCAAAGGCCGCAGCGCCCGTCGCTGCTCGATCTGCGCTCCCAGCGTCGTGCCCGCTGGAGGAAGGGACGCCGGCACCTCGTTGGTCGCGACGTCGGCCACGAGAAGCTGCGCGCTGAACAGGTGCTCCTGCTTCAGCTCGGTCCTCGCCTCCTCCCACACCAGCCGCGGCCCTACGCGTCGGAGCACGCGCGGCGCCAACGCCTCGACCAGCTGCTCCATCCACAGCTGCGCGACCTCGTCCTCGGAGGCGATGAAGATGCACAGCTGCCGCGCCCGCGAGATCCCAACGTTGACCATGCGGCGCCACTCGGCGAATGACCAGGCCATCCACAGTGCCCAGCTCGGGGTGGCGCTCCCACAGGTCGGCGAGCACCCGGAACGTCGCCTGGCGCACGCGGCTTCGTCCGCGGGCGCTCCGGCTGCTGATCTCCGACGCAGGCAGCGCCTTGTTCGCGTCCAACACGTACCAGGTGAGCCGCGGCAGGTGGACCAGACCGGATGCGCGCGGCCAGGCTCGGGCCGCGACCGACCTGTGGTCCTGCAGTCGATCACCGTACATGAACGCCCCGACCCCACGGCGGATGTCGGGATGCATCCGGTGCTGTTCGGTGAGGAGGCTGACCTGAGGGCCGGGTTCGTCGACGTGGAGGTGGTCCAGCGCGGACCGTGCGAGCCAGTCGATGTACTCCCTGGGCATCGAGCGCGTTGCCCGTGCGATCGGGGAGAGCTGCTTGGGGTCACCGACCAGCACCACCCGCCGAGCCGCCAACAGCGCCAGGGCGGCGGTCGATGCCCGGCCGATCAGACCTGCCTCGTCGATGACCACCGTAGTGAACGGCGCGCTCCCCTCCTCGAGCATCTGGACCACGGGTTCGCGCACGAGCAGCCGCAGCGCACTGTGCGCCGTGGTGGCGACGACCCGCAGCCTGGAGTCGAACGCCGCCGTCTGAACCCCGGGCAATGCCCGCTGGAGCTCGTTCCGGTCGCGGCGAGCCGCGGTGCGGATGGACGCGTCCCGCGCGGTCCGAGCCACGCGACCCAGGTGGGCCCGCTCTTGAAGCGTGGGCTCGTCCTGCACAGGGAGCACGGCGCGGAGCGGTCCCTCGAAACGCCGGGGGTCCTCGATGCGCCCGGCCCGCCGGATCTGGCTCAGCCGCAGGCCGACCGCCTCGGCCCCCGCCGCGACCTCATTCACCGCTTGGTCGGTGGCCTTGTTGGTCGTGGAGACGACCAGCACCCGCTCTCCGGACGCAGCCAGCCGCGCGACCTGCCGACCGAGCGTGTAGGTCTTGCCTGTCCCGGGCGGTCCCCACAGAATCCCCCATGAGTTGTTCCAGGCGCCCTGTGGCTCATCGGTGCGCAGCCGCAGTCCGCCGGCCCCGCCGGAGGCAGCCACCAAACACCGCCCGTAGGCCCGCAACAACCCCCGACAACGCGGCACAGTGAGCAACGCGTAGGTCGCCCAGAGGTAGTCGAACGGCCACACCGTCGCCGGTCCGGGTGACGGCTCCTGGCCCGGCTGAAACGCAGCGTGGAGCGTGTTCGTCGTCGCGTTGACCTCGAGCACCTCGCCGGTCCAGGCGTGTCCCTCGCCCCCATCCAACAGACCGCGCGAGACCTCCGCACCCTCCCAGAGCCGCCCGTCGGGCACGGGCTCGTCGCAGGCGATCTGCAGCGCGAAGATCCGGGCCGCCTCGTGCACCAGATCGGCATCGTGGACGTACACGCGCACGTGCTTGCGCGACACCCGGCGCTCGGTCCGGATGGCCTGCTCCACCGCCGCGAGCACCGCGGAGGGAGGCTCCACGGTGAGTCCGAGCTCTCGGTGAAAGCCAGTGCGCACGTCGCGTCGGAGTCTACCCGAGACTTGGCTCGATCCTCGACGGGCCAGGCCGACCGGCTAGCGCGCGAAGATGCGCAGCCGCGACGGCCAGTGCGCAACCTGCAGCCCCGGCAGCACCAAGTCGTCGCACAGCGCTGTGCTGAAGCCGCAGCAGTTCCCGTGCGGAAGCGTGTACGAGTGCTCGTTGCCCAGCAGGAAGGGCTCGGCGCCGACGTAGCAGCTGTTCGGGTCGCCGAACGTGAACACATCGGTGTCGCAGGCCGCCGTGGAGTGATTTCCGTAGGGCGGATCCGCGCAGCTGAAGGCCCCGGTGAAGTGGTTGGTGACGTTGCCGTTGTCCTCGGCCTCCAGGAACAGCGGCGTGCCAGCGTTCAGCGCGTCGAACAGCGTTCCGTCCACCAGCCCCGCGGTGACTCCCTCGATGACTGACCGCTGGTAGAAGTCCTCGCCGGTCATCGTGACCTGCGCGGCGTCGATCAGCAGGTCCGCAGCAATCGGGAACCGATCGTAGGCGGCGTTGGTGCCCAGGACGTCGTAGACGCTGCCCGAGACGCCCAGCGCGGACTCGTCGAAGGTGTCGTCGACGTGCACGAGCAGCGTCCAGCCGCCACCCGCATAGACGGTGTTCATCAGGCAGAACGTCTGGAAGGGCACCCCGGCATCCGGGTCGAGCCAGTACACGTCGTCTCCAGCAGCGTGGCCGGCGGCCAGGATCTCCTCGCACGAGTCGGCCGCGCAGGAACTGCTGGCGCCAAGCTGGCAGGGCGTGGTCGCACTCGCGGTCGCCGCGGTCCCGATGGACGTCGCGTCCTGCGGGCTCGCTGCACACACCCACTGCTCGTCGTAGCCGACGTCGGCGCCGAGCACAGTGTCGCCGCTGTGGGTGACGGTGGTGGCGCCGTGGAGCGCGCCGTCGACGGTCCAGGTCATCACGTAGCTCACCGCATCGCCGTCGGGGTCGACAGACGGGGTCGTGATCTGGCAGGTCAGCGCGTCGCCCGCCTCAGGATCGGCGGGGCTGACCGCGGCCACCGGAGCGGCGGGCGGCGCGTTGACCACCACCACGGTGGCGCTGTGCGCGGTGGTTGTCTGCGTGCCGTCCGAGGCCGCCACGGTGACGGTGACGGTGTCACCCCGCTCGAAGTGCGCGGCGCCAGACAGGTTCGTGTTCGCGCCGCTCTGCACGATCGCACCGTTGACACGCCACGCGTAGCCGAAGGTCATCGGTTGCCCGTCCGGCTCGGTGACGACGGCAGTGACGGACAGGACGTCGTCGGTCATCACCACGGCAGGGGACAGCGGGACGCTGGCGATGACCGGGGCACGGTTGTCGAGGGTCGTGGACCCGTTCGCGGTCGCGGTGGCGCCCTCCGCGTCAGTCGCCACAACGGCGCACTTGATCTGGTCGCCCGGAGAGGCCTCGGCCGACGTCAGGATCCGCGTGGCCCCCGCGCCCAGGTCGGCCGCCGTGGTCACGTTGCGCCAGGCGTACGTGAGCGTCGGCGTGTCGCCGTCGGCGTCGCTGGTGGTCGCGGTGCAGGCCAGGGCTGAGTCATTGTAGGCAGTGGAGGGCGTGATCGTGGTCCCGCCGACCAGAGGCAGCGTGTTCTCGACGGTGGCGGTGGCCGACCCGGTATCGCTGCCTCCGTGCGCGTCGGTGGCGGTGGCGGTGCACGTCAACGTGTCGCCCGGGGAGTGGGCCGTGGTGAGGAGCAGGGAGGCGCCGGCTTCCCCGGTGGACCAGTCGAAGGTCACCGCAGGCGTGCCTCCGTCCATGTCGGTGGCACTGGCAGAGCAAGTGAGCAGGTCGCCGACCCGTCCGGCCGCGGGCGTCACAGCCACGGTGCCGAGCACTGGATCGGAGTTCTCGACCACCGCCGACGCCGTCGAGGTGTCCGTGCCTCCGTCGATGTCGCTCGCGGTCGCGGTGCAGGTGATGGTGTCGCCCGGCCCCTGCGGCGGACTCACCGTGGTGCTGTTGCCCAGTGCTCCGGTGGACCAGGCGTAGGTGACGCTCGGCGTGTCCTCTGCATCGGCGTCGGTGGCCGTCGCGGAGCAGGTGATGGTGTCGCCCATCGCAGGGGAGGCGTCGGAGAGCGCAGCCTCACTGATCAACGGGGCGGTGTTGCCCACGGTCCGCTCAGCGTGTCCGGTCGGACCGTCAGCGATCCCGTCCGAGGGCGTCGCGACCGCGCGGTAGGTGCGACCCTTGGTGGTCTCGGCCGCCGGCAGCGTCCCGGAGGTCTGACCCGCCAGGGAGACGTTGTCCTCGAGCCAGGCCCAGGTGATCTGCACTGTGGTGCCGTCCGGATCGACCGACCCGGCGGCCGTGGCCACCAGGCCGTCAGCCGTCTTGGGCGACGCCGGAGCGATCGACACGGTCGGTGCGGTGGGGACCCGATTGCCGAGCGTGATCTCGGTCTGGTCGGACCCCGTTCCTCCATCGTCGTCGCTGGCGACCGCCACGCACGAGATGACGTCCTGGCTCGCAGCCACGTCGGCCGTGAGAACCAGGCTCGCGCCGGTGCCCAGCTCGGTGCCCGCGGTGGTGTTGGACCAGGCGTAGGTCAGCACTGGGCTGCCGCCGTCGTCGTCGCTGGTCTGTGCGCTGCACGTGAGCGTCGAGTCGTTGTAGGCGACAGCCGGGTCGATGGCGATGCCGCTCACGACCGGATCGGTGTTGTCCACCACCGCCGTCGCCGTGCCCGTCGTCGAGCCGCCGAAGGCGTCGGCGGCGGTGGCGGTGCAGGTCAGCACGTCACCGGGGTCCATCGCCTCGGTGACCACGAGGTCGGCGCCCGCCGCGCCGGTGGACCACCCGAAGGTGATCGTCGGCGTGCCACCATCGGGATCGGTGGCCGTCGCCGAGCAGGTCAGCGTGTCGCCCACGCGACCGCTGCCCGGCGTCACCGTGATGGAGCCGAGGACCGGGTCTCTGTTGCTCACCACCGCCGCGGCCGTCGCTGTGTCCGACCCGCCGTCTCCATCGTCGGCAGTGGCGGTGCAGGTGACCAGGGTGCCGGGCTTGCCGTTCAACACCGTGTACGTGGCGCCGGTCGAGCCGTCGGGCCACGCGTAGGTGACCACCGGCGCGTCGTCCGTATCCACGTCGCTCGCCGTTGCGCTGCAGGTCAGTCTCTCTCCGACCTCCACCGACAGCGGCGAGACCTGGACCTGCTGCAGGGCTGGGTCGGTGTTGACAACAGCGCGGTCGGCCTGTCCGGCCCCGCCCTCTCCGTGGGCGTCGCTCGCCGCAGCGGCGGCACTGTAGGTGCGGTGCTTGCGCGTGGCGGTCGCAGGCAGGGTGGACCCGGTCTGTCCGGGCAGCACGACGCCGTCTTCGAGCCACGACCACCGGATCGAGACTGGGTCGGCGCTGTCGGGGTCCACCGCGCCGCTCGCTGCGGCCACCAGGTCGTCCTCGGTACCGGGTGCCGCCGGCAGGATCGAGACGGTCGGTGCCTCGGGCAGCCGGTTGATCGTGATGTCCACCTGCTCGGAGCTCTGCATCCCAACGCCATCGGTGGCCGACAGCGTGATGCGGTGGGGGCCCGCGGTCAGCGAGGCCAGCTCGAACGCCGTGAGGCCGGTGGTCCCCGCGGGGGTGACGTCCAACACGCCGTCGACGTCGCTGGTCCAGGCCAGGGTCAGATCGGGCGGCTCGGTCTCCGCGTCCTTGGCCACGGCGGAGAACGGGACGGTCGCGGACAGGTTGTAGACGGCACCGGCCTGTGGGCTGCTGATCGTCAGCACGGGGGGGTGTCCGATCACGGTGTCCACCTCCGCGGTGCAACTCAGGCCGAGCTCGTCGCTGACCAGCACCGAGATGGTGTGACGGCCCGCGGACAACGCGTCGGTGGTCAGCGACGCGAGTCCGTCCGTCGGAGGGTCTGCTCCCAGCGTCCCGTCGATGTCGCTGGACCAGGAGACGCTCAGCGCCTCCGAGGGGATGTCTGGATCGGCGACGGACGCCTCGAAGGTGGCGGGAAGACCCGGCACCTCGCTCGCAGGCGCCGCGGTGACGGCGCAGGTCGGTGCGGTGTTGGGGGGCCGCACGGCCAGGTCCATCGGGGCGCTGCCCGTGCCGCCGTCGGTGTCGGTCACGCGGAGGTAGACGCGGTGATCGCCGGCCGGCAGCGAGGCGGTCGCGCGGACGATGCCGTCCGGCGCTACGCTCGCGTCGAGGAAGGAGGCGTCCGGTGTGTCGCTGTCCCAGGCCACCGTGAGCTCTTCGGGAGCCTCCTCATCGTCCCGGACCGACCCCTGCAGCGGGATCGGTACGTCGGCGTACAGGGCCAGCACATCGGGGCGCTCGAGCGTCACCGAGGGGGCTTCGTCCGGCTGGACCTCCAGGGCGACGGTCGCGCTGCCCTCCCCGCCGAACGCATCGCGCGCCACGAGGGTCACCTCGCCGCCGCCGGGTGCGAAGACCGCCTGGCACCGCGTCGTGCCGTCGGCGTCGGGCACGGTGGGGCCGCACGCCGCCTCGCCCGCGACCTCCCAGGTGACCAACGCCCGCGTGAGGAAGGCGTCCGGATCGACCACCGACCCGGTCAGCGTGACCGGGTCCCCCTCCCGCACGGTGTCCCCGTCGCTGTGGCTCGTGACGTCGACCCGTGGGGGGGCGTTGTCCACATTGGCCGTTCTGCAGGCCGTGAGCTGTAGACCGACGAGGATCGCCAGCGGAAGTCGGGCGGCGGCGATGGTCATGGTCCCTCCTGTCAGACGCCCTCGTGGCGCCTTGGTGCTAGACCATCGGCCGCTGCCATCGACGATTTAGGAGACCGTGATGAGAGACCTTGCTCGCCGAGGGACACCGTGGGGAGATGGTGGCCTGCAGACGCCCACCGCTGCACGTCAGGCTGGGTGGTTCCAGCAGGCAGGGGGCCACGCAGCTCTTGGTCTGCCCCCCCTACTGCAGCCGGTACATCTGCAGGCCACCGAACAACAGCAACGGATCGCCATCGTCCGGACCGAGCGCCACTTGGGCCTCGATATGCTCTGTCGTAGCGGTCCATGTGACCACGGGCGGCTCGATCAGCGCTCCGTCCTCGTCGTAAGTCCAGACAGACCGCACTTCCTGGTCGAACCCAGACACGACAAACGTGCGCTGCCCTAACGTCCCCCGCGTCCAGAAGCCGACCCGGTCAGATTGCGTTCGGGTCGACGGCAACAGGCCGGCAAAATCGCACTCCTCGATCGGCGGGACGTCACCACCGAAGGTCAGGAAGTCGAACTCGTACGACAGCTGGGCCGCCCCCTCCTCCTCGAGTGTGAGGGTCCACGTCTCGACATCCGGGCACCCTGCGTCCCATTCGTCTTGGTGCGGGTTGGTCTGCCATGTCCCTACCAGGTCGGGTCCGGACCCCTGGCCGGGCGACCCGCAACCGGCCAGGACCCACCCCAGCCCCGCCAACCGCATCATGGCGCGTCCACAGCGGACTGGAACACCCCGAACCAGCTCAGGTACAGCCACCGGTCGTCGAGGTCGCCTCCCCAGGCGACCGAGGAGGTCCAGTCGTCGCGTCGGTCTTCGTCGACGTCGAACGCGAGGAGGTAGGCGCCCTGGTCGCCGACGTAGACGCGCTGGTACGTACCGCCAAGTGTGATCGTCGACCCCTCCAGGTCCTGCCCTTCGCAGCCTGCGCCCTCCTCATCGAACACCGCATCGGACGTCCACCACCAGATGCCGTCGGACTCCAGGACCAGCGTCTCATCAGCGAGCAGGCACCACTGCGACTCCACGCCTGCGTCGAGCGTCAGCAACTGCGCGGTCCGGACCCACGTGCCCTCGTGCGGGCTCGGCCCCCCTGGGCCCCCCGTGCAGGCCACCACTGAGAGGATCATCCACCATGGCATCAAGGCACCTCAAGGTAGCCGCCACCAGGGCTGAGGTAGAGGGCTCGTCCGCCCTGCGCGTGATCCGCAATCGCCACCACCCGGACGCACTGCGGGAGGTCAGACCCGACAAAATCGATGTTCTGGGTGAAGACCCCGTTCGGGCCAAGCTCCAGGGTGTCCGTGTACCGCCAGCAGACCTCAGGCGGCCCGACGACGTCCGGGACATCGGTGATCTCCTGCCGCCACGTACCGACCAAGTCGTCGAACTGAGTGGCCAACTCGCTCGTCCTGTCGATGTCTTCCTCGAGCCCCCGGGTCACGACGTGCTCGCTGTCGATCCAAAACACCACCCGGTTCTGCCCATGGGCATTGAGCTCGAACAGCGCCCATTCTCCCTGCAACTCCCACAGGACTTCGTAGAACGTCGACTCCGGACACTCTTCGCCGGTGGGCGTGTAGCCGAAGTGTTCCTCGAACATGAATGTGCCGTCTTCCTCGATGAAGTAGCGACGAGGCCCCGACTGGCAGACCACCGCCTCGTCCTCGGCGGAAACCGACGTTCGATTCAGGTACTGCACCCACTCGCAGACCATGTCCGCTTGGACACCGCCGCCGGTACAGCCCATTGCACCCAGCGCAATCCAGACCACTCGCACACGCCTCCCGCCGACATGCCGCACCGTACAACGCAAACACGCGAAGTGGCGATCGGGCAAGGACGGCACGTTCCGAAACAACTTGCGTGCCACTGGCGTCGACCGCCCCGCGGCACGCGTTGGGAACGCCACAGAGAACCTGTCCCGTCTACGCCACCTTGCGTTCAACCTGATCAAGGCAGAGCCGAAACGGAAAATTGGTGTTCGCGGCAGTCGATTGCGAGCAGGCTGGGACAGCAACTACTCGCTTCAGGTCATCGGCATTCGCTCTTGACGTGTCATGCGATCGCCCTGGTCGTGGGTCCCGTAGTCGTGAGGTCGAGGCCCCGGACGAGCCGGACGTTTGGGCTGTCTGGCAGAGTGACAACCGCGGTGGCGATCTGCGGCCCGGTCTGCACGCCCGAGTCCGTGGGAGCCGTCACCGCTCCACGACGAGCCAGTTTGCCGTGCCCGCCGGGGGCGTGGGCGACTGAACCGTGCCATCGGGCCACGTGACCTCGATGGCGAGCACCGCATCAGCATCAGCGAGCCCGAACACGAGCTGCGGTCCGTTCTGGGCGCCAAAGCCGATGGCTGCGTGACGCGTCTTCCACACGTCCCACACGGCGCCGTCCGAGTTCCGCTGCACAGTCACCTTCACGCGGGAGCCCACGCCATCGCGGTTCACGGAGGTGCCATCGCCCACCAGGGTGACACGGAGGAAGCGCGGATCAGGCAGGTGGAATCGGTACAGCCGGTTGGGCTCTTCCATCTCTCGCGAGGCGGGGCCACCGTTGTGCACCCCAAGCTCATCCACTCCATCGCCGTCGAAGTCGACGAAGGCCGTGCCGTGTGTCCGGTTGGGGTACGGCGCAGCCGGTTCACCGTCCGCGACCGGTGGAGGGAAGTCGATCAGCGGACTCCAGTCCTCGAACACCGGCGCCGTCACCGTGCCGACCCCCGGCACGTCGACCTGGATGCGCTTGCTGCTCACGAACAAGCCGTTCACCTCTCCTGCGCCGCCACCGCCATTGCCGAAGAACACGTCAGGGAATCCATCGAGATCGACGTCACCGACCTGACAGCCCATCACACCCCACCAGGCCATCGCGTCGGAGCTCGTCATCTCCGGGCGGTCGTCCCACTTGGCGTTGATTCCGGTGTGCGCACCGACCTCAACGAAACCAGTCCCCTTCTGGTTCATCCACACCTGGTGCCCGGCGACCGCTTGTGCCGGGAGCGGCTCGGCGACCCCGCGGTGCAGCACGAACATGTCTTCCCATCCGTCATTGTCGAGATCGGCAGAGATGCTGCACATGGACTGCAGCTCGATGGGTCCTGCGAGGCTCCCGCCATCGAGCGGAGCGGTCGCAGTGATGTCTTCGTAGGAGAGCACCCCATCCTGGGCCAAGCGACTGCGCCAGAAGACGCTGCGGCCAGTGAAGTTGTTCTCGAAGATGTCGAGGTCGCCGTCATGGTCGAAGTCGAACACCGAGGCATGACGGCTGCCCGCCTGGCTCTGCAGCCCCACGTCCCATGCCTCGTTCTCGAACTGCAGGTCCGGGCCGTTCAGGTAGAGCTGGTTGAGTCCAGTGAATTGCTCCGGAGTCAGATCTTGCAGTTCGCGAAGGTTCCGAACCTCGTTGCTGGCCCAGATGTCGAGCATCCCATCGTTGTTGGCGTCGAACGCGCGGGCGCCCATCGTACCGTTCTGCATCGGAACGCCAGCGGCGTCCAGCGGCTGCACCCTGCGGACGTCGGAGATGTCGACGAGCGGCGCATCTGCAGGCGCCCCCAAGTTCCGATCGTTCCGATAAAACCGGTCGAACGCGGGGCCGTCGTTGGCGCCCGCCGAGACGAACAGGTCCGGGTCACCGTCGTTGTCGAAGTCGGCTGCTACCCCCCCGTAGAACAGTGCGTCCTCGGACAGCACCTGCCACGCCTCGAACGATAGCGGCTCGCCGGGACCCGCCGTCGTGTTCCTGATGAGGAAGCTCTGGTTGTTCGGGTTACCGGAGAACACGTCCTGATCACCGTCGCCGTCGAAATCTGCGACCACGTTGCCGCGCCCGCGCTTCCACGTGCCGAAGAACTTGTCTTGGTATCCGCTGCTCAGACCCTCGTCTGTCACAGTGACGTCGGCCATCGTGGGTCCTGTCGGGTTGCCGGGCACCGGGGCGGGCGTTGCGGTCTCTGTCGGCACCACCACATCAGGGCTGCCGCCACAGGCGACCAGAACAGCGGACGCAAGAGCAACTGGCAGCTTCATCTTGGCGATCATGGCGCCTCCACTCTTTGCTCAAGCCGAGATGCACCCGTCAGCGCCTGGAAGGGGCATTCCCAGGGCGGTCATCCGGAACCCCAGCCATGGGGGCACCATCACCCAATGGATGCATAACGTGACGGATAGGGTCTGGGGACAGCGCCTCGGACGAGGCTCGTGACTGCTCGCAAGAAACGGCGAGTTCCGTGCCCCTGGCGCCCGCCCCGCGGCCGAGTCACTCATCGCCGCGACCCGAGCGCGCAAGATGCCGGTTAGCACACGTCTTTCGCGACACAGCACGGAGGCTCGGCAGAACGAACAAGGAGGCGCCGCCGTGATCTGCGTAGACCCCATCATTGGAGCGCCGAGGCCGCTAGCGCGACCGGGCCGCAACCAGGTCGTCCAGCACCGAGATCGCCTCGTCCAGCACGATGTCGCCGGGGCCATCGTCGTCCCGTTCCGCGCCGGCCCCATGCGCCGGCGTGTCGTCCTTGTCGCCCCCCGCGCGCCTCACGCGCTCCTCGTACGCCCTCTGACGCTCCGCGAGGACCAGGCTGACCTCGGGCTGAGCGCGCAGCTCGGCGCGATCTGCGAGGATCTGCTCGAGCGTGGCGAAGTCCTCCGAGGCATCGACCCGGGCGCGGCTCTGCGCCACCAGGCCGGGCAGCACCCCAGACAGATCGCTCGTGCGCACGAACGGCGCTGGCGGGATCCGGTCCCAGTCCAGCGCGTTGGGCAGGCCGCCCTCGAACACGTCCAGACCGTCCCACCGCGATGGCAGGACCACGTCGGAGGCGACGCCCTTCACCTGGGTGGAGCTGCCGGAGACCCGGTAGAACTTCTGGATGGTGAGCTTGAGCGCGCCGCCCTCGGCGCCCGGAAGCCCCGCCAGGGTCTGCACTGTGCCCTTGCCGTGGGTGCTGTCGCTGCCGACGACCACGGCCCGACCGTAGTCCTGCAGAGCACCCGCGACGATCTCGGAGGCGGAGGCGGAGGTGGGGTCGGTCAGGACGACCATCGGGCCGAGCCAGTGCACCTGCGGGTCGCTGTCGAACAGCGCCTCGATGCGTCCGTTGCGGCTGCGAACCTGGACCACGGGACCCGATGAGATGAACAGACCAGCCACGTCGATCGCCTCGATCAGCGAGCCACCACCGTTGCCGCGGAGATCGAGCACCACACCCTCAGCGCCCTGGTCACGCAGGTCGTGCAGGGCGTGCTTGACGTCCTGTGACGCCCGCTTGCCGTCCGCCTTGTTCTGCGGGTCGACGTAGAAGCTCGGTAGCTCGACCACGCCGTACTTGCGGTCGCCCCGCTCCTCGATCCGCCCCTCGGTGGCGCGGCCGACGCTCACGACCTTGCGGGTCATGGTCATGACCTCGCGCTCACCGTCGGGGTGGTGGATATGCAGGCGCACCTCGGTGCCCACCTCTCCGCGGATGAAGCTGACCACCTTGTCGAGCCGCATTCCCACCAAATCGGTGGCCTCTCCCGAGCCCTGCTGGACGGCGACGATCTTGTCCTCTGGTGCCAGCGGGCTCTCGGACGCAGGGCCGCCGGGGATGATCCGCTTGACCACCGTGTAGTCGCCCTCGGTGCCCAGCTCGGCACCGATCCCGGTGACCGACTTCGTGATCTGGATGTCGAAGTTGTCGTTCGCGGCGGGCCGAAGCCAGGCAGTGTGCGGGTCGTAGGCACGTGCCATCGCACCGAGCCACATCTCGAGGACGTCGGCGCTCTCGGCATCGTCCAGCGACTTCAGGATCCGGTCGTACCGCCCGATTAAGCGCTCCCGCTCCCGCTGGACGGGGTCGGCCGTCTCGGGGTCCGCCGCGTCCTGCGGGTCCCAGGCCAGCTGGGCGACGATCATCGCCTCCTCGATCCCCTTGCGCCACAGGTCATTGGCCTCAGCCTCGGTCGCCGGCCAGTCGAGCTTCGCGTCGTGGCGGTCGGGGACCCAAGACTCACTGTCGGTCAGGTCGACAGCGCCCGCGAGCACCTCCTGCGCGGCCGCGATCCGCTCGCGCATCCGCTCCCGGTACCGCTCGTGCATCGCGAGCGCGGGACCCAGATCAGCGCGCTCGCGGTTGACGAAGTCGTCGAACTGGTGCCGGTATTGCTGAAACTCGGCCACATCCGACTGGAGCAGGATGTTCCTGTTGTAGTCCAGCGCGTCGAGGTACAGGTCGAACCAACGCTCTGCCGACGCGTCGTCGAACACAACCCGCTCGTAGTGGTGCTTGCGCAGCATGGAAGCCACCATCGAAGCCAGCCCGCCCTCGCCGGACGTGGAGCGGACCGGAGCCGCGAGCGCGGCGGCGGCGACAGTGAGACCCAAGGCCGTGAGGGCCCGGCGAAGCGGCTTGATCAAGGGGCACTCCGGTACACAGACGGAACAGGGGACGCACGGACCGTGCGCTCCCAATGGACTCGGACGAGGTGGTTGTGCTCCGCGCGCAGCGCGACGAGCAACATCCCGCCCAGCAGGACGAGGCTGGGCATGAAGCGCACGAGCCCGAGGACGATGAAGCCCCAGGCGAACACGCGCCCGATCTTCACCGACAGCCGCGACGCGGGCAGCCAGCCCATACGCCGCGCGAGGGTGGCACGGAGGATCCGACCGCCGTCCATCGGGAACGCGGGAATCAGGTTGAACGCGCCCATGCCGGCGTTCGAGACTGCGGCCACCATCGCCCACGGCGAGTGGGTGAACATCCACACCCACCCGCCGATGGCCGCCAGCAGGAAGTTGGTCGCGGGACCGGCCAGCGCAATGATCGTCTCTTGATCCGGGTCTTCCGGCATCCGCTCCATCGCCGCGATGCCACCGAAGGGGTAGAGCGTGATGTGCTCGGTCCCCACACCGAACCGCAGCCCGGCGAGGGCGTGCCCGAGCTCGTGCAGGATCACAGAAACCGCGAGGCCGAGCATCGCCAGCGTGCCCACGAGCACACCAGACACCCCCCGGTGCAGGCCACCGTACGCAGCAGCGCCGACCACCAGCAGCCAGAACGACCAGTGGACGAACACAGGAATCCCAAACGGTCGACCCAGGCGCAAGCGGCGTCCCCTCACAATCACATTCCCACGAAAGTCGGCATGGCGCACCCAACAGAGCGGTCAAACGATGTCAGGCGCGCGCTGCAGCGGGGCGCCCGATTCGCCGGTTCCTTGCTGTGGTCGGTCGTCTCATCCCCCCCACCGCAGGTCGGCGTCCAGGTTCTCGGAGCGCGTGACGCCACGGTCTTGTGCGGAGATCGCCCGTTGCGGATCCTGTCGTGGAACATCCAGTTCGCCGCAGGACGCGAGCAGCTGTTCTTCTACGACGGTGGTGACGCCGTGAACGTGGAGGCACCCACCGTCCGTCGCACCCTCGCCGGCATCGCGCGGGTCATCCGAGACGCCCAACCCGACTTGGTACTGCTCCAAGAGGTCGACCGGGGCTCGGACCGAACCGCCCGGATCGACCAGCACGCCGCACTGTCCGAAGCGCTCGCGCTGCCGTGCCACCTGTCCACGCCCTACTACCGAAGCCCGTACGTACCCTACCCAACCCACGCCCACTTGGGTCGCATGGACATGCACCTGTCGGTGTTCTCGCGCTGGCGGGTCGACGGGGCGGTCCGGACTGCACTGCCGACCCTGCGTGAGTCGTGGCTGCGCCGGCAGTTCAACCTGCGTCGGGCCGTCCTGCAGGTGGACCTGCCTTGGGGCGATGGCGCGCTGCGTGTGTTTCAGACGCACCTCTCCGCGTTCTCGCGCCGCGACGGGACGGTCCCACGCCAGGTCGCCGCGCTCACCCGCCAGCTGCGTGACGCGGACCGCGACGGTGTCCCCTGGGTGCTGGCCGGCGACTTCAACTGCCTGCCACCCGGGGACGACCCCACCCGCCTTGGGCCCGCCGCCGCGCTGTACGCCGAGCGGTCCACGCCGCTGCACCCGTTGTTCGACCACTGGACCTCCGCGGTCCCCGCCACCGCGCACGACGCCGAGCCGCAGCGCTGGCGCACCTGGCTTCCGCACGGCGCGAACGAAGCGGAGCGCGCCCTCGACCACGTGTTTGTGGGGCCCCGCATGAGGGTGCTCCGGACCGAGGTGCTCAGCGACGTCACGGGCCTAAGCGACCACCTCCCCATGCTCGTCGAGGTGACGCGCGAATGAGGACACCCGTCCGTTCGTATAGGCTGAGCCCGGAGGTCTCATGCGCATGCTGTCCTTGGTGCTCCCAGCAACCGTGCTCGCCGCTGGCTGCAGCGAAGTTCCCGACGTCAACTTGTTCACGATCGAGGACGACATCGAGCTGGGCATGCAGCTCCGCGCCGAGATCAACAGCGACCCCGCGACGTACCCGGTGGTCGACGAGGCCGACGCCCCCCAGGCATACGCCCACCTGCGGCGTATGCGGGACGCGGTGCTCGACGGGGGCGCGGTGGAGCACCAGGACGACTTCGACTGGGAGATCTACCTCATCCACGACGACGAGACGCTCAACGCATTCGCGGCGCCCGGCGGCTACATCTGGGTCTACTCCGGGCTGATGCGGTTCCTCGACCAGGAAGACGACCTGGTCGGGGTGCTGGGGCACGAGATCGCCCACGCCGACCAACGCCACTCCACCAACCAGCTGTCCAAGGCCTACGGCGTCTCGGTCCTGTTGGGAGTGGTGTTCGGGTCGGAACCGGGGCTGATCCCCGAGCTGGCCGCCGGTCTGGCGAGCTTGAGCTTCAGCCGCGGCGACGAGAGCGAGGCCGATGACTTCTCCGTCGACTACCTCTGCGGCACCGACTACGCCGCGAACGGCGCGGCGGCGTTCTTCGAGAAGCTGCTCGCGGACGGCGGAGGCCAGGTTCCGGAGTTCCTGTCAACGCACCCGAGCTCGGACACGCGCGTGATGGACATCAACGCCCGCGCCGAGGAGCTGGGCTGCGACACCACCCCCAACCCGAACGTTCCCGCTTGGCAGGACGTCCTGGGCAGCCTTCCCTAGCAGTGCTCGGGGCAAGTCCGGCCCCCGGTGGGGGCCTTTTCCCGAGCGCTGCTAGAAGACCACCGCGACGGCCCCCGCGCACAACAGAGTGGCGAGCCAACCGACGACCGGCGCGGCCACCACCGCGGCGAGCACGAGCGGCCAGGTGGGGCGCTGCAGCACGGTGAGGATGGTGTAGGGCAGCCACAGCCAGCCCAGCTGCATGCCGCCCGCGACCATGGCGACGACAGACGGCATGAGGAAGATCTCGCCGGCCGCATGCGCTGCCACCAGCGCGACGAAGCCGCCGGTGGCGGCTCCGGCGAGCACGCACCGGAACCCGATCGTGATCAGCGACAGCCGGCACCGCGCCGACTCCAGGAACTCGGGCATCTCGATGCCGAGCAGCAAGCCCGCACCCGCGCCGACGATGGCTGCGGCAACGGCGAACGGTGGAAACGCGAGCCCGGTGATCGCGAGCGAGCCGATCAGTCCGGTTGCACCACCGACAACGGCCATGTCGCGCCCCCAGCGCAGCGGGGAGCCCGTGAGTCGTGCGGAGACCAGGCGACCTGTGGGGAGTGCGAGCAACGACACGGGGCCTCCAGTGGGGTCAGGAGTACTGCATCTGCGGCTGGAACCGCGCGACCCCGTCGGGGAACATGCGCAGGTAGTGAAAGACGCTGCTGAAGGAGTCGCCCGGGCCGTAGAAGTTCATCCCGACCCGTCGGATGGCGCCGTCTTCGTCGCGCTCAAAGGCCTGCACACCAGGGATTTGAAACGTCTGCCCGTCCTGGTCCTGCCTCATGCCCAGTTCCTTGGCGAAGTCCGTCCCCGCATGGCTGACCATCCGGAAGCGCCAGCCGCGCCCCTGTGCGAAGGCCTGCTGCTCGGCCGGCGTGTCCGGAGAGACCACGACGAACGCGGCCTGACTCTGCAGATGGCTGAGCACCCCGTTGGCCTCGTCGGCCCACAGCGTGCAGAACGCGCACCCCTGCCCCATGTTGAACGAGATGAGCAACCTCTCGTGCTCGCCGAACAGCTCGGACAGCCACACCGGGCCGTCCACCGAGCACAGCCGTACATCGTCGACCGACCGGGCAGCTTCCTCCGCCAGCAGCGCGTTCAACTCGCTGGTCGCAGTATCGATCTCGCGGTGTAGCGCCTGCATGCGCGCTTGCCGATCACTCATGGACATCCGCCTCCAGACCGCACCTGCTCGACGTAACCGAACGCCGAGCTGCGCTGCGCTGTGTGGCGGTCGTCCCCGACCTGGTCACGTTGGGTGCGGGGGTGTGACCAGGCCGGGGCGCCCCCCTTCGACAGGATCGTCGTCGGGTACAGTGGCCAGAGCAAACCGCATGCCAGCGCACAAACGCCGTCAGAGCGCCGACGACGATCCGAGCGCGACATTGCGGCCGCACCAACTGCGCGTCAGTCGCCCAGCACGTACCCGAACACCAGCGGCGCTACGATAGACGCATCGGACTGCACCATGAACCGCGGCGTGTCCGGACCCAGCTTGCCCCAGGTGATCTTCTCGTTGGGCGGCGCACCCGAGTAGCCCCCGTATGACGAGACCGCATCGCTGATCTGACAGAAATATCCCCACAGCGGCACGTCGAGCTTCAGGTCCTGCAGCAGGCACGGCACCGCGCAGATCGGGAAGTCCCCCGCGATGCCCCCGCCGAGCTGAAAGAAGCCCGGAGACGGTGCGTCGGGCGCCGCGCGGTGACCATCGAGGTACCAGCGCATCAGGGTCTCCATCTGCTTGGTGCCCGAGATCACGCAGTCGTGGTCCGGCAGCTTCCCCTCCCACACCATGGCCGCGAACATGTTGCCCGTGGTGGAGTCCTCCCAGCCCGGCGTCCACACCGGGATCCCCGCCTCAGCGGCGGCGAGCACCCAGGATGCCTCGCGCGGCAGCTGAAAGTGCTCCGCCAGCGTGAGGTCCCGAACCACGTCGAACATGTACTCGCTGGGCGCGCGCCGTGTGCCCCCGTCCGCCGCGGCCCGCCACAGCACCGCCAAGCGCCCCTCGATGTGGCGCATGACCGTCTCAGGGATGCATGTGTCCGTGACCCGGTTCATTCCCTTGCTCAGCAGGGCGACCTCGTCCGCCGCCGACAGCGCCCGCCAGTCCCCGATGCGCTCGTACTCTTGGTACGCCAGCAGCGCGAACACGTCCTCTTCGAGGTTTGCGCCAGTGCAGGTGATCGCGTGCACCTTGCCGGCGCGGATGAGGCGGGCCAGCAGCGTACCGATCCGCGCCGTGGACATCGCCCCGGCGAGCGTCACCATCATGGTGCCGCCCGCCGCGAGGTGCGCCTCCCAGGCGCGCGCTGCCTCGACCGCGGTGCGGCTGTTGAAGTGGAGAAAGTGCTCGTCCATGAACGCGCGTACCGCTGGCATTCGTCCCTCTCAACTGGAGAGGGGACGTAACCAGATCACAGATCGTCGAACGAGTCTCCGCCATCGTCGTCGCCCAGCAGCTCGACCAGCTGCTCCTGGATCTTCTCCGCGAAGTCCACCAGGCCGGCGATCGTTCCCGGCGTACTCTCCAGGAAGTGGATGGCGAGCTGATCGCCATCGAGCCGACGCACCACGCGCGCCGTCAGTCGGTGCTCGGGCTGGTCGCCGGGGACCCGAAGCCCGACCAAGAGCCGATCGTCGGCCTCCAGGGAGAGGTCGTCGCGGTCTTCGAAGCGCGCGCCAGACCCCGAGAAGTCCATGAACAAGGGCGGACGCTGCCAGCGAACGCCGACGCCCTCGCCCTGCTTGAGCCACCGGCGCGCGGCGAGCTCATACCCGTTGGTGCACACCTGGAACCGCATGTGCAGCGGACCCCAGACCCGCGAGAACTCGCGCCGATCCGGACTGTGCGTCCCGTCGACGTGGATCACCACGCCTATCGTGTCGTTGCGGATCACCTTGCCGTACAGCCAGGGGCTGTCGGACCCCGTCTGCAGACACACCGCCTCGCCGTCGTCGAGGGCGCCGTCGGTGACGTCCACCCACAGCTCCGCACCGTCTTTGCGCACGATCGTGCCAGGCATCGACCGCATCATTGCACCCATCACATACAGGTCGACCGCTGTGCCCATAGACACTCCGTCCGTTGCGTCTTCATCCATCTGCCTTCCCGATCGTCCCTGGTTCTGCGATCTTTAGCTTCCCGTGGCCATCGATCTCCAATCGCTGCTCTCGCTGCTCTCCCTCGTATCCGTCGCGTTCGGTTTCGGGCTGGCCTTCCTGTGGTGGCGATCTTCCACCCGTACGGGACGACACAACCGGCGCCGCTTGCGCGTAGCCCAGCGCGGGGAGCGGGGCGCTGAGGCCGTGCTCGTGGGCCATGGCTACACCGTGGTCGAGCGCCAGCTTAGCGCCGCGTGGATGCTGACTGTCGACGGCGCAACCATCGAGGTCACCTGTCGGGCCGACCTGCTGGTCTCGCGACTCGGCCGCCGGTACATCGCCGAGGTCAAGACCGGCGCGCGTGCGCCCAATCCCGCCCACCCACAGACCCGCAGGCAGCTCCTCGAGTACCGCCTGGCCTTCCAGGTGCACGGCGTGCTGCTCGTCGACATGGAGAGCGCGCAGGTGATGCGCGTGGAGTTCCCGCCCGATCAGCCGTCGTAGGCGGCGAGCGCCTCACCGATGATCTGCACGGCGCGCCGGATGGAGGCGGCCTCGGTGACCGCGGCCAGCCGAATCTGCTGGCGCCCGCGCTCCGGCTCGGCGTAGAAGCCCCCGCCCGGTGCAACGACGACGCTCTCCCCGTCGCTGCGGTGGGTCTCGACCAGGTACCGCGCGAAGTGCTCGGTGTCGTTCACCGGCAAGTGCACCATCGTGTAGAACGCGCCCTCGGGCCGCGGCGCGGACACGCCCGGGATCTCAGCGAGCGCGTCCATCATCACCGCGACGCGCTCGCGGTAGGTCTGGCGGATCGTCTCGTAGTAGGCCTCGGGCATCTGCAGCGCCGCCACGCCGACGGCCTGGGCGAGCGGCTGCGGACCCAGTCGCGCCTGCCCCAAGCGCTCGATCTTCTCCATCAGCCTCCCGTTGCGCGACAGCAAGAAGCCCAGCCGAATCCCGCACGCCGAGTACGTCTTGGACAGGCTGTCGATCACGATCACCCGATCGCGGTGCGCGTCGAACTCCAGGGCGGATGGCGGCGCCTCGCGGAACCAGATCCGGCGGTACACCTCGTCGGCGATCACGAACAGGTCGTGGCGCGCGGCCCAGTCCAGCACCCGCTGCAGCTCGGCGCGTCCGGTGACCGCGCCGGTGGGGTTGCCCGGGTTGGAGAACACCAGCGCCCGCGTGCGCGGGGTGACGAGCCCGTCGAGCACCTCGTCGGACGGGATCGCGAAGCCATCCTCGAGGTGGGTCGGGATGGGCCGAATGTGCGCGCCCGCCACCGTCCCGAAGCCGTTGTAGTTGGTGTAGTAGGGCTCGGGTACCAGCACCTCGTCGCCTGGGTCGCACACCGAGGTGAAGGCGAACAACAGCGCCTCGGACCCGCCCGTCGTCGCGACCACATCGGCGGCCGACAGACCCGGGCTCCACCTGGCGTGGTAGGCCGCCGCCGCCTCGCGGACCTCAGGCGTCCCGGACGCGGGACCGTAGGCGATGACCCGCGGGCGCCACGAGGCGATGGCGTCCAGCAGCGGCGCGGGCGTCGCGACATCGGGCTGCCCGATGTTCAGTCGGTGGAATGTGACGCCGTGCTGTAGCCGGACCGTGAGGTCCAGCTTGCGAATGGCGCTCTCCTGAAGAGAATCCGCTCGATGGGACAACCGGGGCATCGCGTCACTCGCAGATGGTCTCGATGATCAGCCGGGTGACGACATACGGGTCGACGTTGGCGTTGGGCCGGCGGTCTTCGAAGTAACCCCGACCCGCCTTCGCGGTGCCGGGCGGGATCCGGACCGACGCGCCCCGGTCGGAGCTGCCGTAGCGAAACTCGCGGTACGAGCACGTCTCGTGCTGGCCGGTGAGCCGCTGCTCGATCCCGGCGCCGTACTGCGTGACGTGCTCGGCGTGCCGAGCCTCGAGCCTCCGCATCATCTGCTGGATGACCTCGAGCCCGCCCTCTTCCCGCGTTGCCTTGGTGGAGACGTTGGTGTGCGCCCCCGCGCCGTTCCAGTCCCCGCGCACCGGCTTGGGATGCAGCGTCATGGAGACCCCGTGGTTTTCGCCCAGCCGGTACAACAAGTACCGGGCGATCACCAGGTGGTCAGCCACCGCCAGCGGGCCCCCGGTGCCGATCTGGAACTCCCACTGACCGGGCATGACCTCGGCGTTGGCCCCATAGATCAACAGACCCGCGTTGATGCAGGCGTCCAGGTGCTCCTCGACGATGTGGCGACCGAAGGTCTCGTCGGCGCCCACGCCGCAGTAGAACGGCCCCTGAGGCGCCGGGTACCCGCCCTCGGGCCATCCGAGCGGGCGTCCGTGCTTGAGCATCGTGTATTCCTGCTCGATGCCGAACCAGGGCTCGTGGGACGCGGTCCGCTCGCTCTCGGCCCGTAGCTTCGCCCGCATGTTGGTGCTGTGGGGCGAGCCGTCGACGTTGAGCACCTCGCACAGCACCAGCTTGTGCGGCCCGCCGCGGATCGAGTCGGGACACACCAACACCGGCTCGAGCAGACGGTCGGAGTCGTGGCCCTCCGCCTGTCCCGTGGAGGAGCCGTCGAAGCTCCACTGCGGAACCTCCGCGTCATCTGCGAGAATCCGTGTCTTCGACCGGATTGTCTTCGTGGGCTTCGCCCCATCGAGCCAGAGATACTCCGCCTTGATCATCGCCACACCCGCATCCTGGAATGAGGCAACGGGTAGCCTGACCTCCCCCATCAGTCCAGAGAATTGCCCGACACCGCCCACGCGGGCGTTGGCACCGGCGCGGTCCGCACGCCCGGACCCTCAAACCCCATGTGGTGCAGCTGGAACCCCGGCTGGCTCGGCGTCGCTGCGCCTCCCCCGTACGCGCGGTCCCCGCGGAGCGGCAGCCCGACGAAGGCCGCGTGAACACGGATCTGGTGCATCACTCCCGTCCGCATCGTCGCTTCCCACAAGCTGCCGTCCAGTCGCAGCAGCTGCGTGACCGCTGGCAGCCAGCGCCCCCGATGCGGGGTCGCCCTCCCACGCTGCACGATCATTCGCCCCTTCCGCCTTCGATCGTGCGCCACGGGCAGCGCGCATCGGTTCGTGTCCCACGACACGTCCCGGGCGGCGACGAAGCGGTACACCTTGCGCAGCCTGCGGCGGCCAAAGAGCTCCCGGAGCCAGGCGAGCTGCTCCGGATCCGACGCGACCGCCACCGCGCCGGACGTGGCGGTGTCGAGTCGATGCGCAATCCCGCCCTCGAATCCCGCCGGCCACCCCACCGCACCTCGTTCGGGCTCAGCGGCGAGCAGCCGAGCGAGCACGCAGTCCGACCCGGGGTCGTCGTGCCGAGGAAACACGGTCAGGCCCGCAGGCTTGGGCCAGGTCGACAGGACCACGGTTGACAGTTCCCTTCCCTCCCGCTGCACGTTCCGGTACCCTTCGCCCACTCTCGCCGAAAGGGGGCACCGTGAAGCTGTCTATACCGCTACTGGTCATGAGCCTGGTTGGGTGTGGTTCGGGCCCCCCCGAGCAAGTGAACCTCTCCCGCACCCCCGACGGGCGGCTGTGCCAGCGCGCACACAGCTCCACGGTCGACAGTCTCACGGACATCTTCACGTCCGCGGGCAAGGACATGCCCACGTGGGTCAGCAAGGACGCGTACGTCGAGAAGTGCGTGTCGATGGGGTTCGACGAGTCGCAGCTCAGGTGTCTCGACCCCAAGCTCGCCGGCGCCGACCCCGCCGGCTGCAAGGAGACGATGGCCGCCGTCAAGGCGAAGTCGGACGAGCTGACGAAGTGGTTCGCCGACCAGAGCGGCATCGGCAAGAAGGAAGGGGCGAAGTAAGTGCCCGAGTCCGACCCGCGCCAGGGCTTCAAGGTCGATCTCGACCCCGAGAAGGTCGAAGAGACGCTCCGCGCTGTGCGCGACCAGATCCGCGAGTCGTTCTCAGCCAGCCGCTACACCAAGGTCCGCCTCTCTTTTCGTGGACGCGCCCTCGGGCCGGATATCCCGCTCGCGGTGTTCCTTGCGGCTGAAGGCGCCGCGTTCTGGCTCCTCACGCCGCTCGCCGCGGTGTTGGCGAACCTGGGCGCCAAGGCGGTCCTCGACGTCGAGTTCGTCCACGAGGCCGACGAGCTGGTGCAAGCCGGTCTCGAGGCGTACCTCGAGGGCGAGCTGGAGGCCGCCGAGGCGCGCTACCGCGAGGCGCTCGACCGCCGGGGCGACGACCCCGCGGCCCTGTACAACCTGGGCACCCTGCTGCGTGTCTCCGGCCGAACCGATGAGGCGCTGGACGCGCTGCAGCGCGCCGCGATGGGCCCCGAAGGGAACCCGGACGTCCGCCGCGCCGCCGAGGCGCTCGAGCGCATGCGGAGCACGAAGAAGCGCCTGTAGGGCTACGGCACGACCACCAGCTCCGCCATGGCCTCGGCGCCCCACGCCGCCGCCGTGACGTAGGCAGTGCCCGCATCCCTGCCGACCGCGACGCCGTGGTCGACCGAGAGCACGTCCGGCGCCGAAGTGGTCCACGCGATCGCCTCGGCCGGGATCGCCTGGTCGCCCGCACGGCCATCCACGCGCAACCCGACCGTCTCGCCCACCCTCAGCTCGGCCGGCGTGCGCACGAACCGCAGCTGGGCGTCGACCCGGACCTCGAGCGTGAACCGCACTTCCTGGGTCTGCCACGACCCGACCACGTCGACCTCCCCGGGGGCTTCGGCGACGAGCTGGGACCCGGCGAGCCGCACGATGCCCTCACGCGACAGGCGCCACGCCACCCCCTTCGGCGCGGTGCCGTCCGACAGGCGGAGCCCAGGGGTCGCGACCGGCCCGAGCGCGTCGACCTGAATGCGCGACGGACCTTCGATGGTCAGCTCTTCACTGAATTCCGTCCCGCACGCTGCGAGCAGAAACAACAGGATCGGTGTTGACAGGTCCAGGGTTGCGCCTCCATTCCGGACCCGTAACCCGACACCAGCCGGTCACCGCAGCTCCACCAACCGCACGGAGACCCCCGCCCCAAGTCGGGCCGCTGCCTGAGCCGCGCCCGCCCCCAACGGCAGGTGCGAGGCGTCTGCCGGCGCCTGACCGAGCGCGGGGTCCACAG
>Ga0316189_10000397_pt1 | contig 43127 bp, 38 predicted proteins | sample LowCovwburrow_MG_FD_204930 | JGI IMG/M metagenome (GOLD analysis project Ga0316189, IMG submission 204930) | Coastal sediment microbial communities from Maine, United States - Lowes Cove worm burrow | ecosystem: Environmental > Aquatic > Marine > Coastal > Sediment | place: USA: Maine... | reverse complement strand
AGTCGCCGTTGGAAGGTCGCGGGCGTCGCGATGGCGGCCGCCGCAGCCGTCGCGCTCGTGTTTGCGCTGGACGGAGGCGACACGACTCCACCCGCAGCGACAGTGGTAGCGCACGGTGGAGTCACACTCAACGTCTCCGAGGCGGAGGCTCCAGCCCACACTCCCGAGCCGCCAGCCGCCTCCGCGCCCGCGCGGAGTCTGGTCGAGGCACCAGCCGCCCCGTCGGCGTCGGGTGCCCTGGAGCCCTCGTCCGCAGCTGTCGATCCGGCCACCGCAATCCAGCTCGCGCCCGGGGTCACGATCAACACGGAGAGTGGGCCAGCCCCTGTGGTCGTTTCAGCGTGGACGGTCGAGGTCGCAGGCGGCGTGTACCGGATCTCGACACCGGTCCAAGCCGAGTCTGCGCTCTCCGTGCATCACGACGAGCGCGTGCTTGTCGTCCAGGCAAACACCTCCGTCGTCCTCAGCGACGGAGACCTCGAGATCGAGCGAGGCGCCGCCGCCTGGCGCGACGATGTGCGCCCAGCTCATCCCGACGCCAAGACGCTCACGGCACGCGCGGAGGCGGCGATGGCTCGGGGGGAAAACGCCGCCGCGATCCGAGCGTTGCGCTCGCTGGCCCGTCACTACCCCCGCGCTCCAGGAACCCACGCAGGTCTGATCGATCTTGCCCGCTTGTTGAACAACAGTGGGAGCCCGGACCGGGCACGCTGCGCGTACAAGGTCGCGCTCAAGCGTTGGCCGCATGCCTCGACGGCGCCCGACATCAAACGCGCGCTCGCTCGCTTGGGTGACGGCCCGAACTGTCGTGGGCTCTCGCCCGAGTAGTCCCCACTCGGGGTGCAGCTAGCCGCACAACGCGAAGGTGCACTCCGCGTCTTCGTGGATTTTTTGGCCGAGCAGTTCGCCCTGCGCGATTGGTCCGCGGAATAGACGGTCGCTAAATGCAGACTTCGTCGCCGAGCGCGGCAGCGCAGGCCGATGCGTCGCCGGCCGCTTCGTTGCAAAAGTGCATGCGGCACTCCAACGAATCACCGCTCATCGCTTCCATCCCAACCATGGGAATCGCTGCCGCGGCTTCGTAGCAAGCCGGGAGCGCCACGACATCGCCCTCGCCGTACCGCTCGTGGAAGTCGTCGTGGCAATTGACGAGCAAGCAGTTGCAGTACTCCTGCGCCGCGGCGTCTCCTCCGGAGGTCTCCCCATCGCCCGAAGAGTCGTCCCCCGAGGTCGTCGCGTCGTCGCCCGCAGTCGCCGCGTCGTCGCCCGCCGTCGCCGCGTCGTCGCCCGCCGTCGCCGCGTCGTCGCCCGCCGTCGCCGCGTCGTCACCCGCCGTCGTGTGGTCATGGTCATCGCCCGCCGTCGCGTGCTGGTGGTCATCGCCCGCGGTCGCCTGCTGGCTCCCCGTGTCCGCCGCGGTGTCGTCACTCGCGTCGTCACCACACGCCACAGCGGCGACTGTGAACACAGCGATCAGTCCGAGGTTGCGTTGCATTCGGCCCATCGATCGAGAAAGTACACGATGTCGACGTAGGACGCTTCGCTCTCGGAGTGAATCTTGGCCCCACCCCCGTGCTCGACGCCCCCCAACGACTCCTCGAGCGGCTTGGTGATCAAGAGGCTCTTGCGCGGCTCCTCGGCGTCGAGGTAGCCCTCGCGCTCGGCGGTCCGCAGCGTCGTCAGCGAAGCAGGGTTACAGCTACCCGTCGTAACCCACGCGGGCGACTCCTCGAAGTCGTCCTCGTGCGTATCGAAATGGCACGGAAAACACCGCCCGCGCCACGCGTAGACCTTTGTCTGCCAAACGAGCTCGAGCGTCTTGTCGGAGCAGTCACCCGGGTCGTCCAGCGGTCGTGGGTCGGGGGTGGACTGCGGAAGATCGCACTGCCCTTCTTCGAGCGGATTGCCGCACGGGTTTTGCACGGGCTCGCAAACCTCGGCGCCACACTGGGAGCTCATGTCGATCCACTGAAAGACGGCCTCGTGCTCGGCGGCGATGGTCTCGGCGGTGATGCCGCCCGAGGGCGTCGCGCGATCGATCCACGACAAAACCAAACTCTCCTGCGGCTCCGCCAAGTCGACGATTCCCTGGTCGACCATGCACGCCATCGTCTCGCAGGGCGTGGCCTGCACAAACACGGAGAGATCCACTTCCGACAGGTGGCACTGGTTGCAGCTGCTGGGACGGTCGTCTTGCAGCAGCGGGGCGATTCTTCGCTCGTACAGGTCTAGCGACTCATCGGCCGAGCACTCGTAGACGATAGGCGCCGCGCCATCGGAGCTTTCAGATCCGTCAGCGTCCGAATCTTGGGCCGCACAACCCAGCAAGAGGCTCATCGCCAGGGCCATGCCGAGGCGGGGGGCACAGGCTGCAGGGCTCCGCACGCCCGCAGAGTAACGCACTCTGCGGGCCCGCGCGGAATGCGGTGCGGGCGCCACTTCCGTGCATAGGAGCGCTCCGACGGTGACGGAGTGTGCGATGCGACGAGTACGAGGTCAGACGGCCCGCGGATCGGATCACCCGAAACGCGGGGGCCGGTGACGCCTGCGGCCGCTACTGCCGCACCCCGAAGCGGTTGCCGCTCGCGTACTGGCGCAGGCCGCGGGCAAACAACCAGGTCGCGAACACGGCGTACAGCAACGTCCCGACCACGGCACTGGCGACCGTGATCGCAGTGGGCGCACGAATGATCTCCGCGGGCAGGTAGCTGGCAAAGCCCGCGGGGATCACCGTGAACAAGAACAGCTTGAGCGTCGATCCAAACAACGACGGCGGGTACAGGGAGAACGCGAGCACGAACTCTTGTGCTTGGCGTGAGAGGGTCTCCATTCGCCGAACCCAGAAGCCGGCCGAGTGCAGCACGACCCCCGATGCCGTGAACGTCACGGCCGAAAGGACAGCCGCCAGGATCACCCACGCCGACAGGTGGCCGCCCAGCGCGATCAGAGCGATGCCGCTGACAAGGTCTCCCCAGCCTGCGGGTCGCGTTGTCGCCGCAGCAGCCTGCACAAGCACACTCTGGGGCAGTGTCAGCATCGCGTCGAGGTCGCCATCTTCAATCCGTTGCGCGAGATCGGGGACCCCGCCCGCGAAGATGACCGACAGCCCATACCCGGCGGCCGCGATCCCGTACAGCGCAGCGAAGTCATCGAGGCGCCAGCCGCGAATCTCCTCGAACCGCTCGAACAAGACCCACCAGATCACGAAGAACAGGGCGTTGTTGAGCGCCATGAACACCGACTGCATGACGAACGCCACGCGCAGCGCCATGCTGGAGCGCAGGTTGGTGCGCATGAGCGCTGCGTAGCCGCGAAGCAACGCGACGACGTGGCCTGAGCCATGGGCTCTATCTCTGGGTTGCACGGGCATCACTAACCGCCTCCGATGACCACAGACCGAAGGCCGCGGCGAAAAACCAAGATGAGGATCGTGATCGCGACAGCGCTCCAGACGAGCAACTTCGCCGCGACCTCAAAGACCAGCTCCGGCGGGCCACCGAGCGCTATCCGACCCGGTCCGTGCAGCAATGCTGAGAACGGCGACGCGTCGGCCAGGGCCCGGAGCCAATCGGGGTACAGCTCCAGCGGAACGATCAAGCCGCCGAGCACAAACGACGCCTTTTGCCACATCCAGTACACGGGCCGTGTGTCGTGGATCCAAAACGCGAGCAAGCCGATCGTCATGTAGAACACGAGCGTCAGCGCCCCCGCCGACACGCCCAGCGCAGCAACCCCCACCCAGCCCCACGGACCGATCGGAATCGTTCCCGTGTAGACAAACGCGAGTGCGAAGCCAAAGGCCCCGAGCACGGACATCCGCACGAGCATGTCGCCGAAGCCCTCTGCGAGCCGAGCCAGCGGATACGGCACGGGGCGCGTGAGCCGGTACGCAAGGTCGCCTCGCACGACGTCGCGCTCGATCTCCAAGTGGAGCAGTGGCACCGACAGCACGATCCACTCGGTGATCGCCAGGTACCACAGGAAGCTATCCGCATCGATGCCCGGGACAGGCGTGCGTGCGAGCACCACCTCCCACAGCCGCGAGAAGATAAACAGGATCAGAGCGTAAAAGCCCATTCGCCCGACGATCGCGGCCCGGTCGCGGGCGCGCTGGCGGGCTGCGATCTCTACAAACGCAAGGGACTTGCGGAGCATTACCCCAACTCCGTCCGTGGGGAGGCGTCCGCCTCTGCCCTCGAGTAGATGAGCTGTACGACCTCGTCCATAGGCGGGTCCGCCACGGTGAGGTCGCGAACGCGGGCCTGGCTGAGCATGGTTTGCACCGCGACCTCGACGGGCGTGCGGTCGGTGTCGACCTCGAACTCGGTGCAGTGCGGTCGCTGGTCGACAACGCGGACACCCGGCAGATCGACGCTCACCGTCGCCTCTGCAGTCTGCAGGGTCAGAAGCTTGCGGCGAATGTAGTTCGCGCGCAGCGTTGCTATCGGCTCGTCGACGAGAAGCCTGCCGCAGTGGATCACAACCACGCGGTCACACACTCGCTCCATGTCGCCTGTGTCATGCGACGTCAGCAACACGGTCCGGCCGTCCTGTTCGGATTGCCTCCGCACAACATCTCGGATGGTCGCCTTGGCGCTGACATCGAGCCCGATCGTCGGCTCGTCGAGGAACAGCACGTCGGGCGCGTGCAGCAGGCTCGCCACGATCTCGCACCGCATTCGCTGCCCCAGCGACAGCTGTCGCACGGGCGTATGCAGCACAGGTCCGAGCTCGAATGCGGCGGTCAGCTCCTCACGCCGCCGCTGGTACTCCGCGCCCGCCTCGTCGTACATGTGCGCGAGGAGATCGAACGTATCCTCGGGCGGCAGGTGGTACCAAAGCTGCGAGCGCTGACCGAACACGGTGCCTATCCGATAGGCGAGCGCACGCCGCTGCTTCCACGGTACGAGCCCGGCCACCGTCGCGTGCCCCCGCGTAGGATGCACAATCCCCGACAGCATCTTGATCGTTGTGGATTTGCCCGCACCGTTGGGGCCCACAAAGGCCACGCGCTCACCCGCATCGATGGACAGATGCAGGTCCGAGACCGCGGTGACATCGCGTCGGTCGGGGCGAAACAAGCCTGCAATCGCCCCGCGAACGCCCGGCCTGCTGCTGCGCACGACGAATGTCTTGGTGAGTTCTTCGAGCTGGATGGCGGGTGACATTGGGGTCCCAAAACGACAAACGCCCCTCCGGACTGGGTCCGGAAGGGCGTGGTGCGTGAAAACGTGCGCTCGCTGTTCCGGTTAGTCCTTGGCACCTACGACGAGGTTGCACAGGCGGACGTACATCATCGCCGCCGAGGATTTCGGCGCAGCCACGGCGGCTTGATGGACGAGCGACACAGTCCTGTCACCGTGACCGCAAAGTCCGCGCCTGTCAAAAACAGCCGTTCGGAGGGAGCGCACGAGTTCCGCATGTCGACACGAACCGAGCAACGACCCCATGGCCGGGGTGGTACGCTCTGAGTGCGATGCCAGATCCCAACGATCGACTCAAAACGAAGATCCGAGACGCGTTCGAGCAGGCAAGCGAGCAGGCAGCGTACAAGATGACCGTCCGCCATTCGCTGGGCGGCGAGATGACCTTTGAGAACTTCGCCGAAGATGTCGTTACGGGCGCGGCGATGGACCTCATCATCGATGAAGCCGTCCGGCGCCTCCGCGGCAAGGGCATCAAGCTTCGACTGGGAGACGGCGGCCCGAGCCGGTGGGATGACTTCAAGCCCGACCGATACACGATCATGTACGACGGTAAGACCGTCCGTGCTGGCGTGCGCTGGACGTTTTAGCCGCCCGCAACGATCGGGCAGTTCAACGAGACGGACGCCTACCGCATTGACCCCGCCACGGGCACGCTGGACACCGTCTCGGGCCTTGTATCGCCCTACACGTACTCCGACATGACCGGCTTTGCGCTGCAAAACGCGGGGCCGTAGGTCAGGTCGGAGCCGTCGGCATCGCTCAGTTCGTCTACGGCGCGAGCACCGTTTCGACGCGCTCCACAACAAGCGCTTCGCTCTCGTCCTCCGTCACCTCGTAGTCGATCTTGAAGCGCTTGCCCTCGCCCTTGACGATCACACTCGTCTCCCCCGCGCCGACCGCCTCCACGAGCACGAAGCCCAATCCGAACTCCACGACGTCGAGCACATCGCCGTCTCGCGACTTTGCCGATTTGACGTCGACTTCTTCGGTGCAGTCCTCGTCGTCCTCGGCACACTCGATCTCGATGTCGGTGCGTCGCTGCCCATCGACCGCCAGCGGCGTGCCCGTCTCGTCGATGTTCTCGGTGCAGCCGCCGCACCACAGTGCGATCGCCATAACGCCGAGCCTCTGGATTCTCTTTGGTGTTTGCATGTTCCGGTTTCCGAGGACGATAGTCCCCGCCCCGGAGCTGCGGATTCAGCTCGCCACACGGGGTGTGACCAGCACCGCAGCACCGACCGATGCATGCATCCAACCGCGCCGCCTCTCGATCAACCCGAGGGGATACCGCCGCCGACGGAGCTGAGCGCAAAGCCGGTCATGTCGGAGTAGGTGTACGGACTGGTCAACCCGTTGACCGTGTCGAACAACCCGGTCGCAGGGTCCATCTTGTAGGCCTGCGTCTGCTGCGACACGCCCCAGACGTAGCCGTCGAAGTCGACACTCACCCCACGCACGTAGTTGGGCAGCATGTACGAGTACGTCACGGCCAGCGTGTTCACATCGACGCCGATCACGGGACTGCCAGCGATCCACAGGATGCCGTTGTTGTCCTCCATGCAGCCCGTGCTTCCGCCGACACTCGCGGTCATCCACGTTTCGGTTGCGGGGTCGAAGCGACCGACCGAGCTCGAACACGTGAACACATACCCGCTCGGCCCCAAGGTCATGCCGTAGCCACCCGCGGGCTGAGTCCACAGCGAGTAGTCGGACAGATCGTTCAGATTCATCCGCATCAGGCTTCCGCCACCGAGCTGGCTGGCCCAGAGGTTGCCGTCGGTATCGACCGCGCCGCCGTAGAACCCGAAGAACCCTGCCGCGACTTCGGGGACCATCACGCTCTCCTCGATGACCCCCGTGTCACCGTCGACAAGAACGACCTCGATCGTTCCGTTGAGCACGCCCGTCGTCCAGACCTTGGCGTTCTCGACCGCACATTGGGCTGGGTTCCACTCGCCTTGTGTCCACGCCACAGGGCGCTGCGAGGTGTACGTGAATGGGGTGTGCCACGCACGGCACTCCTCTGCGGCCCACGGCAAGATGTCGACCGCCCCGGATGACGTCTCGATACTCCCGTTGCCGTTGAGGTCGACGCAGTTGTCGGGGTGTGCGTAGTACTTGGTGAGGCCGCCCGTGCGATTGGCCACCGCGACGTCGCCCGCGAGCCCAACCGATGTCCGCGAGGGGCTGCCTTGGGAGTCGGGCCGCGTGTAGTAGCGCCCCTCCTCGATCAGGCTTTGGGTGTTGACCTTGGAGACCGTGTTTTGCCCCGAGTTGGCGATCCAGATGTAGGAGAACTCGAGGTCGCCACCCACGCCGCCGCCACCGTTCCCGCAGCCGGTCGGCGGGGGCGAGTCTGGGATGTGCAGCAAGTCGAACACGATCGGAGGATCGCCGCCGTCATTGGCGTCTGCTGCGTCGGCCGTGTCATCAGGCCCCGCGCTGGTGTCGGTGCCCTCGCCGCCCTGCGACGCGTCGGCCCCGCTGGTCGCTGGCGCTGGCGTGCCGCCGTCGCCATCGGACTCCGCCGAAGGAATCCCGCCCGATCCATCGGCGCCCGCGGTTGCGTTGTCCGACCCTGCATCACCACACCCAACGACGACGAAGGTCGTCGCGATAGCCAAGAACGCTCTGTTCATCAACACATCCACCCGTTTGTACTGTCGCACATTTCCGCCGCACGGTTGGCGACCGAGCCCCATTTTGCCGAGACGTTCCCCATGGGCCTCGGGGCCAAAACCCAGGTATCCTGCGGTTCGATGTCGTTCCTGACGAGCTCGAGTCTTCGCGTCGGCGCCTGCCTAATGCTGTTTTTGGGCGGTTGCACGAGCAGCACGAACAAAAGCGATGCGGTAGCGCTGAAGAAGCAAGCGAGCGACAAGGCAGCCGCAGACAAGAAGGCCAAGGAAGACAAGGCCGAACACGCGGCAATGGCGGCCGCGGCGCAGGAGGCCGAACAAGCGCAGCGCGACAGCTTGTACGAGGCGGCAAAAGAAGGGCTCGAGCCTCTGGCGCAGCTGCCCAAGAAGCACCCCAAAGGGTTTGCCAACGCGTGCATCGAAATGCTCGCGGCCTACGACACCTTCATGAAGAAGTCGCTCACGCCCCGCGCGCTGGCCGGCTGGGACGCCGCCAAGGACAACCGCGAACGCGTGATGCGCAGAGCGTGCCACCTCCGCCCCGTCGATGCGGTGGTCTGCGAGACAGCGGTCTTGAAGAAGGCACCCGAAAAGACGGTGCTCGAACACATCATTCGGCTGTGTGGCGAGAAGTTCGAGTAGCTGCCGTTCGACGAACCGCTCGGCGTCGCCGCACAAGTCCGGCCACGAGCAGCCACAAGCCAAAGCCCGTCGGGCCGCCGTCGGGCGAGGCCCTGCACGTGCAGCCGTCGTCACCGCCCATCGCACCCGGCTCTCCACTCGACCCCGCCGTCCCGTCGCTGCCCGGGTCATCCGTGGGTCCGTCGGGCGTCGGCTCCGAGATGGCTCCCGTGCTGGTCGAATCGGATCCGCTCGAGCTGCCTCCCGACTCCGACGCCGCGCCCGTGGAGGTCTCGGGCTCCGTGCTGTCGTCGCGGTCTGGCGCGTCGCCATCGTCGCCGGGCTCGCCGGGCTCGGCATCAGCCGCCCACTCCGCCAATGCCACCGTGGCCGCGAGGACCTCGGCTGCGGTTGGCCGAATCTGCGCGGGGGCGGGTACAAATCCCGCGCCGTTCTTTGCGTCGTCGGGTCGCACCTCGATCGTGAAGGAGCGGGCTCCGAGATCCCCATACACCCAGTCGGGAAGGTTGCCCGACGCGGCGTAAAAGTCGGCCGCCTGCAACGGCTCGTACACGTGGCCGTTCGTGTCGGTCAGGGTCTGTGCGACCAGGTCGGCCAAGTCAGACAGCAGCGGTGCATCCGGGGCGATCTCGGTCGCGAAGCCCCACGGATACAACACGAGCTGTCCGTACGCGTGCACGTCGAGGTGGGCGACCAGTCGCGATTCACTCTGCAAAAGGTCGCGTAGCGCCGCCGCCTCGGGCTCCGAGAACGGCGCGGTGCCGCGGTAGTTGTTGCTCTGAGGATTGCCCGAGCTGCCCGGCCCCCCCCACGCAACGCCCCAGTTCCGGTTGAGATCGACCCCGTGCCCATCCCGCACGTTCTTGCGCCACAGTCGGTCCTCTTCCCATGTGCGCACGTACCCATCGGGGTTCACAACGGGCACGACGACAAACCCCATGCGATTGAGCACGCTCCCCTCGTCCCCGGGGTCGGACTCCGCGAGCCCGCGGGGTGCCGCGAGCGCTTCGGCGATGAACATCGTGGTCGAGACCGTGAGCCACTCACGTGCGTGTTGGCAGCCATTGATCACCACCACAGGGAGGTGTTCATCCCTGGTGATCCGCAATCCACGGATCGGACGCCCCTGCAGCGACTCACCCAACTCGACCACGGTCACGAGGCCGGGAGCGGCCGCAGCGACCGCATCGAGGTGGGCGAGCACCACATCCAACTCGCGAAAATCGTCGTAGAAGTCCGCGCTGCCCGAGCCCGTGGCGGGCGGCCGCGCCAGCAAGCGGGCGTGCTCATCATCCAGCGTCGCCTGCAGGTCTGGGTCGACGACCGCATAGGCAAGGCCGGACATGTCGAGCCACGCCTTGGCGACAGCGGGCACGCGCACCAGCGCATCGTCGTGGGGGTGCTCGCTCAGTACGTCGAGCCCCATCGCGGTCAGAGCATCGGGCGACCTGGCGGAGCCCGTGTCTGTGCCGATCGGGATCCGAACGAGTGCGTCGCCGTCGTACCGAACGCGGGGTCCGGCCGATGCCGTCATCGGGGCTAGCGCTGCAAGCGCCAATGCCACGGACCACAAGGCACGCTTCACCGCCTTACGATCGGTCGTTCGCGAGCGTCCGTCCAGCGCGTGGGCGCCTTATCAGAAGACGATGCCCTTGATCTCGCAGAGCTTCTCGACGTCGGACTTCGCCGAGCCTCGGAGCTTCTTGTGGGCGGACTTGGCCTTGGCCTTGTCGCCCATTTTGCAGGCGGTCATCCCCATGATCTTGAGCGCATCTTGAGACGCACTCTTGCGGTTCGACTTTGCGGCCAGGTCGTAGGCCTCTTTGACGTTCCGCTTGAGGTTGGCTTTGCGGGCGGCGGAGAGCAGCTCCGCGGCGCTCGGCCCGGAATCGACCGGCGGCGGTGGTGGCGGCTTCGACGTGCCAGTGCCCGCAGGCTTCTTTTTCTTCTTCTTGGTGGTCGGCGCGGGCGTTGGCGTCGGAACCGGTACTGGGACCGGCTCGACAGCACCCCCGTCGCCCAGCGGGTCGGTGGGCGGCGGATCGACCGGCGGCGGCGCGACTGGCACTGGCGTTGGGACAGCCACGGCTCCGCCGTCGGCGGCGGGAGGCGTGGGCACCGCCGCGGGCGTGGGTGCGGGTGTCGGGGGAGGTGCGGGCGCGGGCTTGGTGTCGCTTGGCGTCTTCCCAGCGGCCGCGGTGGTCTCGGCGCCATCCTTGTCGCCTCCGCTGAGCACCAAGACACCGACGGCACCCGCACCGACCACAAGGAGGCCGAGCAGAATCAAGAGGCCACTCCCCTTCTTGGGGGCCTCTTGCTGTGCGTACGGCGCGACCTCGGGCACGGGCCCCGAGTCGAGCAGCGCAACCGGCGGCGGCGGTGCGATCGCCTGCTGCTGTCCAGACGACAGCGCGGCGATCTCCTCAGAGGAGAGTCGCGGAAGATCGGCGCTGGAGCTGGCCAGCATCGGATCGCCGTCGTTGGCGACTTGCCCCGGCCGGTCGAAATTGAGGCTGTGCTTGTCGACGTCCTCGGTGATTGCGAGGTGGTAATCGCCGATCTGGACGATGTCTCCCTCGCTGAGGTTCATCCGCCCTTCGACGGACTTCTCGTTGACCTTGATCCCGTTGTACGAGTTCAGGTCCTCGATCATCCACACTTCGGCGTCGTGAAAAAGACGCGCGTGGGTCCGCGACACGTTCTTCTCCGTCAGCTGGATCGTATTGCCCTGCTGACGGCCGATCGTGATCGCTTCTTCACCGAGGGGGACGATCGTAGTGGCGCCCTCATCGTCCTCGATAATCAGGCGGAGCGGCATGCTCAAGGGCACAACCCTAAAAACTCAGGGCGAACACTGTCAAGCGCACGAGGCATTCTCATTGCAAAAACGGTGTTTGAGGTGGTGTCTGTCCGCGCCATACACGTGTGGGCGAGTCGGTATTGGGGGCCGACAAGGGTGGCGTTCGCACAACCACGCGATCGTGGCAACGCAACGCGGAGCCGAAGTGGTCTACCCGCTACGAATGATCAGCCAACAGCTGCGAGAGCGGGTAGACCGCGATCCCGTCGGCGTGCAGCTGGGGCAACCGCTCACGGAGCACTTGCACCACCTCGGTGGATGGATGCGCAATCACGACGGTGGGCTCAACACGTGCACGCACGGCCGCCTGCTCGAGCGCCGCGGAGATCGCTTCCAAGCCCGGTTCATGATCCAGGAAGATGTGTCGCGACCCCGCGCGCAGGCCGGCCTCGGCCGCAACATCTGCGGCGACGGTCTCGGCGCTGGTGCGTGAGTCGAGGAAGAACAAGCCCCGACCGTGAAGCTCGGCCATCACAGCCTGCATCGCTGGGCGGTCGGCGGTCAGCCGCGAACCCATATGGTTGTTCACACCAATCGCCGTAGGCACCTGCGCAAGCGCGGCCGCTGTCTTGTTGCGAATCGTCTGCGGGCCGTCGTCGACGAGAAGGAACGTCTCGTCGGCCTCTGCCCCATCCTGCATCTGGGCGGTTTCCAGCGGCTCCATCGGCAAGTGCAGCAAGATGTCGCGGTAGCGGCGGGTATCGACCTGAAGCCGCACTTGGGTGCCAGCCGCAAAGACACTGCCGGGCAAGACGGCAAACGTGAGCGGGAAACGGAGCGAGAGCAGCTGATCGAACTGGTGAAGCTCGCGACCGGAGTCGTCGATGATGATCGCCAGGTGTCCCTCGGCGTCGTCCCAGGGGATCCCCAAATCTCCGTGCTCACGCCGCCACCGCTTGGGTGCCTCGGCGGCGATGTCCGCGGCACGCTGCATTGCCGCCACCTCTTTGGGCTTGTTGGGTGGCAGGGGCGGAGGCGCGGGAGCCCACGCCATGAGAACGCAGCAAAGCCCCACCCAGAGCACGAGCGAGATCGGAGCCTTTGGTGACGTGGCGTCCAAGGGAAGTGCGAGTATGGCGCTTCGCGCCCGAGTACTGAAAAAAGCGCCGAGGTCGGCGAGGACATGCGCGTTAGCGCCGTTTTTCTGGCTTCAGTGCCCCAATGGCCTGCAGGTGCTGGACGGCTGTCCGCAACTGCAAATCGTCGGCGGCGGCCCGGACGGCGGCGCCTTCGTCCACCATCGCGGGCGTCTTGCGACCAAAGTCCTCGGGTTCGAGGTGACCTGGGTTTTCGCGCTCGGGCATGACCTCGGGGCGACTGTCGTCGCGAGGCACCGCATCCTTCGCCGCGGACACCCCCACGAACACGTCCGGGGTCACGCCGCTCGCCTGGATCAGCCGATCGTTGGGCGTGTAGTACAGCGCGGTCGTCAGCTTGAGCAGGCTGCCGTCGTTGAGCTCGAACGGGGCCTGCACCGAGCCCTTGCCGTACGTACGCTCGCCGATGATCAGCGCGCGGCGATGGTCCTGAAGCGCGCCCGCCACGATCTCTGACGCGCTGGCCGATGCCTTGTTGACCAGCACAACCAACGGAAGGTCTGACTCGGTGCCCGCTCGGTGCGCACGGGCTTCGTCGAGCAGCGCCCCTCGCCTGCCCCGCGTGCGGACGATCGGACCGTCCTGAACAAACGCATCCACGATGCCGATCGCTTCGTCCAGCAACCCGCCGCCATTGTCGCGCAAGTCCAGGACGACTCCCTTGAGGCCGTGCGCACTCGCCTCGCGCCGCAACGTAACGACGCCTTCGCGGATCTCCTTGGCGGCGTCTTCTGGGAAGTCGCGCAGCCGCAGCACACCGATGCCCTCGGCCAGATAGCGGACTTCGACCGACGGCGGATCGATGGTCGCCCGGACTAGCGACAGCGTGCGCTGGGTGCCCTCTTCCATGTCCTCGATCGTGACCTTGATGCTCGTGCCCGGAGTGCCGCGGATCAGCACGATCGCCTGCTGGAGATCCGAGAACTGCGCTATCGGTCGGCCTGCGATCCGAGTCACCCGATCGCCTGCTTTGACCCCTGCCTTGTCAGCGGGAGCGTCGGGGATGACGTCACGAACATCGAGGAACGTACGCCCCTTTTTGTCGCGACCGATCACCACGACCATGCCAATGCCGCCGAACTCCCCCTCGATGTCTTCGCGAAGCAGCCGCGCTTCCTCGGGGGCCAGGAAGCTGGTGTGGGGATCGAGCTCGGAGACCAAGCCGCGCAGTGCCGCTTGCATCAGGCGGTCGCCGTCGACGGGGCGCACGTAGTACTGCTCGATGATCGCCAGCGCACGGGCGAACACGTCGAGCTTGGCGTAGCGCGAGTAGTGGGCAGGCGCCGCCGCCGCCCGCGGGGCCGCCCAGGCGCGGTCGAGCCCAACGCCCATCCCGATACCGATCGCCATGGAGAGTCCGGCGACCGTAAGCGTGCGTACGCGCTGGGAGAATCCGACCATGTCCCCAGTCTGGCGGCCCCCCTCATCGGTGTCCAGGCCACGGGTCACATCGGTGCTGCCCGTCTATGCTCCCGGCAGTGGGCAAGAAGTTCGAGGATCGGGTCCAAGAGGTACGCAACGCCGCCCAAGAGCCCGGGGTGGCGGAGCATCGCAAGCACCTCATCAAGACACTCGGCGGTCGCAACGGCTATCTGATCTCATTGGCGATGCCGGCTCTGCGCGCGGGGGACGACACCTTCCTGGATGCAGCTCGGGCCGCGTTTGAAACGCTGCTCTCCGATCCGATCAAGCGCGACCCGCAATGCCACGGCAAAGTCGCGATCGCCCAAGCGCTCTACGACGCCGACGTCTCCTCGGACGCCCTGTTCCTCAGCGGTGTCGCCCACGTCCAGCTCGAGCCCGTGATGGGCGGGCGGCAGGACACCGCGGCCCAGCTCCGCGGGATCTCGCTGATGGCGTTGGTTCACGTGCAGCACCCGCGGGCCCTGGTCTGCGCGGCTACGATGCTCGCCGACGCCGAGCGAGCGGCACGGATCGCCGCTCTGCGAGCGCTCACCGCTTCGGGCCGCGACGACATCGCCGAGCCGTTGCTACGGCTGCGGTTGGGGGCCGGCGAGAGTGATCCCGAGGTGCTCAGCGAGTGCATGTCCGCCCTGCTCGAGGTCAACGGCCACGACAATCTCGCGGTGATGGCCGCGTACCTCGCTGCCGAGGACACCGCGGCCGCACAGGCGGCGGCCGTGGCTCTGGGTGCTTCGCGGTTGCCCGGAGCCCTCGAGATCCTCAGCACCCATGTGGGCAACACGGTCTCGCCCGAGCGCAGACGCACACTCATCTTGGGCATTGCGATGCTGCGATCCGACGCGGGGTGGCAGCTGCTCATCGAGCTGGTGATGGAAGGCTCACGCGGGGAGGCCATCGACGCCATCGATGCCCTCGCGACATTCAAGGAGCAACCTGGCCTGCGGGAGCGAGTGCAAGACGCTTCGATGGACCGAGGCGACGACGAGATTCAGCGCAGTTTCGAGCACAGTTTCGGCGCCGAGTGACCGCGCCTGCGCTTTGATGCTACTCAGCGAGGCGAGTTGGCCACCAGCGCGCCCAAAACCCGTCCGGTGTGGACGCCACCGCCGGGTGGGAACACCGCACTGAAGTACGGCCGCGAGTCGACACTCATCGGGGACCTGCGCACCGCGGTCTCGGCGTACTTCGACGAGACGGGCCACGCGCGCGACGGCGGCTGGCGCATGATCGCCAAGAGCGCCGTCATCCTGACCTGGACGGCCACGTCGTACTTTCTCCTGCTGTTTTGGGCGGAGACCTGGTGGCAGTCGGTCGCGCTGGCCATTTCTTTGGCGCTGGCGCTCGCAGGCATCGGCTTTTGCATTCAGCACGACGGCGGGCACGGAGCCTACTCGAGCAACCCTGCGCTCAACCGCCTCGCTGCCTTCACGTTGGACCTCATGGGGGGCAGCTCGTACATGTGGGATCAGAAGCACAATGTTCTGCACCACACGTATCCCAACGTGCTGCACGCCGACGACGACATCACCCAAGCGCCATGGCTGCGCTTGTCCGAATCGGACCCGCTGCTGCCCGCCCACCGCCACCAGTGGTGGTACTCGTGGCTGCTGTACGCGATCATCCCGCCCAAGTGGATCTTCGTCGATGACTTCAATCGGCTGAAGACTGAGCGGGCGGCGGCGCGACGGGTCCCCCGACCCAAGGGGCGTGCCTTGGTGACTTTGTTTGTGGGCAAGGCGCTGGCGATGATCTGGATCCTCATCCTGCCGTTCGCGGTGCACGGGCTCTCGCTCGGGGTGTTGGGCATCTACTTGTTGGTCGCTTGGGTCTGGGGCGCGGCGTTGGCCACGACCTTTCAGCTCGCCCATTGCAACGATGCCGCCGAGTTCACACCCTGGCCTGCCGTCGGTGAGCCGATGGGCCACGCCTGGGCCGAGCAGCAGCTGGCCACGACGGTCAACTTCTCGGCCGACAGCGCGGTGGTCACCTGGTACGTCGGCGGGCTCAACTATCAAATCGAGCACCACCTGTTCCCGCGGGTCTGCCACCTGCACTACCCCGCGATCAGCGGGATCGTGCGCAAAGTCTGCGCGGAGCATGGCGTCGAGTACCGAACCCACGGAACGATGCTCGACGCGGTCCGCTCGCACGTCGCTCATCTGAAGCGCGTCGGCGGCCACGCGGCTGCGTAACGCAGCCTAATTGCCGCGCTCGTCATCGGACGGCAGTGCAGCGGCGGGCAACGTCGCATCCGTCTGCACGCCCGCGACGTCCATCACGCTGCGGGTGTAGGTCGCCGTGCCGAGTAGCTCGTGTGTGGCCGGGTAGTTCGCTGGGTCGGCGCGGTGCAACGCATCTTCGCACATGCGCGAGAACTCGTTGAAGTAGCCCAGCTGCGTGGACCAGTCGACACACGTCGCGTACGCCTCGACCGCGAGTTGCTTGGGTCCGGCCGACGCATCACCGAGCGCACCGCAATACGCCTCGTACTGCTCGTGCGTCTTGATGCTGCGCGGGACATCGGCCCGGGCCAGCTGCTCTGCGAAGTGATCGGAGAGCACCGCCGTGCGCGACGCCGCCGCCAGCGTCCAGCCTGGGCTGCGGACTTCGGTCAGCGCCGCGTAGTCCTCGATCAGATCCTGTCCCGCCCGTGTTTTACGCTGCAGGAACTCGCGAAACCGCTTCTCGGAATCAGCCCGTTTGGCCACCTGGGCTGCGTGTTTGCGATCGCCGGACCTGTGCTGAGGGTCGACGTAGAACTCCAGATCCGCGGGGAGCTGCACGCGCAGGTAGGCCTCGTACTCACGGTCGGCGGTGTAGACCATCGCCTTGGCGACAGCGTCGTTGAACGCCGACTGTCGTGCGCCCTCCGAGCGCGGCAGCTTGGGCGCGCGCTCAGCCAGCTTGCGGACGGCGGAGAAATGCGACTGCGCCTGCGCAGCCTTCTGCTTGTTGCGTGGGTGCACGGTGACCGTATCACCGCTGGCAATCCCGCAGCGGCGTGGGATGGGGCCACGAGCGCTCCGCGACCTCGTCTGCACGGCCTGCGTTCGTCGGGCCATCGCACCCACAGGACCCGAGCGCTCGATGCTGACGCAGCTCTCATGCGGAAGCTGCCGCGAGCAGGACTGCCGCCACAGGATCTCGCCTGCTGCGGCTTCGGCCACGACCCTGCGGTCGACGCCGCCCTTGCTTCCGTACAACTTGAGGTACTGCTGCGCGTGGGAAAGCCGCTCGGCATCGGAGCTGAGCTGCTCGTGGCCTGACCAGAAAATCCCCGCCGCCTTCTTTGGGTCCTTGCGACGGTACAAGCGCTCGTAACGGTCGAGGTTTTCCTTGGCCTTTGCCTTGTCGCCCAGGGCCACACGAAAGATGACCGCGTTGTGAAGCGCCGACTCGGTCCGCTCATCTTTGGCGTACATCACCGAAAAACGTTCGAGGTGCGTCGCAGCTTCTTCGAACTGGGCGATGGCCTGGTACGTGTAGGCCAGCTCGATCAGCGTCTGGCTGTGGACCGAGCTGCTGCCGAAGCGCGCAAGAATAAGGCGCCGCAGCTGGATCGCTCGCCCGAGTGAAAGCCCCGCCTCGAAACACCGAGCCGCGTTGAACGCCATGATGTCGGCGCGGTCGTGATCGGGGAACTCATTGAAGACCGACACGTATTGCTCGCCGCACGCAACAAAGGCCTTGGTGTCACCCGCCTTGCCCTGCGCCTGAAAATGCTCGGCCCTGCGCCAGCCCACCGCTGCGATCAGGCGCCCCGTGGCCTGTCTAAGTCGCGCAGCCTCGGCCCCACCCGCTGTCTTCCGCCCCGCGATCTCGCGCGCCCATCGCTCTAGCGCGTCGCCTGCGTCCGCTGCCTTCTTGGGCGTGTTTGTCGGGTCTGTCCACTGGATGGTGAGGACATCGATGAGCATCTCCGAGGCCCACACGGCCTGGATCGTCCCGTCGAAGTCCTTGATGAGCGCTTCGAGCTTTGGCGCAACTTCGTCCAAGCGGTTGTGCGCGAGCATCAGCTTGCAGCGGTGGTACCGAATGGTCGCCTGCTGCGGGCCGCTGGGATCGTGGATGTGCTGCTCGTACACGTCGTACGCCGCGAGCATTTCGAGCTCGCCTGGGGCGTACGGGGTGACCTCGAACCGATCGGCGGTGGTGGTCTTGCGGCGGTCGGTGCCGTTGCACTGGCCCGCCGCGTTCACGACGCAGGCTCGACGCTTGGCCCCGCTCTCGTCGTACTCCAAGGCACCCCGAAGCGCTTCCATCTGACCGCGCGCCGCCCCGGCCACGTGCCGCTCCGCAGGCTCCCCCGCAAGAACCGCCAGGTAGGCTTCGTGCGCCTGCCGAAAGACCTTGAGTGACTCTGCCCGCGCCGCCGAATCCTCCGACGCCGAAAGCTCCACCGCGCGCTCCATCAGGCGTTCCGCCCTGTCGTAGGCAGCCTCCGCCGCTTGGCTGCTCGCGGGCGCAACGGCTCCTCGCGCAGCGACAACCTGCGAAGCAGGGCCCGCAACCGGCGAGAGCAGGAGGATCGCGACGAGCGTAATCATGGTCCGTTCGAGGCGGTGCGTGCGGGCACCGATGTCGAAGTAGAGCACCTGGCCCGTCGCCAGACAAACAGGGCCCTGGCCACCATCGAGGACGCCCGCTTACCTGCGCTGCGGAACGAGCAATCGACCCGACTCGACCTGCCCCACCACGGCCGCCGGCCCTGGGGCCAGACGCACGACCGCACCGTTGGTAGGCACGACGGCGGGGAGCTTCATGCTCTGCGCGAGCTCGGCATGTGCCGCCATGTGCCGCGCCTCGCCATGCACGGGGACAACAACATCCGGACGCGCCAAGTCGTACAGCCGCCGCAGCTCCGGCCGCCCGGGATGCCCGGACACGTGGACAAACGCGTCCTTCTCGCTCACGACCTTGATGCGCTGCGCGCTCAGCTGGCTGTGCACACGCTCCACGCCCACCTCGTTACCCGGGATGATCTTCGAAGAGAAAATGACGACATCGTCTGGGTCGAGCGCGATGTCGCGGTGCCGCTGACGGCCGATCCTGTCCATCGCCGAACCCGGCTCGCCCTGCGTGCCCGTGCAGATCAACATGACCTTGCTCGGTGGGAGGTACCCAAAGTCGCGCGGCGCGACCTCGGTCTCAAACCGGCCAAAGTAGCCTGCCTCCTGCCCAGCCGCGACCATGCGCATGAGCGAGCGGCCGACGAAGACAGGGTGTCGGTCGTGCTGCTCGGCGAGCCGGACCAATGCATGAATCCTGGCGATGTTGCTCGAAAAGCACACGGCCGCGACGCGGTTGGGGCCCGCGTCTTCCACCTGCTGCGCGAGTGAGACGACCAGCTCGCCCTCCGAGCGACTCGCGACCTCCTTGGTCGCGTTGGTGGAATCGGAGATCACGGCCAAGACGCCGCGCTGCCCAGCGCGAGCGACGGCCTCGAGATCGGTCGTGCGGCCCAGCAGCGGCTCGTCGTCGAGCTTGAAGTCGCCCGTGTGAAGCACCGTCCCCAGCGGCGTGGTGATGAGGATCGCCTGCGACTCGACCGTGGAGTGCGTGACATCGACAAACTCCAGGGAGAATGGGCCCAGCGACAGGGGAAGGTCCTGATCGACCGTGATCAGTGGCAGCGAGTCGGTCAGCTTGGCGTCGGCGATTTTGCGGCGCAGAACAGCCGCTGCAAACGGCGTGGCGTACACGGGGCATTGCAGCCGCTTCCACAGGTGCACCACCGCGCCCAGGTGGTCCTCGTGCGCGTGGGTGATGACGATGCCTTCGAGCTGATCACGCCGCTGCTCGGCAAACCGCGGGTCCGGCATGATGACTTCGGTGGTGCCGTTTTCCTGCGTGAACGCGATCCCACAATCAACGATGAGCCACCGTCCGTCGTGGCCGTACATGTTGAAGTTCATGCCGATCTCGCCCGATCCCCCCAAGGGGACGAACAACAAATCGCGGCCAGAAGGCTCCTGCACGCCGTACACGTAGCACGCGCCCAAAAAACGAGCGGGGCCACTTCCGCGCCTCTTGCCGTTTTTGACCGCGTGATCTGAAGCACAGACGGAAGGTGGCGCCAATCGGCTATACGGTGTGCGTAGCGGCCTATGACGACTTTACGATTCTTCTCATTCCCTGCCCTCTTGGTCATCGCATCCGCTGTGGCGTGCGGTGGTGACGACACCAGCGGCGGTGGGTCGGGAGACTCAACCGGTGGGACGACGGGTGCAGCGACGGATGCAACCGATCCCACAAACGGGCAGACCGACGACTCACCGAGCGCGGGCTCCACAGGCGCGGCGTCGACCACGGCAGACTCGGCGGATTCGTCGGGCGACGCTTCAGATGCGACCGAAGGCTCCGACGATGCGACCGACACCGCTGGCGATTGCCAGAGCTGGCTGGTCACGTACGACCTGACGGGCAGCGTGTTTCAGATCGACTCGACGCAGTCGTTCACCATCACGCTCGAAGAGCCGTATGACGAGCCGCTCAACATGGGGCCCGGCACCATCACGCTGCGCCTTCCGGACGACAACGGCGCGCCTGGAGCGGGGCCGGCCATGATCGTGGAGTACGCGCTGACGCAGGACTTCATCACGGGTGCCGTAGGCACGGACGTGCACACGGTGCTGAACAACACGGCCGGACCCGAGGCGTGTGGGGTCGCGACTGGTGCCCTCGGTGCCGACCTGCTTCCTTGGGCACCCGCCGAGATTGCACCGTACTGCCAAGACGGCATGGTCTCTTGCATGGGCGGGTTCTGCGGGATGTTCGGCGCGCCGCCTGCGGACATGCCGATCATCTACGAGGACGACTGCACAACCACGCTGCCGCTGAACCCGTTTACGTTCACCGACGGCGTGGATGCGTTCACGATGCCGCCCGTGTCTGTCGACAAGCAAGCGACGCTCGCCCTCGTGGGCACGATGACCGAGATGGTCCTCGACGAAGCGACGCCTGAGTGCGCCTGCGCCGGTTGATCGACGCGACGCCCGAGACTCCCTAGAACTCCGCCTCGAACTCCTCGAGGCGGCGCTCGAGCTCAAGCTGCACTTCGGCCCGCGGGTTGCCCGACAAGAACGCCTGGCACTCTGCCGTCGGAGGCTGCGTGACCGGCGTGTCGCCTTCGGCGGGCATGCACGGGGCAACCAACGCGCCCTCGCTGGCCCAGAGGCTCTCGCCTGGCAGGAAGCTGTACTCGATGCTCGCCCGCGCCATCGCCTTGAGCGTGCGGTAGTCCAGTTGCTGGTCGGCCGCCGCGCGCACGTACTCCGCGGCCAGGCTCGACCGGGCCACGCCCTGGTCGTCCGTGGCCAACGCAACGGGGACACCGCGCTCGAGATAGTCGTGCACGGGATGACCCGCCCCCTTGACGCCGAGGATGATGTCGTTGCTGGCGAGGCAGATTTCGACCAACACCCCAGTGTTCGCGAGCGTGTCGAACAACGCCTCGGGGTCGCCCTCGAACATCACATCGATGCCGTGACCCACCCGTTGCGCGCCCGCGGTCTGAACCGCTTTGCGGATGTGCTGGGTCTCGTCGAGCTGATAGCCCCCAGGAATCGACGCGGCGGTGATCTCTCCTGCGTGCAGCGACAGCCGCAGCGGGCTCATGCCGTCGTAGTAGTCGTTGAGATACGCGAGCATGGCCATGAGGCGATCGTAGTTCGCCATCGCGTCGTTGCCGTCTTCGGGGCCGACGAGGTTCAGGCCCACCAGCCGCGGCTCGACCATCGCCGCTTCGTACGCGGCCACCATCTGCGCGAACACGCCAGGGTCGGAGCCGCTTCGCGAGATGTACGCTTGGTAGCGCGTGACCACGTCGCATCCCTGACCCGGCTCTGCACTGTCGCACTCGAGCTCTACGTTTGCCGTCATCTCGCTATCGGTGACATCGCCCGTGAGCCGCGTCCGCGCCGCGCCAAAGCCTGACGACGCAAGCAGGGCGCTGTGGAGCCCAGCGTAGTCGGACTCCTCCAACGCGCCCCCGCCCAGTGCATCCCACTCGTCTTCACCCAAGTTCCGAGCGGTCGAGTTCGCCGTCAGCATCGGCTCGATGTACAGGACGTTCTCACTCGCGGCGCGACGTCGAACATCAGCGAGCATGCGGCCATGCTGTGTTCCTGAGATCGCGCCGAACTTCCCGAAGGTCGAGAAGAAGTGGTCGGCACCCGACTCCTCGGGCGACGGCACAAACTCGTACATCGACCACGCGCGGATGAGTTCATCGTAGAGCGCCTCATCCGAGGAGGGGATGGGCACCGTGTCCCCGCCGCAGGACGACGACAACGACAGCTGATCGGGGTCGATGCAGAAGCCACCAAGCTCGGTCGCCAGCGCAAGAAACGTCTCGGCGTACACCGACCCGGACAGGTGGTGGTGCAGGTCGCCGCCGAGCGGCATCTGGACCATGAAGTTGTGCAACTCGTCGGGGGACTGCACCAGCGAGGTCATCGCGGACGCCGCTGCGGCCTCGGCAACCTCCGCGCACTCGACGGGCGTCACACAGGAGCCATCCGTCGCGGAGTCAGCGGTTCCACCCGTGCCGCCAGTGCCGTCTCCACCGCCGCTGTCATCGCCCGCGCACCCGGCGAGGCAAGCAAGCAACACAACCGCGCCTGCGCTACGCCACGAGGGAAAAGCTGCCGAACGAACGCCCTTGGTTGGAGGGGTGCGATACATCGCGCGAAGGTAGCCCATTGATCGCGATCCCGCTGTGCGGCATGCCCGTGCAGCGGGCCTTGCGCCGACCCGACGCCGTCCACGCCACGGGCCGGGCTCAGCAGGCCCAGCTCTCGAACCGCACAGCTCTGTGATTACGGCCCGATACAGGGGCCTTACGCCGTCAGGTCGGCCGATCGATCTGCCGCGACGCGGTATCGCTGGAGCACCCTCGGGCCAACCTCGCGGGCTGCGTCGACGTCCAAGACGATCAAGCTGTCGGTCGAAGTCCGCAGTCGCAACGTTCCCTCGGCGGCGTCGACCCTCCGCACGAAGTCGAGCATGTTGCGCGGCGCGTGACCGTTCACCTCCACGATCGACTCCTCGTACAGCCCCTGATACCCGACGTTGATCTGGTCGGCGAGGACCTGGCTCAGCGCCACCACCTCGGTGCGATCAGGAGTCGGGACACCAAAGTAGAAGTGGTAGAGGAACTCCTTGGGTGCGGAGTTCCACCACTTGTCCCAGGTTCGCAAAAAGTTCGCGGTGAGCGGTTGGAACACCAGTCCGGCGTAGATGAGGTACGTCGGCCGCACGTCGTACTGGCTCAGCGGCACGAGCGGGCACCGGGCCTTCAGCGGCAGGGTCACCTCGAGGCGCTGGCCATCTCGGAGCACGACCACGGGAATCTCTTCGCCCTCGAAGTGCTCGCCCAAAATGACGGGGTAGCTGGTCCGGTGACGCCCCAGGTACTGGATCGTGCCCGTGTTCGCGATGGGGTAGCCATCGATCTCCAGCATGGCATCGCCGGTCTTGAGCACCCCATCGGCAGAGCTTCCGTGCGCAATGGCGCGTACCAAGACACCGGTCACGCCCTCGGGCATCTGCAACGACCGCCGAAGCGTCGGGTTCTCGAGGGTCTGGGTGCGCACGCCGAGCGCGGGCAGGCTCAGTGGCTTGCCCGCTTCGATCCCCGACAGGAACCGCTTGACCAGCGATGCGGGGACCATCTCACCGATGTTCTCGGCATCATCGAGGCTCTGAAACGCCACGCCGACGACCTTGTCGCCCAAAAACACAGGGCCGCCACTGTTGCCGGAGTTGATCGCAGCATCGACCGTGACCGCAAGCGCGCGGCGGTCCGAGTGGCTGTAGCGCTGCATCTCGATCCGCGACACGACGCCTTCGGTCACCGACAGCTCCTCGCCCCCCACGGGGAATCCAACGACCGAGACCTTGTCGCGCAGGCTCGGCAGCCCGCCCAGTGCAGCAACCTCGACCCCATCCATGAACGCGGGGTCCTCGACCTCCAGCAGCGCCAGGTCCGCGTCGTGGCATACACCGAGCACCTCGGCGACGTACTTTTCGGGGTTGGTCGAGTTCTGAACGCGGATGAACGTCGCGTTGGCGACCACGTGGGCTCCCGTGAGCACGCGACGAGGCCCGACGATGACCCCAGATCCTGTGCTGCCCGAGGGCGATGCCGTCTGCCAAGGGTTGTCGTAGTCCGGGTCGAGCGAGGTTGTGAAGATGCGAACGACGCTGGTGGAGCGCATGCGCGGCGGAGCCTATCAGGGTGCGGGCCGTCGGCAATCGGTGCCGTGAGGCCTGGGCCGGGCGGCGACGCCGTGGGGATGCAGGTGCACCCAGCGGACCGTTTCCGGGCGTGACTATGTTCCGGGCCAGTGAGGGCTCAGCCGACACGACCGGCAATGAGCTTGCCGAGCGCGGTGCTACGGTGCTTGCGCGCGCGTACCTCATAACCCCACTTCGCGGCAATAGGTCCGGGTCGGCGTGGGTTGGCAAACAGCGCGTCCGATCCACCCATGATTACCCTCTACCTGAGCTGTCTCGTTGTTGGCGGCGTTTTCGTCGGACTCTCGGCTCTGGGCGCTGTCGGCAAGGACATCGACGCCGATGCCGACACCGAACTCGAGGTCGGCGCCGATGCCGGTCTGGATGCTGACGCCGGTCTGGATGCTGATGCCGATGTGGACGTCGACGCCGGTCTGGATGCTGATGCCGACCTGGACGCCGATGCGGGTGTCGACGCGGGCCACTCCATCGCCATCGTCGATGGCAGCCACGGCCTGGCCGCCCACAAGCGCAAGCTTTGGGTCCCCATGCTGTCGTTTCGTTTCTGGACGTTCGGCGCCGCGTTCTTCGGCCTTATGGGCACGCTGCTGACGACCCTGACGGCGGCCAGTGCCCTGTTTGTGGCCCTGACAAGTGCGACCACTGGGATCGGAGTCGGAACGCTCAGCGCCTGGATGGTCCGCTGGCTGCGGCGGCCGGTCGGTGCCGCTGTCCGACTCGCCGAGTACAGCGGCAGCGTGGGCGAGCTGATGCTCCCGCTGCGCGAGGGCGGAGTCACTCGAATCCGCCTGCGAGTCCAGGGCCGTGAACGCACGATGCTCGCCGCGACCCCAGAACCCCGCGCACTGCCGTCCGGCACACGCGTCGTCGTGCTCGGCATCGACGACGACGGGCGCGCCCAGATTGAACCCGAACAAGACATCTACAACACGGAGGAATGAATGAACCCAGAGTTATTGATCGACGTTGGCATCTGGTCGGGGAGCATCCTCGGCGGACTGCTGACGCTCATCATCATCGCCAAGAACTTCTTGATCATCGGCAAGCCGAACGAGGTGCTGGTGTTCTCAGGGCGCAAGGTCACGCTCGACGACGGGACCATGGTCGGTTTTCGCGTTGTGCGTGGCGGCCGGTCGTTTCGAGTGCCATTGCTGGAGAAGGTCGACTCGATGGACATGACCATCATGCCGATCGAAATTCGGATCCGTGGTGCCTACGCCAGGGGCAACATTCCAATCAATGTCGACGCGGTCGCCAACGTGAAGATCACCAACGACGACCAGCTCATCCATCACGCGATTGAGCGGTTCTTGGGCCGACCACGCGAGCAGCTGCGGTCCGTTGCCAAGGAGACCCTCGAGGGCACACTCCGTGGCGTATTGGCCCTGTTGACGCCCGAAGAGGTCAACCACGACCGCCAAAAGCTCGCTGACAAGCTCAAGGACGAGGTCGCCGACGACCTGGGGCAGATGGGTCTGTCGGTGGATACCTTCAAGATCCAGCACGTGACCGACGAGGTGCAGTACTTGGACTCGATCAGTCGGATCAAGATCGCCGAGGTCATCAAAGAGGCGGAGATCGCCGAGTCCAACGCCAAGCGCGAAGCCGACGAGGTCGTCGCCGCCGCCGAAATGCGCGGCAAGGTTGCACTCGAGCAGGCAGACGCGAAGATCATTGAAGAGACCAACGATCTCGAGCGTCACAAGGCTCAGCTCGATGCGCAGGCCCGCTCCGAAGAGGAGACCACCATCGCCGCGGGCCGTGAGGCCAGAGCGGTCGCAGAGCAGGAGCTCCAGCAAGTTCGAGGTGAGCTCGAGAAGCTCCGGCTACAGGCCGAGACGGTCATCCCCGCCGACAAGGCCCGTGCGGCGCAGGAGCTTCGCGCTGCCGGAGACGCGGCTATCCGCGCCGAGACGGGCCGCGCGCAGGCACAAGCCCTCGAGGCGCTGCTCGCAGCGTGGCGGGTCGCGGGCACCGATGCCAACGAGATCTTCTTGATCCAACAGATCGACCACATCATCTCGGACGTCGCGGCCGTGACTAAACGGATCGACGTCAACCAGGTGAACCTGATCGACGGAGGCGACGGCAAGACCCTGGCCCGACACGTGGGCTCCTACCCGGCGGTGGTCTCCGAGATCTTCGACCGCATCAAGGACACGGTGGGCATCGATGTGGTCTCGATCCTCACCGAGCGTAAGCCGCCGGGGCCATCGCGTCCGGCACCACGGACTCCACCGACCAAATCACTCTTGCTCCCGGGACAGGCAGGCTAATGGACCCCACCCTACTCATCATCGTCGCGGTCATCGCCGTCGCCTTTGGGGCGATCGCCTTGTCCATCAAGAGCCTGCTCATCATCTGCCAGCCGTCCGAGGTCGTTATCTTCTCGGGGCCGGTCCGCCGTGCGGACCAAAAGGTTGGCTACCGTGCGATTCGCGGCGGACGTGGACTCCGAATCCCGCTGCTCGAGAAGGTCGCGTTCATGGACCTGACCAACATCATCGTCACGGTCGCTGTCCGCGGCGCCTACTCGCGGGACGGCATCCCGCTGAACATTGAGGGCGTTGCAAACATCAAGATCGATGGCGACCCCCCCGGCCTCGACAACGCCGTCGAGCGACTCTTGGGCAAGTCCAAGGAGGAGATCATCAACCTCGCCAGAGAGACGCTCGAAGGCAATCTTCGCGGCGTGCTCGCCAAGCTCACCCCGCAGGAGGTCAACGAGGACAAAGAGAAGTTCGCCGCCGAGCTCATCGAGGAGGCCGAGGTCGACTTGCAAGCCCTTGGACTTGCGCTGGATACGCTGAAGATTCAGACCGTATCCGATGAGGTGGGCTACTTGGACGCCATCGGACGCGTTCCCAGCGCGCAGCTCATCCGCGATGCGCGTAAAGCCGAGGCCGACCAGACGGCAGAAGCGAAGGTCCAGGAGGCGCAGAACTTGTTCCTCACCCGCGTGGCGCAGCTCAAGGCCGACCGTGGCTATGTGGAGGCCGAGGCGGAAAAGCGCATCATCGCCGCACAGACACGGCGTGCCGCAGAGATGGCGCGCGAGAAGTCGACCATCGACGCTCAGATCGCACGCGCCAAGGCTGAGCTCCAGGTCCAGGCGGCACGGATCGAGCAGACACGGTTTCAGCTCGACGCCGACGTCGTCGCCCCCGCCGCGGCGTACAAGGCCGAGCGCGAGGCGCAAGCACGGGCCGACGTGGCCAAGATCAAGGAACAGGGCGAGGCCACTGCGCGCGGCATGACCCACCTGGCAACGGTCTGGACCGCCGCCGACGGGCGGGCGCGCGAGGTGTTTGTCATGGAGAAACTCCGCACGCTCATCGGGATCGTCGTGGGCACGGTCGACAACGTGAAGGTCGACAAGCTGACGGTCGTCGGCGACAACGCGGCCTCTGCGGGCCAGGTCGCCAGCCTGCTGGAGCAGCTCAAGTCCGCGGGGGATGTCGACCTCCCCGCGCTGGTGAAGCGTCTCGGCGTCGGCAGCGCTGCAGTCAGCCCCCCGGCCTCGTAGCGGGAAGGGCCGCTCCCGCCCGATACCGGGCAATTGGTGCTAAAATCTGTCTAAGTTCGCCGTGGGCGCAGAAAGTTCTTCCGAACTCCATGCGCCCACGGGTCTATGAGACGACCGATGCCGGCAGCGGATAGCGACGTGGCGCGGCTGTACCGCGAGCACTCCAAACGGGTGTATCGGTGGGTGCAGCGGTTTGAATCCGCCGCGGATGCCGAGGAGGTCGTGCACGAGATCTTCGTGAAGGTCATCGAGCGCATCGACGGCTTTCGCGCCGAGGCCAGCCCCACGACCTGGCTCTACCGAATGACCACCAACCACTGCATCAACCGTCGTCGCGATTCGGGGCGACGCGCCGAGCTGTGGCGCGCCCATGCGGGGGCCCTTTGGGCCCAACCCGTGGTCGCGGTCGACCAAGAGACGGTCGCGTTCCTGCGACAGTTCTGGGCAACGCTCGACGACGAGCTGGTTGAGACCGGCGTCTACTACTTCATCGACGGGGTAACCCAGGCAGAAATCGCCCGCATCGTCGGCTGTTCCGAGCGAACGGTCGGCAACCGACTCAGACGCCTGCGAAGCGCCGCCAATGCGGCGGCAGGGAGGACACTATGAACGACCCATCCGATCTGTTCGGGCGCGACGGCCACGCCACGATGCTCACGCTGGACCGCTACGACCTCGGCGAGCTCGACGAACGTCAGGAGCGCCACATCGAGAGCCACGTACAGCTGTGCGTGCACTGCCGAGCGCGTCTGTCCGCCGTCGTGGAGCCCGTTGGTGCGCTGACGGCACCCCGAGCCGCGCGAGGCGTTCCCACGGTCACCCGAGGGATCGCAACGATGGCCGGTGCGGCGATGGCAGCCTCGCTCGTCGCGCTCCTCGGTTCGACGATGTGGCCCACGCCGAGGCTCATGGAAGAGGGGCCCGCCGAGCCCACAGCGGTTGCCAGTGCGTACACCAGCGTGGCGCCCGAGTGCCTCGATGTTGAGCCTCCAGGGTTGGAGGTGGTGTCACGGGGCGATCGAATCAGCGCGCGCACCGAGGCGCACAACACCATCGCGGTCGTCGTCGTGAACGAGTGGGAGGGAGACGGCGACACGGGCGGGGTCGAGGCCGGCGTCGTCGACATCTTGTTGGCGCCTCAGCCCGTCGAGGGAAGGGTCGACGTTGCGCTACCAGCCAAATGGGCGGGGCACCGCGTTGTCGTCCTTGCCTGCCCGGATCTCCCGCAGCTCGAGCTCGGCGACATCGTCGATGTGGAGCCGAGCTGTTCGATGCACGACCATTACATCGCGCACCGCGATGCCGACGCGCGCGACTCCTAGCGGTCCTGCTCGCAGCCCGTGGTGCTAGAGTGGGGTCGTGTTCTTCGACTGGCTCCGACGACGACGACGCGATCGAATCCTCGCCGAGCCCTTCGACGAGACCTGGATGCCGCACATCGAGCGCAACATGGCCTGCTGGGCCACGTTGTCCGACGACGAGCGCACGCACCTCAAACAGCTGGTGCAGGTCTTTGTCGCCGAGAAGCACTGGGAGGGGCTCGGCGGGCTCGAGATGAACGACGAGGTCAAGGCGACCATCGCCGTCCAGGCCTGTCTCCTCGTCCTCGAGCTGCCCCACGATCTGTACCGTCGCGTGGAGTCGATCCTGGTCTACCCGAGCACCGTGCACGCGCCCGCCCAGGAGCGCAGCGTGTTCGATGCTTCCGCTGACGTCCGTGAGCAGAGCGTTCCGATCTTGGGCCAAGCGTTCAAGCGTGGCCCCGTGATCGTGGTGTGGGATGCCGTCCGCAGAGGAGGCCGCAACGCGACCGACGGCCATAACGTCGTCTTCCACGAGTTCGCGCACAAGCTCGACATGCTCTCCGGCGACGCAGACGGCGTGCCGCCGATCAAAGACAACGAGACCTATCAGAACTGGGTCACCGTCTTTCAGCGCGAGTGGGATGCACTGCACGCGCGCGAGAAACGTGGAAAGCGCTCGTTCCTCAACGCGTACGCGGGGACCAATGCCGCGGAGTTCTTCGCGGTCGCGACCGAGCAGTTCTTCGAGCAGGGCCGCACGATGCAGCGCAAACACCCCGAGCTGTACGACGTGCTGCGCGGATTCTACCGGCAAGACCCAGCGTTGCGCGGGGCCTAGCCGCGCGCGGCTCAGCGCTCTTCGCGTCGGCCGGGGATCCAGCCGTCCATCGGGTCGACGCGAGTCTCGAGGAAACGTGCCAGGCGGTGAAAGTCGCTGCCCGGCTTGATGAGCCGTACCTCGGTTCGGAGCGTGGTTGGGTTGATGAGATCCCCGAACGGGATGTACTGGAGGTCGAGCTGGCCCGTCACGCTGACCATGTGCCCGTCGAGGCCCTCCTCGACCAGCGCTCGGTAGGCGCCGATGCCCAGCTGGCTGCCGAGCATCACGTCAAACGCATGCGGCGGGGCACAACGAGACTCGTAGCCGAGCTGCACATTGCCGACCTTCTTCTTCTTGTCGGTGCGCTCCGCGTAGCGGTCGGCGACGCGCGCGGAGATGATCTTCCCGATATCGACGCGCCCAACGGAGAGATGGCCGTGCTCGTCGCGGGGGAGCGTTGCGATGAAGCGATCCGGAAGCAGCTCCGCCAACCCCTCGGCGAGCACGACCGTGCCGTAGTGCTTGCGCCGCTTCTCGCGGTGGAGCATCAGGTCGACGATTCGATCCACAAGCGCGTCGATGTTGAGGCACTGGCGTCCTCCGTCGTCGTAGGCCAAGTCTCCCTCGATGTCCTCGACGCCGACGACAAGATGGGCCTCGCCCGCGATTGCAACGCCGTACGAAAGCCAGCCCGCTTTGCGACCCATCGTCTCGACGATGTAGTACGAGCTTGTCGCGAGAGCGTCGGCGCGAAGGTTCTGAAGTTCCTTGGCCATCACGTCGACCGCCGTGAAGAACCCAAACGTGAAGTCGATCCCGCGGTAGTCGTTGTCGATCGTCTTGGGCAGGTGCACGATTCGGAAGCGGCGCGCGCCCTCGGGCAGTCGCTTCTGGTACTCGTACAGCAAGTTCGCCGTCTTGAGCGTGTCGTCGCCACCGATCGAGACCAGAGCATCCAGCTCGAGATCGCACATGGCCTGGTATACGCGGGTGAGCTTCGCGGTCTTGGCAGGGTCGTCGAGATCGGCCGGACCCTCGATGCCCTTGCCGGGGTTGGCTCGCGCCGTCCCGATTATGATGCCACGTTCGTTTCGGACGCCACGGAGGTCCCGCTCCTCGAAGATCCGATAGTGGTCGTCGGGGAGCAGTCGATTGGTCACGGGGTTGTACTCCTGGAGGTTGGAGTACCCGTGGAAGAAGCCGACGACGCCGCGCCCGTCTTCGAGAAACGAGGTGGCCGCCGCAGAGATGACGGCGTTGGCCGCGGGAGCCGGGCCACCCGAGAACACGATGCCGACGCGTTTGATGCCGTCCCCGACGCGAGATTCAGACGGCTTGGAAGGGGAGGTCTCGGCGGTCATGGCTTCGGTCCGGGAGGCTACCCGACAAGGCCCGGGAGTTCGAGTGACCAAGCCTGCCCCGATGGCTTTGGTGCCGACGGGGTCAGCCGACGACATGTCACCGCCGTGCTCGGCAATAGAACTTGCGCTTGCCAAGCGGCTGCGTATTGGTCAGGTTGACGCGATATGGTGCGCCTCTTTGCCGCAGTCCGGTTTTCTGTGCCCTCTTGTGCTGCTCTGGCGACGGCCGCGTTGCTCGCGGCCTGTGGCGGTTCGGACGATGCATCGGCGGGGGCGGACACGAGCACCGCCGCAAGCGACACGGGCACCGCGGGCACGACCGCAGCGCCGACAACCGGCGCCGACACGGCCGACTCCGGAGACACCACGTCTGGGGCAGACTCCACTGGGGCCTCGGGTACCGACTTCGACGCCCCCGGCCCGCACCCCGTCGGTAATGTGCGCATCGTAATCCAGGACGCCGATGGCGGCCGCGAACTCCCGGTCGAGATCTGGTACCCCGCCGACGCCTCCGCGGCCGCCGATGCCGAGGCGGGTGTTCCGCTCGCCGACTTCTCCCCCGATGAGCCCGAGCACACGCAGCTTGCCGATCTGGTGGCCGCAGCGCCGCCCGAATGCACGCGCGCGCAGACACGCTCAGCCCCCGACGCCCTGCCCGCCGATGTCGGCCCCTACCCGCTCATCGTCTTCTCGCACTGCCACGAGTGCACCCGCTACTCGACGCTAACCGTCGTCGAGCGCCTCGTCAGCCACGGATTCGCCGTCGCTGCACCCGACCATGTCGGCAACACGCTCTTCGACGGGATCGCGGGCACGGGGGTGGATATCGGCGGCGAGTTCCTGACCGTTCGCGCCGCCGATATCGGGCGCGTGCTCGACGTCGTGTTGGATGCCGACGCCACCGAGGTTCCCGAGTCGTTGCGGGGCCGGTTCGACGCCGACACAGTCGGCATGTTTGGCCACAGCTTCGGCTCGGTCACCGTCGGCCGCGTACTGCAAGACGACGACCGCGTGCAGGCGGGCGTCGCGATCGCAGCGCCCGTCGAAAACCCACTCATCCCTGGCGTCTCGATCGACGCTATCGACGAGCCCTTGCTGCTGATGCTCGCCCAAGAGGACAACAGCATCATGGAGGTCGGGAACAACTTGCTCCGCGCCAACTTTGAGGCTGCGGCGCCCCCTGTCTGGCTGGTGGAGTTTCAGGACACCGGCCACTGGTCGTTCACCGACATCTGCGACATCGTCGACGGCTTTCAGCCCGGATGTGGAGACGGCATCCGCCAGACTCGACCGGGGGCTGAGTTCACGTACCTCGACAACGACCTCGTCCGAGAGACGACAGCCCGGTACACCACCCGCTTCTTCGCGGCACATCTGCTGGGCGACGCCGACGCCGACGCCGCGCTCGATGAGGCAGCACCCGCGGATGTGGTCACCGTGTCCGTTCGCCGCGAATAACTCGCGACGAAACGCAGGGCAACAACGGCCGGGCCGCGCTCCGGTGGTACGGTCGCCAGGAGCGATGCGAAACGCGACGACACTCCGATCCACGCTGCTCACCCTCGCCGCGGTGGCCTCGGCGGCTGGCTGCGGAGACGATAGCCAGCCGACGGGCGACGGCGGCACAACTGCCGACACGACTGCCGACACGACGGTAGATGCCAGCTCCACCACCGACACCACGACGGCATCGACGACCGGCGGATCGGACGGGGAAGAAGCGGGTGACAGCAGCGGCTCTGGCGACACCGGCGACTTTCCGGCGGCGATCCCCGACGACTGCATCGATGACGTGACAGCGGGTGAGCATGTGTTTGCATGCGATGGGCTCACCTACGACGTGACCGTGCCCGAGGCGTGCTTGTCGAGCGCCTGCGGTCTCGTCCTGGATGTCCACGGGTTCACCATGAACGCGCGCATGCAGGACAACAACACCAACATGCGTGCCCTCGGCGTGGAGCACGGCTACATCGTCGTGCAGCCCAATGCGATTCCCGACCCACCGCAGTCGAGCTGGGTTCCGGGCCCCGACGATGACAAGGTCTTCGACTTCTTGAACCGAGCGTCGGCGGCTTGGCACGTCGACGCGGCGAGAATCCACTTCACGGGGTTCTCTCAGGGCGGCTACATGACCTGGCGCTTTGTTTGCCAACACGCTGACGTGCTCGCATCGGCCGCTCCAGCCGCCGCGTGTGCAATGCCGAGCTGTGGCTTTGCCGATGGGATGACCCCGTCGGAGGCCGTCGACATTCTGTACATTCACGGCACAGACGATGCCCTGGTCGACTTCGAGTGCGCGTACCCAGGTCGAGACGCGGTCGTCGCCGCGTGGGACTTTGACGATCCGGAAGTTGTCTCCGAAGACAGCGAACACCGCTGGACCCGCTACACCAACCGCGCGGGCACCGTGTTCGAGTTCATCGAGCACGACTACGCCGCGGCGTCACCGATCATCCGAAGTCACTGCTTCCCGGGCGCGAGCGACCCCGGCGGCGAGCAGGGGCAGCTGTTCCCGTTTCACTGCGAGGGCGACAACGCCTTCGTCTGGGGCGAGGCGGCGATGCAGTTCTTCATCGCCCACCCCAAGAACTAGGGGCGAGGCTCAGCCGCTGGGCGTGCCCGCGTTGGCGAGCGCAAAGCCGATCATGTCGCTGTACGTGTACGCGCCGATGAGCCCGCCGACGGTATCGACCGTCCCCGTTGTCGTGTCGACCCGGTAGGCCACCGAGCCCGCGATGGGCACGCCCCACACGTAGCCATCAAAGTCGATGCTGACGCCGTGGATGTCCTGCGGGATCGGAATGCTCTGCACGACCTGCATCGTATTGATGTCGATGCCCAACAGCGGGTTGTGGGCAAGCCACATCGTGCCCTGACCATCGCTCATGCAGCCGCCGTACGAGCTGTTGATCGCGTTGTTGTTGTCCCACAGGCCCGTGCCCGGGTTCAGGCGATGCACGCCCGTGTAACAAGTCCACGGCAGGCCGTTGTCGTCGACGGCGATACCGTAGCCGTCGCCGGGGCCGGAGTAGATCGTGTACTGAAAGCTCTGTCGGTCGACAAAGACCAGCTGCGACCCACCCGATTGGTGACCCCAGAAGTTTCCGTCGCCGTCGACGGCACCGCCGTAGGTGATGCTGGAGAACTCCGGAATGTTGATCGTCTGCTCGATGGCGCCAGTGTCACCGTCGAGCAGCATCACCCGCGTGCCGGCAACGTCGCCGCCGCGCGCTGCCGTCCAGAACTTGTTGTTTACGTACTTGCAAGTCGCGGCGTTCCAATCGCCGGGCGCGAACGCAGCCGGTCGATTGGACGATGCGTTGATCGGCGTGTGCCAGCGAAGGCAGTCATCCTCGCCGTACGGCAGGAAGTCGCCGCCGCCCGCTGAAGTCTGCAGCCCGGGGACGCCGTTGGCGTTTGCATCGCAGTCGTCGGTGTTCGACCAGTACGCGGTGATGCCACCGCTGCGGTTGGCGACCGCCACATTGCCGTTGAGGTTGACCGAGGTCCGCGAGGGCGAACCTGCGCCGTCGGGGCGCGTCATGTAGCGCCCCTCCTCAACCAGAGTCTGCGTGTTGATCTTTGAGATCGTGCCCTGGCCGCTGTTCGCGATCCAGATGTACGAAAACGTGCCCGAGCCGCCGACGCCCTTGCCGCCGCCACCCCCACAGGTCGCGTCACCATCGGGTGAGCCTACGTCGAAGTTGATGCCGGGTGGTCCATCGTTGCCACCGTCCGCGGAGTCGGCCCCGTCGGCGGAGTTGCCCCCAGAGCCACCAGCCGTGCCATCGCCGTCCTCACCGTCGCCGTCGCCGTCTGCCGAGCCGGTCTGCCCGGCCGCGGTGATTCCGCCACCGCCTTCTCCACCTCGGCCGGACTCACTCTCTCCACAGCCGCCGATGAGTGCCACAGTCGCCAGGGTCGCAAACAGTGTGGTTCCTGGCACATTCATCATGCGTCAAGGTTCCCGCGCCAGCATTGAGCATGTCAACAACAAACCGGGCGCTAGGCCCTGTACGCGCCGTATTTCCGGCAAGTTTGATGCAAGGAACGTTGGGTCTGACGGTTGATGATGCGGCCAGGTGTGGGCGCCCGTACACTTGCCGCGCAATGTCCAAGATCGAGTTCAACATCCGCCACATCAAAACCGGCGAGGTTCTGGGCGCGGAGTTTCCCGACCTTGCGGCGGCAGAGGCTTGGCTCGTGGAGCGCCCCGCGTTCACGCAGGTGCTGCGCATCGTGAGCACCGTGGCGCCCGAAGCGGAGGCGCGACTACGCAACGCCATGCGCCCCCTCGACGACGCCGAGCGCGAGATCATCATTCAGGGAGAGCAAGCTGCGGAGGCCGACCGCGTGGCGGAGATCGCTCGGTTGCAGCAAGAGAAGGACTCTGCACCGAAGGATCCGGACCGCCAGATGACCCTGCGCTGGACCGTCGCTGACGGCGTCACCATGATGGATGCCTCCGACGATCGCGAGATCACGAGCACCGCGCGGGAGGCCGTGCTCGCCTGGGTCGCCGAGCGCGACAGCTGGGTCGAGGGGCGTGGGCAGCGGGTCGCGGCCGCAAGCGTCTCGGTGTGGCCAGGGCCGATTCCGGGTGGGAACGAGGACGATCGAATCCCCCCGGGCGGCAAGTTTGTCACTGGCAGCCGAACCCCGGACGCATGACGCCGGGTCTGCTGGCTAGGGTGAGATCACGTAGGTCACGTCCAACGCGGCGCCACCCGGAGCCTTGCGAAAGCTGGTGATCGGCGTCGCCTCCGCCAGCCCCGCGCCCGCGAGCAACGCGTTCAGAGCGCCTCCTGCCGCGCGCATTTTTGACACCGCAGCCACGTCGCCCGCTCGAATGTGCGTCTCTATCGTGGAGGCTAGGAGTTTGGCGTCGATCCGATCGGCCGCGGGCACACTGTCCTGCTCGAAGCTGACCGCTCCGACGACGTGCTGCGCTCCTGCGTCCACTGTGATGTCTAACGTCAGCTGCTCGGGCGGAGCATCCGGCCACTGCACCATGATGGTCGCGCGCACGTAGCCCGCCTCGGTGTACGCGCCAAGCAACGCGGGCTCGACCGCGGTCAGGACCGCGCACGCGGGGCCTGCAGGTGCCGCTTGCGCAACCACGGCCTGCAGGTCGGCCTCGGGCAATCCCAACGTCCCAGTAAACCGGGCGCCCGCGACCTGCACATCGCGGTCGTACGGATTGGGCCGAGCCGTGATCCCAGGGTCGTGGATCGTCACATCCCCGCCGACCCAGAGACAACTCGCCAGGCGCTGCCGATGCCTCTCGAGCTCCTCCGCCGTCGTGGCAGCGCCGCGGCCTGCGGCCCCATGAAGCGTCATGACCTTCATCTCGAGGATCTGTGCGCCCACCTCTTCGCGATACTGCTCCCAGCTCATTGGGGTGGTCTCTGCAACCGCGGACCGCAGATCTGCGACGGTCATGCCGTTGGACTTGGCCACCCCTTCGGCTGCGCGGTCGATCTCCGAGTCGCGCACCTTGAGCTCGAGCCGCCCGGCCTCGGCGGCAAACACGATCCGGTCGATCAGCTGAAACAGCGCCTGCTCGCGGGTCAGACTCGCGTTGGTCGCGAGATGGCGCTCGAGCTGCTCCGCGGTAATGGCCGTCGTTCCCACCGTAGCGATGGCGTCGGCGACAGCGACCGGCGCGTCGGCGGGCGGGACCTCGGGCTGCGTCGCGGGCGGAGGTGCGGGCGGCTCAAGCGGCTCGGTTGGCTTGCAGGCGGTCAGCACGAACGCAGCGGTCACGACGATGGGGCGCAGCACCGTCGCAGGATGCCACTACTTGGGCTTCAACGCGGCGTCTTCGGCACAAGTCGCTCCGAGGGCGCCGAGTCCTCGAGCAACGCGCGCACGCGAACGCGCTCCATGGGCCCGAGGACTTCGCCCAGCCAGCCGAGCAGCGCTTCGGCATCATCAAACGCCTGCCGCTGGGGGTGTCCAGCCTCCCGGATCATGCGACCAATCTGCATCGCCACCATCGGGGACTCGGGAAGCATGGTGGCCGTACGCACCAGCTCTTGCTCGGCCTTCATCAGGGAAACGTAGGCCTGAACGACGTCGAGCGGAAACACCGTCGCGCCGCGCAGGTCGACCAGGCACACATAGGGTTCGCCGACACTCCCGACCACAGCATCGTGGTCACGACCCCATTGCTGCACCTCGTCCAGCGACACGGGCGACCAAATGGCGATCTCGACAAGGCGGCCAACGCTGTGCACGACGCGATACATCGCGGTGCGATGGTACCTCAGCGTCCGTCGGTGAACTGCTCGTACACGTACGGGCGCTCCCGCTGAATCCAAACCACCCACGCCAGGAGCACCCCCAGGACCGGCAGTGTGGGCAAGTAGACAAACGCGGCGATCCAAGCGGCGATAAACGCGAGCAAGCGGACGAGCGCGGCGAGCAAGCGCCGCTTGAGCGAAGGATCTCCTGGACATGCCAAGGAGCCGGTCGACGCGACGCGCCGCCCATGGTTGCGCGCGAGGGGATGCTGCGCCAACGATAGAGCACGCGCCCCTGCTGGTTCACCGCCAACACACCTGGCTGGAAGTAGCCCTTGGGGTGTTGGGGCTCCCAGCTCGTGGCACGACGGACGTACTCAAACGTACGGGCCACGTGCAGGGTGAGCCAGCCTCGCTCACTGCACGCGGTGGAGACCTCCTGGTGTGGGTCGCCAACGGTCTCAAAGTCGAGATCCCAGGTTTCGTGCGCGTCGTCTGCCAGGCGCTGCGGCTCGCTGGTGATGGCGTAGAGCTCACCGCCCGCTGCGCGAACCCGGTCGGCCACTCCTGTGTCCACGTAGCTTCGTAACTCGAAGCGGCAAGGCGGTCACCACAGCCCGCGGTAGAAAACGAGCACCACGAAGGTGTGCGCGGCGAGCTTGTCGTCCAGCCAGCTCGCTCGTGCGCCGGGTGGCGGGTCGAGCTCGGCGGGGACCACTCCCTCGGTCTTGTGGTCCTCGCTCTCGAGGATCGTCACATCGAACTCTTTTGGGCCACCGCGCAGCTCGAAGCGCCGCAGCTCGCAGCGCCCTTGCCCGCACAGGACCAGCTCGAGCACCTGAGCCGGAGCTTTACGGTCGTCAAGCGCGGCCTGGACGTTTGCGACTCCTGTGACCTGGAACGCCGCGCCCTCCTGGGCCTCGAAACACTTGAGCGCGGCGTCGGCCTGCAACCGCAAGCCCGCGGGCACGGTCTCGCTGAACATCGGTGTGTCCGCCACGCGGACCAACCGTAGACCAATAAGCGGGCAAGTGAGGGAACCGGCGGATTGCAGCCGTCTTCCCGAGTACGATGCTCATTACGATGCACCGCTGCTCCCTGCTCGTCGTCGCGCTGGCCCTCACAGCGTGCGGAGCCGATCCCTCGTCTGCCGCAGGTGCACTCGGGGCCTCGCCAAAGCACAAAGAGTCGAGCAAGCCATCGACTGCGGTCATGCCCGGGGACCACGTCACCGCAAAGAAGCCGTCCGCCGCGGTCATGCCCGGGGACCACGTCACCGCAAAGAAGCCATCCGCCGCGGTCATGCCCGGGGACCACGTCACCGCCAAGAAGCCATCCGTCGCGGTCATGCCCGGGGACCACGTCACCGCAACGAAGCCATGACACACCCGGAACTGCACGCGTCACCGTGCAGCGCCGACCCCTGCGGTGCGCGACCTAACCAATAACGCGCCGCTACCCGATCGACCTGACGCCGCAAGACAGGGCGCAGCTCGCCGCTGTCTTGTACGCCCTGGAACCTGCGGAAAACCGCCCCGCACGGAGCGCTCACCGCGACCCGGGTCTCGTAATTGCCAAGCGAGTCGCGACGTTTCGCGCCACGAGCGCCCAGGCAACGTGGCTTGCCTCGCAACGCGCGGGAAGTAGACTCGACGCTGGTGGCCAGCCCACTCAGCGACGTCCTGGATCGTCGTGGCGTCCGCCCGCTGCTCGCGTTGGCCGCCGGCTGCATGCTCTGGCTCGCCGCGCCGAACTTCGACTTGTGGTGGCTGAGTCTCGGCGCCTGGGCACTGGTGCTGTGGATCTGCGACGGCCAGAGCCTCCGCAGGGTTGCGGCCTACGGGTTGCTCATGGGCACCTGCGTGATCTTCGGCGGGTTCACCTGGATGACAGAGCTGCTGGGGCGATTCGCGGGCATGAGCCTCGCCCCCGCCCTCGGGGTACACCTGCTGTTTTCGCTGTACCACGGGCTGTTGTGGGCGTTGCCAATCACCTTGGCCCACGGGCTGCAGCGTCGTGGGGCTGGGCCTGCGTACCTCACCCTGCCGTTGTGTTGGGCGGCCGCTGAGCTGACCTTCCCGCAGCTGTTCGAGGTCCACGTCGCATGTTTTTGGGCCCGCCACCCGCAGCTCATCCAGCTCGCGGAGTACATCGGCGCGGTCGGGGTCGGGGCCGTGATGGTGCTGGCCAACGGATTGCTCTACGGCTTGATCTCGCGCTGGTCTCACCCCCGCGCGCGCATTCGCCTGGGCGGGGCGTTGCTGGCACTCAGCATCGGCGTCCCGCTCTTTGGCGTATGGCGCATGGAGGTCATCGACGCCCGGGTCGATGAGCGCCCCACCCTGGCGATCGGGATCGTGCAGGGTAACTTCGGTATCGAGAGTCGGCGCCGCCTGCGGCGCGAGTCTCTGCATGCCCTGCAGCGCATGTCGACCGAGCTCGAGGCCGAAGGCGCCGAGGTCGTCGTCTGGGGAGAAACAACCTTCCCCTATGGCGGGTTCTTCCGCGACTCGGTCACCGACTTAGACCCAAGCGACCGTCGCCGCGTGCGCCGAGGCTTCACCGTTCCCGTGATCTTCGGGCTGCCCACGCGAGACCGCCGAGAAAAGCGCCGCCGCATGTGGAACACGGTCTGGGTGTTGGACGGTGACGACCAACTCGGCGACCGCTACGACAAGAACTACCCGCTGTGGTTTGGTGAGTGGGTCCCCCTGGTCGACCCCGATTGGTATCTCGACCGGTTCCCAAACGCGTCGTACATCCACGTCGGAGAGCAGCCTGCGGCTCTGCGGGTCGCGGGCTACCGGCTGGGGCCGCTGATCTGCTACGAGGACCTGCTCGCCGATTTCAGCCGCGACGTCGTCGACCGCGATGTGCACGCGCTGGTCGCGATGAACAACGAATCGTGGTTTGGGCGCAGTCGAGCCCAGCCCGCGCACCTCAACCTCGCGATTCTCCGCACCGTGGAGCACCGCAAAGCGTTGGCACGCTCCGTCAACGCGGGGATCAGTGCGTACATCGATCCCAACGGGAGGGTTGTGCAGGAGCTGGCGATCACCGATTCCGACAGCGACGGCTATCAAGGGCCCGGAGGCTTCGTCGCCAATGTACCCATGATGGAGCCCGAGGCGCGCACGTTCTACGCGCGCGTGGGCTCGGGATGGCGATGGCTCTCGTGGCTCTGCCTGCTGGGTTTGGCGCTCGCGGCACGGATCCGGCGCGGGCCTGCGCCGCCAAAATAGACGCACTCGATATACATCGCGGGGCGCCACCGTTGCTCAACTCGTGACGCCACACTCGAGTACACCCGCCCGCGCCGTGGCGCTCGCGCTTTGCGTGACGGGCTTGGCGACGAGCCTCCTGCTGCTGGTCCGAGCTGCGACCGGGACATCGGCATGCGGACTCAGCGGAGGCTGCGACGTTGTCCAGTCGTCGAGCTGGTCCCATGTACTGGGCGTTCCACTCGCGGCTTGGGGCGCCGCCTACTTCGCGGCGATGGGCGTCCTTGTCGCCCGGCCACGGCCTCGTTGGTCCGCGTGGCTGCGCGGCGGCGGGCTGGCGGGTGGTCTGGCCGGCACGGCGCTGCTGCTGATGCAACTGTTGGTGCTGCGGGCGCTTTGCCCGTGGTGCATCTGCGTCGATGTTGCGGCCCTGGGCCTGGGAGCCTTGGCCATCTTTGCACCTGCGCTGACGGGGCCACACGTCCGTCGGCGCCCGGCCGCGCTCGTCGGCGGTGCTGCGGTCGCGGGCCTCGTGCCCCTGCTGCTCGTCGAGCTCGCCGTGAGCACGCCAGCCAGCGCCCCAGCTCTCGCTGATTCTCCCCAGCGACTTGCGGAGATGACGGCCGCAGAGGCCGATGGCGTCGCGAAGATCGTCGAGTTCGTCGACGTGGAGTGTCCGTTCTGCCGTGAGCAGCACGCCCGACTGGCGGCCGTTGTCTCGGACCTTGGCGCCGACAACGTCGAGGTGCAAGTGCACCACGTTCCGCTCCCTCAGCACGCGCACGCCCGCCCCGCAGCGGAAATCGTGTGCTGCAGCGAGGCGCTTGGGCGTGGCCCCGCGGTGCTTGATGCCCTCATGGTCGCCGACGACCTTGGCGTCGAGGCCTGCCGCACAGCCGCCATCGCAGCGGGGGTCGACCCGAGCGCGCTCGACACCTGCTTGCGGTCGGACGCACCGACCGAGCGACTTGCCCAAGACCATGCGGCAGCCGTCGCCATCGGCGTGCGAGCCCTGCCGACCTGCGTGATCGGAGGCAAGCGGTTTGACGGACTCCAAACGGCCGAGACGTTGCGCGATGCCGTGAGGGCCGCCATCACGGACGCCGAGACACCCTGCGAGACGTAGGACCGCCCCCTCGTACGACCCGCGGCGGCTCACGATACACTCGCCGTGCATGGACCTGCGGCTGAGCCAAGAGGCGGTAGAGAACCTCGTCACGCAGTTCAGCTCCGCGCTCGATTTCTATCGCGAGCTGGTGCAGAACGCCATCGACGCGGGCAGCAGCTCCATCGAGGTGTGGACGGAGTTCATCCCCTCCGAGGACGGCGGCGGCGACGGGACCTGGGCGCTGCACGTCGATGACTTTGGCGAGGGCATGAACGAAGCGGTCATCGATGACCAGCTGACCAAGCTGTTTGCCTCGGCCAAGGAGAACGACCTCACCAAGATCGGCAAGTTCGGCATCGGGTTTGTCTCGGTGTTCGCGATGAAGCCCAAGGCCGTGCTCGTGCATACCGGGCGCGCGGGAGAGTTCTGGGAGCTCCTGTTTCACGAGGACCGCAGCTTCACCAAGACGCGTGTCGACCATCCCGTCGAGGGCACGCAGATCACCGTGTTTGTGGGCGGAGACTACGCCGGCTACCGCGAGACCGTGCAGGGCAGTCGCGAGACGCTCTCGCGCTGGTGTGCACACTCCGAGACCGAGGTGACCTTTGAAGATCGCTCCCCACAAGCGGGCGACGACCGCGGCATGGAGCCCGTGAACGCGCCGTTTGTGGCCAGTGGGGCCTGCGGCACGCCTGCGTCCTACGCGGGCGGAACCGAGATCGTGCTGGCGTACACACATCGGCCCGTTTACGGCTTTTACAACAAGGGATTGGCGCTGGCCGTCTCTGAGTCTGGCGAAGACGTCATGGGTCAGCACGCCGGTCGCTTCGGCTGCATCGGCTTCAAGATCAAGTCGCGCTGGTTGGAGCACACGCTGTCGCGCGAGACCGTGATCCGCGACGAGAACTTCGAGAAGGCGATGGCGATGGTCCACGAAGCCGCCGACGGGCCGCTGCGCACAAGCCTAGTTCGTGAGCTCGAGCGGGTCGCGGCCGCGGACGACTGGACTCTGGCTACCGCCACGACCTACCGTCGACTGCTGCGCTTCTTGGCGATGGAGCCTCCGTCGATCTGGCGTGACGACCCAATTCTCGAGGCCAGGATGATGCGCACGGTCGACGGCGAGGCCACGAGCCTGCGCGAGATCGCGGCCGCCTGCCGACGCGACGACAGGGTCTACGTCGCCAGTGTGCCTTCGCCCCTGACCAAGCTGCTGGCCGAGCTCGCGATTCCCGTCCTGCTCTCGGACCGCATGGCGTCCGACACCCCGTCCAAACAGGACCCAACCACCCACGTGCTGGTGGATTTTCTGATCGCGCAACGCGGTGTGCTCTCGGGCGCGGTCGATCGCGTCTTCGATGTGGACGCCCACGCAGGCGCGATGGAACGTGTCGTGCATCCGCAGCACGTCT
>Ga0316189_10000396_pt1 | contig 43182 bp, 41 predicted proteins | sample LowCovwburrow_MG_FD_204930 | JGI IMG/M metagenome (GOLD analysis project Ga0316189, IMG submission 204930) | Coastal sediment microbial communities from Maine, United States - Lowes Cove worm burrow | ecosystem: Environmental > Aquatic > Marine > Coastal > Sediment | place: USA: Maine... | reverse complement strand
GCCTCGCGGTGAAGGTTCGTGTTAGTAAGCACGTTCTATTTGCCGTGAGGCGGCTGTTCCGCCAGTTGCAGCAGCATCTCGACGATGTCGGCCCGGTCCCACTCAATGGGGCCACGGCCGACGTAGCGAACCCTGCCGCTGCCATCCAGGACATAGGCCGTGGGCAGGACATTGGCGCCCCAGCCCTTGAATGTGGCGCTGTCCTTGTCCAGCAGGATGGGGAACTCCATGCGCAGCCGCTTCACTGTCGTCTGCACCCGCCGCTCTCCTTCGCCAACATTCACGCCGATCACGGCGAAGGGCGCATCTGCCATCGCCTCTATCAGTCGCTGGATGCCGGGCATCTCCTTGATGCACGGCATGCACCAGCTCGCCCAGAAGTTGACCAGAAGCACCTTCCCGGCGAACTCGTCCAGGTTCCGCTGCTGCCCGGACAGGTCCGGCAGGCTTAGCCTGGGCGGCAGTGCCACAGGCACCTCGGATAGCTCGCCAGCAAGAGCGGTGCTTGGGGCAAGCCACAGGACCGAGAGCATCAAAACCATCCCTGCGGTATCGCGAAATGCAGTTCGTCTCTTGGTTGTGGTAATCATACAAAATTGTTCCAGGTTAAATGGAATGCCTTTTTGGCATAGATATCACACCCAGACGGTGCCCGCCATGGGTGGGGAACGACGACTGTACATGAGACGGCGCACAACGGCCTCTGAGTCGTAATAAAAAAGGCCCCGCAGAATTCCCGGCGGGGCCTTCAAGGAGTGGCGGCATCCCTGCCGCCTGGTCTGTTTACGTGGTGCCGTTACAGCTCGTTATCGTGGCACTCGATGCAGGTGACCGGCTCGCCCTTGAGCACGATGCCGCCGTCTTCCAGGTCCCGGAAGTCCCGATCCGCCGCGGCGCGTGAGAGCACCGACCCCAGGCCGTTATTGCCGTGACAGGCGCGGCAGGCGTTGGGGTTATCATCAGCAAGATCCTCGTGACCGCCGTCAGCAAAGTCGGTGTTGGCACCGACCGGGTGCATGCCGTGCGGACCGTCCAGGGTGTTGCCCAGATCGCCCGTGTGGCAGGTGGAGCACTCGATGATGGCGCCGGTGTGGCCCTGTAACTGGTCCGACGTTACATTGTCGTTGGACGCCGGATTGGCGTTCGGCCACTCCGCATGGGTCGCACCATGACAGCCTTCACACATCACGCCACCGTGGCCCGTGCTCACCCGATACAGCTGCGGATTGCCCGCACCCGGGTTGTCGAAGTCGGGACCAGGTTGCGAGAATACCGCCGGCACCGCCGGCTCGGCGAAGCGCTTGTTGGTCGGCACGATGGGCGTGGCCTTGACGTCGCCATTACGATAGGCCTGACGCAGACGCAGACCGTCCACGTTACCGTCTATGTCCCGCGTGTTGACGATAAAGTCGTCTGAACCCACCAGGTTGTTGCGAACGTCACCCGTATGGCAGGAACCGCAACCCGGCTCGTTGGCCCAGGGCACGCGCGGCTGAGTGTCATCCGGGTCGTAGAAGTTGCCGCCCAGAAGCAGGGAACCCGGCGCCGGGTTGTCTGGTGTGACATTCTGCGAGAAGTCCGCACCCACCTGCTCCATGTCGCCGTGGCAATCGTTACACAGCATGCCGCCGTTGAACATCGCACCGCGCAGGCACTGTACACTCGTGCCCGGGTGGCACTGGTAGCAGGTGTCTTCCAGCACCGCCAGACGCTCGGGTTGATTGGAGATGGTGCCGTCGGGCTGCTGGTCCGGCGCCGGCATCGGCGGGAACAGTTGGCTGAACTGGCCGTGGTGGCTGTGCATCACATTGGAGTTACTCGACTGCGCCAGCTGGTTACGCCCGTTGGCGTCCGTACCCGGAGGACCAGCCACCGGTCCGACCTGAGCCAGATCCAGCGCCGGAGTGTAGTGACACACCTGACAGACCACCGGCTTGCCCTGATCCAGCGCCTGGTTGGTCAGGCAGTTGGTGTTACCGTTCGGGTTGGTCTGGTCGATGATGCACGGGGTCGAGACGCCCGCGGTATTGACATAGCTATCACCATGCGTGAGGTCATGCAGGCGCACGATATTGATGTCCGCCGCATATTCGATACTGACGTCCATCGGCATGTTGTCGTCGGGGTCGTCGAGCTCACTGGCTACCGGCAAATTGGCGTTTAAGAGCCTCTGGGTCGGGGCATCGGTCCGGCTGTCGGCAAACTCGCGATAATCCGCATGACAGTTCTTGCAGCTCGCCTCACCCGAGATCGGCAGCACCGTGTCGACCGTGGCCACCGTGTTATTGCCCTGCTTGGCCTCGACCCGAACTAACGGATAGGCATTCTCACGACCGAAGTCATCGTAGGCTGCAAACGGCACGCCCGCACCCTCGTACCAGTTCACGTCCTGAGCCACATAGCCAAACGGGAAGTTGACGAAGAATGGCTTGTCGTCATAGTGCTCGTTGACCGTCTGTGGGTCATTGATGAGGTATGGGTTAGCCAGCCCCGGCATGGCGTGCTGCACCGCCGTCAAGGTGCCGTCGTTGCTGCCGCCAGGTTGGTCAACGACGCCATCGGCACCGATGTACAGCTCCTCGACGTTGGGCACCGGCAGACCGATATCCGCGGTGACCGGGAGCGGTTCGTTGAGCAGCGGCGTGATCCCGGACGGGTAGAACGCGTCATAGGCGCCACCGGCAACCGCATCCCAGAAGTTGGTCTTGTAGCTGCTGCCGTCAACCTTCAGGCCGCGTACGGCATTGGGGTCACCCAGGATCGGATCGTTGGGGTTGGAGGCCGCGGAGTATTCAAGGCTAACGCCCGCCGGGTTCAGCGTCGGGGTGGATCCCCGCTGGATCACCTGACCAAGCAGCACCTGGAAGGGCGGCAGGATGCTGGAGATACGGGTGTCCAGATCGCCGCAGTGCATGCCGAGATCGTTGATGGCCAGCACGCGGAAGTTGCCGCCAAGCACCGGATCAACCTCGGACACCAGTTGTTCCGGGCAGCCGTCCTGGCTGGTGGAGTTGATGGAGACGCCCGGGGTGGCGGGGTTGCACTGCACCTGCTGATCGACGCCATTACCGGAGAGGTCGACGTTGACCGTCGCAGTGTCGGGATCGTTGCTGTTGACCGCCAGGGTACCGTTGTCGGCACCGACCTGACCGGGCGTGTAGCTCACAGAGATATTCTGGTTACCGCCGGGAGCCACGCTGAAGCTGGTGCTGCCGTTAATGGCAAAGTCGTTGCTGCCGCTCTGCACCAGGGTGACGTCACAGGCGGCATCACCGCTGTTGCTCACAGTGGTGCTCAATGTCGGGGAGTTACCCACGGTCACGTCGCCGAAGGCGAGGCTGGTTGGGCTGACCGCGATGTTGCAGACCGCTGCGGCGCCACCGTCGTTGCTGCAGTTGTTCGGGGCGTTACGTACTTCCTTATCATCGTCGTCGCGACTGTCTTCTGCAGTGACATCACACGGCACTGGATCGATCGCAGAGATACGGAACTCCCAATCGCCATCACTGTCCGCCCGGGTGGTGCCAATCACGACACCATTGTCTTCTTTTTTGCCATAGCGGATAGTCACGGCATCGTTATCCCGCGCATCGTTACCGCGCACCGTCAGCCGGTCACGGTCGCTGCTCCAGCTCGCGCGGTCAATGTCTATATCACCCGCATACGCGGTCGATGTGCCGGCCAGCCCGAACAGGACGCCGATGAAAACAAACAGGTACGGGATGCGCCTGAAAAGTTCAATGGTTGATGTGGGTGATGCCCACGAAGAAAAGTTGTTTATCATTTTCAGCCTCCTCAAGCTGTAAGTGTTGTTGACGATGCGCTCCGCCAACTCCTGCAACAGAAGCAATGAATGAATGGATCACGTGATTCTCGAATTGTGACCCTTGTTCAATCTGCTTTATTCCGATTTTTCGATTCTGCCTGCTTAATGCGTTTATGAACGTGATCCTAGCATACTTTGGGATTATATTCCCACTGCTTCACAGCCCAATTACCTGCTTCAAGTGAGTAATGTATGCTTCAGCAACAGGAGTGCATGTGAACCATGTGGAGGTAACTATGCCAATGAAACCGTTTGTTAATTAGCCTGATTCCGTTTTTATCCAGGTCATATGCAATCGTCATGTGCCATGCTTCATGCCATGAATGGCACCATCTCAATGATTTGTTTTTGATTTGTTTTTGACTTTTTATAACCCCCCAAATAACAGGGAATGCCGGGCCAACAATAACCGCACATCGAATGACTATACGACTACGTGATTTTGTAAAGGTGTCAGGAAGGAATGGCTCTTAACTTAAAAAAATTGCACCGGCATTCTGCGGGCCGCCCTTTGGGCGTTTAGGCGCTGCGCGTTTTTGTCCGGCCTTCGCGGGAATGACGTATTTTGCGGGTTTGCAAGAAACCCTATGGAGAAGACTTATTTGAGACAGTCGGGAACATGAAATTCATCATCCAGACTGTAGACCTCGTCGAATACAGCGTCACAATTACTGTCACGGATCACATAATTGTGCCCACCGGAATCGTTGTCGTGCGTATTCAGGCTCCAGGCCCACACCCGATCCCCGATTGCCATACTGACAATACTGTCACCGGACTGATTCAGGTAATGTTTAATATGGGTCTCCTTGACACCGTCGTCATCCCCATCCGCATCACGTTCATCGTGCAGGTTAAAACCATCAAGATCCGGGGCGGTATACTGACCTGCTCCGGCCTGTGTAAGCGGCAGCATAAGGCCTGTGACCAGCAATGAAAGTCCTGGCAGGAATTGCAAGGAAGGTTTCCCGTGCGAAAAAAGTGTCCACATGTGATGCCCCGTCAGTCGTTGATAGAATTATTTGTGACACTGACATTATAAGGCATTTACAGTAATATTGTTATGCAGCGGTGCGTCACTGCGCACTCGCAACCCACACAAACATCCAGGCAGGCGCAATGACAGGGAAGCCCGGGAAAACAGTTATTCTTCCATACCCGCTGCTCCTTGTGGCAGGGCTGCTTGCGGTGCTGCTGATTTCAACCGCCAGCGCTGCCGGCACCCTGCAGCCATTCGAGGACGACAGCCCTACCCCGGATTTCAGCCTGGTCGATCTCAAAGGCACAACCCACACGCTCGCTGACTACCGCGGCAAGGTCGTGCTCGTCAACTTCTGGGCCAGCTGGTGCCCGCCCTGCATCAAGGAAATGCCCGGCCTGCAGCGCCTGCAGGAAAAACTGGCGGACCAGCCGTTTGTCATCCTGGCGGTCAATGTCGGCGAGAAGAAGTATCGGGTCTGGAAATTTGCAAAACTCATCGACTTCACCCTGCCAGTGCCACTGGACACGGACAGCAAGACGTTTGCAGACTGGGATGCCAGTGTACTCCCGACCAGCTTTCTGCTGGATACCAAAGGCCGTATTCGCTACCGGGTCCTGGCCGACCTCGAATGGGACAATGAGGATGTGGTTGCGCTTATCGAAGCACTGATCAATGAAGAGGAGAACGAATAATGAAAACAGGATACCTGACCACCCTGCTGTTCACCGCCAGCCTGGCACTGCCCGGCCTGTCCGTGGCGGATGACAACAGCCACCTCGAACAGGTCGAGATCCTGTTCAAACTGACCCGCATGGAGCAGAAGATTAACGACAGTGTCGAGTCCGTCGCACAGCTACAACTGCGCCAGAACCCGGCCCTGGCGGCAAAGAGCGATCAGCTCATGGCCTTTCTGGAAAGGCATATCGGCTGGAATGCAGTCAGGGGTGATCTCTATGAGATGTACCTGCAGACCTTCACGGAAGAGGAACTGAAGACCATTAATGACTTCTACATTACACCGACCGGGCAGAAGGTTATCGTCATCGTGCCGCAACTGGTGCAGGAACGAAACCGTCTGGCGATGCAGCGTCTGCAGGAAAACATCGGGGAACTGCAGCAGATCATGAGCGAGGATTAACAGCACAATAAATAAAGGGGTTTCTTCTCTTGAAGAAACATGCCGAAGTACCGTCATGCTCCAGGGGTGCCCCAGTTGGTGCAGTTAATTAGGCAATGATTCCCAAAACTCTCCCTACTGCGTAATCTGAGAGCAATATCCATACCACCCAATACAGCTTTTGGTAACGCTTCGATTTGACAGACAAAAACCAGAGGAATTGCGGTTCTTGTCAGATCTGCTTGCCATTACTCATGACACAACCGTCACACTTTATGACATGTTTGTCATGATGTGTGACGGTACTGTCATGACCCTAAGATCGCCTGCTGATTACCAGCAATCAGTTCAGGTCATAACGCTTGAGTTTTCGATACAGGGTGCGCTCACTGATGCCCAGTGCTTCTGCAACCAGTCTGCGGTTGTCATGGTGCTTCTGCAACAGCGCTGAGATGTGCTGTGCCTCTACGTCATGCAAAGAGCCCCTGGTATTTCCGGTTGGTGATTTTGTCTCAGCCTGCTGAGCCGCCACGGGCTCGGGCGCACTCTGTCCCTGGTGATCCCTGCCACGGGCAACTTGCTGCAGTACGGTGTCGATTACGGCATCATCAATCTCTTCACCGTTGGAATGTGTGGCCGCAATAAACAGAATATTGCGGAGCTCACGTACATTGCCGGGGTATTTATATAACTTGAGCCGTTCGATGGCCGCCGGAGTCAGTTTGAATCTTTGATTCATGGTCTTGCTGACAGGGCCCAGCAGATCCGGCGCCAGCACTTCGATATCATTCAGCCGTTCACGCAGCGCTGGCAGGCGTATAGCCAGGCAGGCGATCCGGTAGTAAAGATCCTCCCTGAACTGGCCGGCGCTCACCGACTCCCACAAGTGCCGGTTGGTGGCGCAGATAATACGCACGTCAGCCTTGCGCGGTCTTTTACCACCGACGCGGCGGTACTGCCCCGATTCCAGCACCCGTAACAGTTTGGCCTGCTGGGACATCGGTAATTCGCCCACCTCGTCCAGAAACAGGGTGCCTCCGTCGGCCTGTTCGAACAGGCCGATCCGGTCACCGACGCTACCGGTAAACGCACCGCGCGCATGTCCGAAGACCTCGGCCTCGAACAGGGGGTCGGTCAGTACCGTACAGTCCACGGTAAGGAACGGCTGCTCGCGACGCATGGAATGAGAATGAATAAAGTGTGCCGCCAGCTCCTTGCCAGTACCGGTTTCTCCCTGCAGCAGCACCGGCGCCTGGGCCGCCGCTACCATCTTCATCTGATCCATACAGGCAAGAAACGGTGGGGACTGGCCAACCATGCGCCGACCATTGATGCGGCGCTCATCGGGCCCCGAGAGCTGCTGTATCATCTCGCCCATATAGAGTTCGCCATTACTGCCCTGCAGGGGATAGGCCGTTACCCGGACCTGGCACACCCGGTGGTCGGCGTTATAGTGGACATGCAGGCAGGAATCTGCCTTGCCAACCTCGAACAGGTTGACATGCGGGCAGTCTTCGCCGGATTCATGGCAAGGCGCATCATTATTGTGGCTGATCTTGTGACAAGGCAATCCAACCGCTTCGTCGCGGGTCACGCCGTAGGTTTTTTCGTACGCAGGGTTGATTGCCAGGATCCGGTAATCCCTGTCGATTATGACAAACGGCTGTTCATGACTGTCAACTATCGATTGCAATTCAACCGACACCGGTGTGACCGAATCTACCAATCTAACGATATTGGAAATTGAATCTTTCATGATACCCCCCGGTATCAACAGGACTGTCAGGTTATTGTCATGACTGTACTGTCGTTATCATCATAGTATGACACATATACGTAATATTACTACTGACATAATTGACATGACATGGATCAACCCACCAACCTTTATGTAATATATCTATCGCGCCGGGGATAACGCTCCCACGGGTCAGTTGAAATACAAACTTATTGAGCCTGTTGCGGGAGCGGCGACTCGCAGCGATGAGGCCGGGTAGATTATCGAAGAATTGCACCCCTGAAAAAAAAGGGGTGGCCGAAGCCACCCCTCAAAACTCACACGATTATCGAAGTTTCATCGCTTCTGTCGGTGACACATACCACAACCGACTGCCGCTCCTTTCGGAATAACAGCTGTCTGCTGACCGGCAGCACACTCTGGCAAGCTGCCTTTGTTGTCTTTACACCAGACAGTTCTGTCATCAGCGGTGCGTGACAGCACCGTACCCTTCAGGTCACTACCGTGACAGGCATCACAACCCGGTCCGTCATTGCGATAATTCTTGTGTGCAAAGTTCCAACGATCATCGGCCTTGGCAGGCGCAACCGGATCCAGATCGGTTACCGCATACATACCATGCGGACCATTGTTACCCATGGGCAACGATGCATCGTTCGGCTCGTGACAAACCGTACATTCGGCAATATAACCGCTATGCCCCTGTAGCTGTGAAGACGGGATGTTATCGTTGGCATTTGGATTAGCCGTTGGCCATTCTGCATGCGTACTGCCATGACAGGATTCGCAGAACAGACCACCATGGCCGTTACTGACCCGGTACAGTTTTGGATTGCCAATAGCCTCAGGGTCACCTGGCATATCGTCTGCTGTTACCACATTCTCAGCAAAGGCCTTGTTCACCAGAACAATTGGTGTGGCTTTGGCATCGCCGGTACGATAAGCAGCAAGCAGGCGTATACCGTCGTCATTGCCCAGCGTATCGGCTGGACTTACCAGCACGTCCGGGTCACCCGCAAGGTTGTCGGTAGCGTAACCCGTGTGACAGGAGCCACAGCCAGGCTCGTTCGCCCATGGTACGCGCGGTGTAATGGAATCGGGGTCATAGAAGTCTGGCCCCAGGTCGAACGGGGTTTCGTTGATATTCATGATTATTTCTAGGCCCTGAATTGGATGGGTAATGACACTGTCAGCAGGATACTGACAAAACTGGCAGATCTGCCAGTGCCACCTGACAGTTATGTCAGGCCACAGGTGATTTATAAATACGTTTCTGCTTTCAACAGCGCATACAGGGGCGTCTTCCCGCCAACTACCTGTCTGGCATGAAGCTTGCTATGTTCTGGAATAGTTTAATAAATGCCGGTACCTGATTTGCCGGCAACTAACTACCAGTCCGGAGGAATGGTCATGAGACACGGAATTGCAGAAGCCCTGTTACTTGTTGGCTGTCTATTGCTGGCCATTGGCAGTCTGATGCTGGTCAGCACTAGTCACGCGGCCACCCCGGATTGTGAAAGCACGGTAACAAGCTATGACTTCCTCGAGAAGACGTCTTGCAATGCGCGGGGGAACTGCCGAGTGGATAGCAAAAGCAGGGCCTAGTCATCCAGGTTGTTTTCAGGGGCTGGATTCCCATCTTCCAACCCCTATTGCACAGGGGCGGAGTGATCCGCCCCTTTTTTTGGACAAAAAACCCTGTGTACATCGGGATATCGCAGGACGGTCTTGGGCTAAGCCGTCAGAAACAGGTATGATTTGGCCTTTGATCCATTAACCTGCGTAATCGCCCTTAGTTAATCCACTGTGACCCTGAGCAATAACAACCCTTCTCTCGAAGCCCATGCGCTGGAATGCATCCGCGATGACCGCACGCTATTCAGTAACCTGGATTTCAGGCTCGAATCCGGGCAGGCACTGATACTGGAAGGCCGTAACGGCAGCGGCAAGACCTCATTACTGCGTATTTTGTGCGGGATTCGGCTACCGGATGCAGGCACAGTGACCTGGGGCGAAACGGATATCAGCAAGCTGGGGCCGGATTACCATGTACATACGGCCTATGTCGGTCACCGGGACGGCATCAAGCTGGACTTGACGCCGCTGGAGAACCTGGCCGTGGCGCGTGCACTTGGCAGGCCCAATGACATCACACTGGAGGCTGCGCTTGAAAAAGTCGACCTCTGCGGCTATGAGGATGTGTTGACGCGCAACCTGTCAGCCGGACAGCAGCGGCGCCTGGCGCTGGCACGCCTGCTGGTTACCGACACCCTGCTGTGGATACTCGATGAACCGTTTACCTCGCTGGATACGCACGGTATCAAGACCATTGAGGGCCTGCTCGACCAGCACACCTCCAATGGCGGCATGCTGGCAGTGACTTCCCATCATGCTGTCAACCTGATCAACACCTCGACTCAAACCATCAACCTGTCCGCATGACTTCCGACTCATTAACACGTGCCTTTGCCCTGTTGCTGAAACGCGATCTGGTGCTTGCCGTCCGCCACCGCGCCGAAATGCTCAACCCCTTGCTGTTCTTCGTGCTGGTCACCAGCCTGTTCCCGCTGGGTATAGGCGCCTATCCCAAATTGTTACAGGCCATCGGGCCGGGCGTCATCTGGGTCGCCGCCCTGCTTGCGGCCCTGTTGTCACTGGATAGCATTTTCCGTTCCGATTTCGAGGATGGCACCCTTGAGCAGTTCCTGCTGAGCTCACACCCGGTATCGGTGCTGGTACTGGCCAAGGTGCTTGCCCACTGGCTGATAACCGGCCTGCCACTGTTGCTGGTCGCGCCCTTGCTGGGTATCCTGCTAGGCCTGCCGGCAGACGCGATCTGGATCCTGCTGCTGACGCTGCTGCTGGGCACCCCGGTATTGAGCCTGCTGGGTGCCGTGGGGGTCGCACTGACAGTTGGCTTACGCAAAGGAGGGATGATCTTGTCGCTGCTCGTGTTACCCTTGTATGTTCCGTTACTGATTTTCGCTGCCAACGCCGTGGATACAGCCGCTGCCGGTCTTCCGGTCACTGCCCATATATCATTCATCAGCGCCCTGCTGGTGTTGGCATTGAGTCTGTCACCACTGGCCACGGCTGCGGCACTGCGTATAAGTTTGAGCTGACTATGTTTAACAATTTCTTTCACAAAATGGCCTCGCCAAAATACTTCTATGATATTTCCGGACGCATGATCCCCTGGCTGGGCGCGGGGTTTGCCATGTTAACGCTGGCAGGCCTCTATTATGGCCTGGTCAAGGCGCCGCCGGATTATCAACAGGGCGACAGCTACCGCATCATGTTTGTGCATGTGCCGGCTGCCTGGATGTCGATGTTTATTTACGTCGTGATGGCAGGCGCCGGGGCCATCGGTCTGGTGTGGCACATTAAACTTGCCGAGGTAATGGCCATCAGCAGCGCAACCGTCGGCGCATCGTTCACCTTCCTGGCACTGGTGACCGGCTCCATCTGGGGGAAGCCCATGTGGGGTACCTGGTGGGTGTGGGACGCACGCCTGACCTCGGAACTGGTCCTGCTGTTTTTATATCTGGGTGTCATCGCGCTGTACAACGCCATTGATGACAAACGCACGGCGGCGCGGGCTGTCGCCATCCTGGCACTGGTGGGCGTCGTCAACATTCCGATTATCCATTATTCAGTAGAATGGTGGAATACGTTGCACCAGGGCCCGACCGTTACCAAGTTCGACAAACCATCCATTCATCTCAGCATGCTGATACCCCTGCTGCTGATGGCTGTCGCCTTCAAGTTTTATTACATCATGGTGGTGCTGATGCGCGCCCGTTGCGAGGTACTTGAGCGCGAGCGTCATACCAGCTGGGTAAAACAACTCGCGGAGTCATCATGAGTTTCAGTGAATTTCTTGATATGGGTGGCTATGCCTTCTATGTCTGGTCATCCTACGGCATTACACTATTCATCCTGGCGGTCAATGTGATCGGGCCGCTGCAGTTGCACCGGAAATTATTGTCAGATATCGCACGCGCGTCGCGACGCGCACGGAGAAAGACATGACACCAAAACGCAGAAACCGCATTTTCCTGATTGTCCTGGTACTTGCCGGCGTTGGTATTGCCGCCGGCTTTGCCCTCACGGCCTTCAATGAAAACCTGATGTTCTTTTACCAGCCCAGCCAGGTCATTGCCGGGGAGGCACCTGCCGGGCGTCTTATCCGGGTGGGCGGTCTGGTAACCACGGGCAGCGTAAAGAGACAGAGTGACGGCCTGACCGTGAAATTCGATATCACCGACAATGCCGAGACCATCACCGTACAGTACACCGGCATCCTGCCTGACCTGTTTCGTGAGGGTCAGGGCATCGTGGCCCACGGCCAGCTACAGCAAGATCAGCTGTTCATTGCCGACGAGGTGCTGGCCAAACACGATGAAAACTATATGCCACCGGAAGTCGCCGATGCCCTGAAGAAGACACACGAGGAAGGCACTGGTGGATCAACCAAAACTGGCGGATCAAGCACAAAAGGAACAGGGTCATGATCCCGGAGCTTGGCCAGTTTGCACTGATCCTGGCCCTGTGCATGTCGCTGGTACTGGCGACCATTCCCATGATCGGCAGCCTCAACAACACACCCGGCTGGGTCGCACTCGCACGTCCGGCTGCTTTGGGGCAGTTCACTTTTCTGCTGATTTCCTTCGGCTGCCTCGTCAATGCCTTCCTGAGCAATGACTTTTCCGTGCTCTATGTAGCCCAGCACGGCAACACCCAGCTACCGACCATTTACAAAATCTCGGCCGTCTGGGGCGCCCATGAAGGTTCACTGCTGTTGTGGGCCCTGATCCTGGGTGCCTGGATCGTGGCGGTCTCACTGTTCAGCCGCAAATTGCCGGCCGAGGTGCTGGCGCGAGTGCTCTCGGTGATGGGCATGGTCAGTATCGGCTTCATCTCTTTCATGCTGTTTACCTCCAATCCGTTTGAGCGCATTTTCCCAGTGCCGCTGGAAGGCGGCGACCTGAACCCGCTGCTGCAGGACTTTGGTCTGGCAATACACCCGCCCATGCTCTACATGGGCTATGTCGGTCTCTCGGTGGCCTTCAGCTTCGCCATTGCCGCGCTGATTGGTGGCAAACTGGATGCGGCCTGGGCACGCTGGTCACGGCCCTGGACCCTGATCGCCTGGGTATTCCTGACCATTGGCATCACTCTGGGCAGCTGGTGGGCCTACTATGAACTGGGCTGGGGCGGCTGGTGGTTCTGGGACCCGGTCGAGAATGCCTCCTTTATGCCCTGGCTGGTTGCCACGGCCTTGATCCATTCGCTGGCGGTAACTGAAAAACGCGGTGCTTTCAAACGCTGGACCGTGCTGCTGGCACTGCTGGCCTTCTCGTTAAGCCTGTTGGGGACCTTCCTGGTGCGCTCCGGTGTACTGACGTCGGTGCATTCATTTGCTGCTGATCCGGCGCGGGGACTGTTCATCCTGGTATTCCTGTGCATTGTTATCGGCGGTTCGCTGATGCTGTATGCCTGGCGGGCGCCCGACGTCACCAGCGGCGGAAATTTTGACCTGTTCTGCCGCGAAACCCTGTTGCTGGGGAATAACGTACTGCTGGTCGTCATTACCGCATTTATTCTGCTGGGCACACTCGCGCCGCTGATTTATGACGCCATGGGCTGGGGCAAGATCTCGGTCGGGTTCCCCTGGTTTACAACCATGTTTGTCATTTTTACGCCCTTCCTTATCATGCTCATGGGAATAGGCCCCCTGGCACGCTGGAAAAAGCAGGACCCCGGCGCCCTCGCCCGGCAAATGCGTCTTGCACTGCTGGTGAGTGTTAGCGGCGGTGTGCTGATGGCGCTGCCCTTATTCCATGAAGAAGCCAATATCTGGGCCGGTCTCGCCGTGATGCTGTCGCTGTGGCTGGTGTCGTCACTGGTGCTCAGCCTGCGGCAGCGCTTCAAGTACCGCAAGGGACTTGCCGGCATACTGCGGGATTTCGGTGCGCGCGGCAGTGGCAGTTACTACGGCATGATCATTGCGCACTTCGGTATCGCCGTCTTTATTATCGGGGTTACCTTCGTCACCCAGTTTGATGTTGAACAGGATATCCGCATGTCACCCGGACAGACGGTTGAACTGGCCGGCCACACTTTCCGCTTTGATGGCGCCGAGGCCGTACAGGGTCCCAATTACCGCGCCGACCGCGGCACGATCCGGGTATTCAACAGAGCTGGCAAGGAAGTCGCTGTACTGAACCCCGAAAAACGCACCTACCTGGTACAGACCCGGCCGATGACCGAGGCCGGTATCGACCCCGGCTTCATGCGCGACATCTATGTCTCACTGGGCGAAACCCTGGGCAACGGTGACTGGGCCCTGCGTCTCTATTACAAACCCTTCGTGCGCTGGATCTGGCTCGGCGGCATCCTCATTGGTCTGGGTGGTCTGCTCGCGGCTACCGACCGGCGCTACCGTATGGCAGCCCAGCACAAGACCGCTGCTAAACCGGTCGAATCCAAACGGTTGGTAACAGAGGGCCGTGCCTGATGACACGTTATCTGCGTTACCTGGTGCCGCTGGCGATTTTTTTTATACTCGTGGCCTTTCTTTACCGGGGACTGAGCCTCGACTCCAAGCGGATACCCTCCCCGCTGATCGGCAAACCGATGCCGGAGTTTGTGTTACCGCGTCTACAGGACCCGGCTGCCACCATCAGCGACACCGACCTCAAGGGCAAGGTCTCCATTGTGAATATCTGGGCCACCTGGTGCGTCTCCTGTCGCGCAGAACACGAAGTGTTATTGATGCTGGCAAAGACTGGCAAGGTCGATATCTATGGCCTGAACTACAAGGATGATCGTGCCAAGGCACAACAGTGGCTGGTACGACTGGGCGATCCCTATGTCGCGAACGCCTTCGATGCCGATGGTCGTACCGGTATTAACTGGGGTGTTTACGGGGCACCGGAGACTTTCATAATGGACAAACAGGGGATCATCCGTCACAAGCATATCGGCCCGCTCACCGTCGATGCCCTGAACAATGAAATATTGCCACTAATCGCAGAGCTGCAATCCAACCCATGATAAAAAGATTCGTTTCCGTTCTGGCGCTGTGCCTGCTGCTTGGCGCCGGCATGACACAGGCAGGCGTCACCCTTGAGGCATTCAAGTTCAATAGCAAGGCAGAAGAGCAACACTTCAAGGACCTTATTGAAGAACTGCGTTGCCTGGTGTGCCAAAATCAGTCACTGGTGGATTCCGATGCCGAACTGGCCCATGACCTGCGTGCCGAAGTCTATGACATGATCCAGGCTGGCAAAAACGATGAGGAGATTGTCGAATTTCTTGTGGCCCGCTACGGTGACTTCGTGCTCTACAATCCGCCGGTAAAACCATCCACTTACCTGCTCTGGTTTGGCCCCTTCGTGCTGTTGCTCATTGCCGGCCTGTTGTTGCTGCGCAGTATACGTAGACAGCAAAAAGAGCCGGCTGCCGAGATTTCGGCCGAGGAACGTGAACGACTGAATACACTCCTCGGCAGCACCACTAGCAGAAAGGACCAGGACCAATGACCGTCTTCTGGAGTCTCGCCGCCGTCATGCTGATGGTGGCACTATTGTTTGTGCTGCCGCCGCTGATGCGCAAGCGCACCGTGTCTACCGTTACCCGGGACGATCTCAATACGAAAGTCATCCAGGAGCTATTTGCAGAACTTGATGCTGACATGGCAATCGGCAAACTTGATAAGGCCCAGTATGACGCGGCACGCAAAGACATTGAGCGGGAGCTACTCTATGATCTTGCCTCAGCCGATAGCGCGCAAACGCCAACACCCGAGCGCAGTGGGCGTTGGCTGGTCCTGCTGTTAATCCCCGCCCTGCCACTGTGCGCAGTCCTGCTTTATCAGCTCATGGGTACCAATGAACTGATTGATATCCTGCAACAGACAAAGACTGCTCAATCCGAACCGGTCAACAAGCAATCAGATCCTGCCCACTCACTTGACGTAATGGCTGCACAACTTGCCGAACGCCTGCACAGTGAGCCAGATGACCTGCAGGGATGGATCATGCTGGCAAGGACCTATAACATGCTGCGACGCCCTGATGAGGCGGCCAGGGCTTATGAAAACGTTTTCCGCCTCGGTGGGGACAACGACCCGGACATACTGGCCAATTATGTCGATAGCAGCACGACGGTCAATGGCGGGGAATTTACTGACCAGGGGGGAGAACTATTGCTGCGGGCACTGGAACTTGATCCGGACCACCTCAAGGCATTGTGGCTCACCGGGCACTGGAAGAACCAGTCCGGCAGGTACGAAGAGGCAATCGGCTACTGGCAGAAGGCCGCGCAGCAATTACCGGCAGGCAGTGAAAATGCAAACATCATTGCGCAACAAATCAGCAACGCTCAGAGCCAGCTTGGAACAAGTGGCACAGCCATTGCGGCAACCACAGTTGATCCAGCAGCGGGTAACTCCGGCATTAAAGTCGCACTCACAGTTCATGTCACACTTGATCCGCCATTGAATGCAGCAGTCGCACCGGAAGATACGGTATTCATCTTTGCACGCGCCACTCAGGGCTCGCGAATGCCACTGGCAATCGTCCGCAAACAGGTAAAAGACCTGCCCGTTACCGTGAAACTGGATGACTCACTGGCCATGACACCGCAAATGGTGCTGTCGAAGTTTGAGAACGTCACCATCGGCGCCCGGGTTTCAAAGTCTGGTGGTGCAATGCCACAGAGCGGTGACCTGCAAGGTATTGTTTCACCCATCGCCACACAGACGACCGACACCGTTCAAATAACGATTGGCAGCAAGGTTCCGTAGGCGCCAGAAAGAATAATTCTCGCCAAGACGCGCAAGACGCAAAAACGCAAAAAATAATAATATGCTGAGGTTCTTGCAATACTCCAAAATACGTCATTCCCGCGAAGGCGGGACAAAAGCGCGCAGCGCGTTGAACGCCTAAAGGGCGGCCCGCAGGGTGAGCGAAGCGAATAATCCAGAGAATTAGCCACTTACAGGTCAAAGTAAATGGATTCCGGCTAAAATCATGCCGGAATGACGCGGTTTTGCAAGTGCCTCTGCTTTTAGAATAATATGATTTTTAACTTTGCGAGCTTGGCGCCTTGGCGAGAGAAATTACGGTGTTTATGGGTGGAAGCCAGGGATCAAGCAGCGGTGGCTTCTACGACCAGCGTGTAAAGGGTTCGGCTATCAGATTTGCATTATAGTAGCGTCGATCACCTGTCACTTCCTGTCCGACCCAGTCAGGTAACGTGACGGCCTGGTCTTCTTTGTCCAGTTCCACTTCAGCAATAATCAGCCCGGCATTGTCCCCGTCAAACTCATCAACTTCCCAGGTCAGGCCCTGGTGCTCAACTCGGTAACGTATTTTTTCTATCAAGGGGCGTTCACAGAGATTATCCAGCATCTCGCTGGCCTCCCCGGCCGGGATTTCATATTCGTATTCGGCGCGCGTGGCACCGACAGAGAGGCCCTTGATAGTGAGATAGCCCTTGTCCCGGATCAACCTTACACGGACGGTACGTTCCGGCACGGTGGAGAGATAACCCTGCCGGTACGGGATTCCGGAACCATGAGTACGCCAGCCCTCTCCACTGACAAGATATTTTCTTTCAATTTCAATAGACATCAGCCTTATCCTCACCAAGTTTCTTAGGTAATTTCATATCAGCCACCAGCGTCTCACCTCAAGTATCAACTGCCCCGGAAATCAGACACGCCACACCTCCTCATCCGGCAGTGAAGGAAAATGCTTCATTAACACCCCGATTACAAGATCCAGTGCCGCACTTACAGTATCCTCAATGTACCAGTTTTCAATAATGGGTACCTCGGCCTTGTCTGCTTCATCCAGTAACCAGGATTGTAGCTCCCAGATATCATCCAGATTTTCCAGGTAGTGCGAGGCCTGGCGTTTGTTTTTCTCACGGCCACGTCGTTTAAGCTGTTTGCGCAACAAATCCTTTTTCATGGTGGCAAGCATGATGGGGATGACGACAGCCTCGCCCTGTTTCACGTCAATATCTAATTCTGTCGGGACCACATGGACACCTTCCAGGATCAGGTGGTGCCGTTCTTCGATGGCGCGTTCAATGGTGGCTTCCAGCGCCAGCTTCATTGCGGCAAACTGGGAAAGAAAACCGGCAATTACCGGATTTTCAATGGCTGGCCCGGACTCGTCGCAGGAACCCGGCAGACCACGCCATGCTTCGAAGCTCGAATACTTCAGGGTAGGCACCATCTGTGGAGACAGGTAGGCACGTATAATCTCGCGCATCATGTCTGTGGACTGGTGGCGTGAAACATCCAGTCGATAAGCCAGTTCGGATGACACCGTGCTCTTGCCGCTCCCGGTGGTACCGCCAATCAGGATAATCAGGGGTATGCCGCTGTTCTCAAAGCGACGCCATGACAGATAGCGGTCGGCCGCTGTCAGCGAACAGTGTTCATGCAGGCATCGGTAGATAACCCGTCGCAAGGCCTTGTGGTCAATTTCCCGGTGGTCTGTTTTTCTCAGGTTCGCCAGAACCTTGCGTGCACCCTGCATGGCCATCTCCGGCGGGATGGCACAGGTTTCCAGTGAATGCGCCAGCATGCCCACAGAAAAGGGCGAACTGCGTGTAGGCGTGTGTACGATGATACCGGCTTCACCATGGTGGTCAGTTTCATAGAGCTTGCGTTTCTGGCTACCATGTCGCTCTTCCAGCAGCTCGGCCACCCGGCTCTTCAGTTCAGTACTCGCAATCTCTTGCTTTTCCTGCAGTTCATTTCGTGCTACCTGGGCCAGCTCATAGGCATCATCAAAGGCAAGACCGGCATTGACCAGTGACTGCACCAGTATCCCGCGCAGAAAAGGAGAGCGGTCACCTTCAGGTTCCTTGATGACGATTAACTTTGACATGGTGACAAGGTATACATCGGTTTCTGAGGAAAAAACACGCCAACTATTTTTCTGCCACCAGGAAACAAATCCACCCTGGATCTGCATCACCCACAGTGGCCGGTGAATAGACATTGGTTCCCTCACCGGACTCCGGGTCAGTCTCCTCCCAGTACACGGTAACCCTGGAGAAACCGGCCTCATCAAGAAGTTCGCGCAGGTCCGGCAAATTCCACAAACGCCAGTTATAGGTAAACGCCTTTTTCAATTTTGATCCGTCAGGGAACCCGAAATGGATGTGGCAGAGCATATTGCCGTCTATCGGATTATAGCGCGCATGCTCCCAGATATACTTGAAGCCCTTGTATTTGCGCTTATCCTTAAGTTCCCGATAGGAATCGGAACCACCGAATGCATCCATGAACAAAATGCCGTCTTTGGCCAGCGCCTTGTGTACCTTACGGAAGTAGTCACCCAGTTTCTTGCGTGTCATGAGCAACTGGTAGCTGAAATTCATGGCCAGCACGACATCAAGCGGCCTTGCATTTTTTACCCGGCACACATCTTCCTGTAACAGACTGACGCGCCTGCGCGCACCCGGCTTCAGACGGGACAGGTTATGTTTCCGCCCCCACGCCAGCACTTCCGGATCAAGATCCACACCGATGGCAGTATTCTTTTTACTGTGCCTGACCCACTCACAGCACATACTTGCGGTGCCGCAGAAGTCCTCTCGTACATGACGGGGACGCCGGCCACGCAACTTACGGAAGGTTTTGCTGACGAATTTGTATTCAAATCCAACATTTTGCACAGACTTTTCATACAGGGCATGTCGGTCCGCCCTTTCCGCCATGCTTTTCTTTTTATGGTGCTGCCTGTTTTTGGTTTTCTCGGTCTTCGCTTTCACTGCACTCATGGTAGAATATTATGACACAATGACAATTGGATCGGGGCATCCTATACTTTAAATTAGTGGAACGGTGGCCTTGTCTTCAAGACTTGTATAACAACGACAAAAATGCGCATCCGTGTATAGGCGTGGGCTGCAGACAATGGGGGCAGATAGTATGAAGCATTTCCTGGACAACAGATTTCACGGACTACGGAATGCCATCCAGCGTAGCAGGCAGGAAAAGGCACTCAGGCGCAGCAGGACAGCTGCAGTCTTCAATACCGTGGAAAGCGTGGTGGATGGTACAGACAGCAAAATCCGGCTGGTACCAGGCTATAAAAAGAAACTGCAGCATACCATTCAATCCGCGCTCGAATTTTCAGACGACCTCGTTAACCAGATCCCGGAGGCCATTGAAGTCAGTCGCAGTACGTTTTCTTCCGACCCGTATGTAAATGCCTTTTTTACAAACGTCACGGATCTGCAGTCTGTTTTCAGCCACAGCTCCGAAATACAGGATTACATGGAAGCATGCCATGACAATGATACCCGTTGCTGCGTTCTGTTATGCATGCGCCGGACAGAGAAAACGGTAATGGGGATCGAACTGTCAGGCAATATAATGAAAAAGGACGTCCGACAGATTGCAGTCAGCTTCTCTGATCACAGAGTTTATTCACCGGCCCCGAGTGAACATGAAACGCGGGAAGGGCTCAAGAACTGCCTGTTCCAGGGCCTGGTGACAAACGCGCTAGAGCGTATCGTGCAACTACGGCTTGCAAGCCACCAACAGCAAGGCAAGTACCAGATGCTGCACGCAAGGCTTAGACAATACAGGCAAAAGGCAAGTACAGTGAAACAGGGCACCGGGACAGATAGCAAGCTTGCGCACACGCTTGAAGAAACCAGCCTGGAACTGGGAAAGCTCCAGGAAGAGATGCTGAATACTCCGCTACTAACACCGCAAGTAATGCTGGAGCAGGTAATAGACGTGTTCAGCAAACCGGAGGAATTCATTCGCATCAGGAAGCTTTCACTCACCCTCAACAAGATGGGTATCAAGATCAACGGCGACTCACCACAGCCAGCCAACAAGCTCAGCCTGACCGAGGTAGTCATTGGCAATAACCCGCCCCGCGTGGTTGCGCTGGCAACGTTCCCAAGAAATGAACTGCTTTCCAGGAAGGTATTTTCAGCTTTCTAGGCGCCTGTCGGACTCAGGCTTCCACGTCTATCTAAAGGCCTGCGATCTATGGACTCTTTTCGTTGTCCAGCGCCTTTTCTGTGATTGTTTCGTAGAGATGTATGACATACGAACAAAACGAGTGCCATTCCGGATGCCGGTCTATTAAATGTTTGCTCAGCTGGGCATCATGCATAATCGTCTCCAGAAATTCAACATCCCCTGCGCTTAGCAGTTCACCGCTGTCAACCTGCTCCTTGAGTGCCTTGAGCCTTGGAAGTCTCTGTTTTTCGAATCTATCGATAAGCGCCATAATGACGCCATCTTCATCAGATGGTTCAGTCATGTTCTCCTCCTTCCCGGCTGTTGCTTGTTAGTATGTTATGTGCAACAGCTATCAGTAATAACTATACAACGTCTTTACGTAACTCCTGGCAGCATTTGCGCCGGTTCAACCTGCAACTTCACCACAACCCGGTCGGTTGCCTCTGTTACCGTAAATTTGAACCCTGATTCCACTATGGACTCTCCTTCACCGGGAATATGACGTAGCCGGGCCATCATCAGACCACCAATGGTATGTGATTCCACGGCCGGCAGACTGGTGCCAAGCAACTCGTTGACTTCAGAAATGGGCAGGCGTGCATCCATCAGGTACGTCTCTTCATCCAGCATTTCGAAAATACGTTTTCGTCGCGGCAGATATTCCTCGAAGTCGTAGCCGACATCGATTTCACCAACCACTTCCTCAAGGATATCCTCCATGGTGATCATGCCGACAGCGGAGCCGAACTCATCCACCACGATGGCCATGTGATCGTCCCGGTTGCGCAACACCGGCAGCAACTGGTCGATAGTCTGGTAGGGTGAAACATAGTGGGCCGGCTTGATGAGTTTCTCCAGAGTACGGTCTGGCAGTTCCGGGTCCATCAAGTCCCAGGTTGTCAGGGTAACAATGCCCACGATATTGCTGATATTCCTGCTGTACACCGGGAGCCGGTTATAACCGCGCCTGCGTACCAGAGTAATGGCACTGCGGGAATCGCGATTGCGGTTGATAGCTGTCATCTCGGCAACCGGGATCATGGCCTCGCCAACCGAAGTCTCCGCAAAGCGAATCACACGCTTGATACGGACGCGATCAAAGACGTCCACATTGGCTCCGCGTTCGGCCATATCCACCACCATGCGCATCTGTTCCCGGGTAATAAATACAGTCTGCTCGGTCTTGCCACCGCCCACGAGGCGCGCGCACAGACGTGCAATTCGTGAAAAGACAAACACGATGGGATAGAACAATATGGAAAATACCTGCAAGGGATACACGATCATCGGTGCGATTTCGTTGGATTTCTGCTGAAACACACTCTTGGGCACGATTTCACCAAGAATCAGGAACAGTGGCGTGAACAGCAGCACTGCGTACAAATCACCCAACTGGCCGAACGAGCGGATCATCAGCATGGTCCCGAGGGTCGTCAGAATAATGGTCGCTATATTGGTCCCGACCAGCGTAGTGCCGAGCAGCACATCCGGTGTCTCGAACAGCTTGAGCACCAGCTTCGCTCCCCGGAGCCCCTGATTCGCCTTGTGGTGCATCTTGAGTTTGTCCGAGTTAACAAGCGCGATTTCCGAACCCGAGAAAAACCCTTTAAGCAAAAGGAGTAACACCATCACCAACAATATAATCAGAAAATCCATATGCGGTTCTCCAGATCTCAGCGAACGACCTTCCGGTCAGGGTTGCTGTCTGCATCCCCCGTCCCGGCAGGTCCGGGATGTCTGTCATCATTGGGCAACTGACTGTCAACAGTGATGTCTGCATCGCCATCCGACTCAGGCATTTTGTCATCGGGCTGCTCATCTGCTGCTGTATCGCTGGACGCAGCCAGCGACTCCGCGGCAACCACCTCATCATCCCGGATACCGCGGCTCACCCGCACGCGTGCAATCCGGTGTTCATCCATCTCCAGGATGGTAATGCTGATATCTTCAATATTGATACTGTCTCTAACCACGGGCAAGCGGTCCAGGTGCCGGAAAGCGACACCGCCGATGGTCGTCATGCGCGGGTCATCGATCCCGAAATTTGTCAGGTTATTAAAATCGGTCAACTTCATGTCACCATCAACCTCGTAGGAATTCTCGTCACGTTCGTGATACAACTCCTGTCCCTCGACGTCACCGGAAATCTGACCGAATATAAACGTCAGCACATCCTTCATGGTAACGAAACCCTCGACGCCACCAAATTCGTTGAGGACTGCCGCGGCACGAGCGTTATTAGCCGTAAAGAAGTCGAACATTTCATCAACTTTCTTGGTAAGTGGAACGACCACCGGCGGATGCATGATGTCATCCACCCCCAGTGTCGTCAGGTCCGTGTCATCGAGCACCAGCCGCAGAATGTCCTCGGCGTGGACAAAGCCCACCAGATTGTCACGATGCACCCGGAATACCGGGACCCGCGGGTGACGGAAAGTGCGAAACCGTTCGACCATTTCCGGCACCATCATCTCGGTATTAAGAAATGCTGTGCGTGTCCGTGGAGTCATGATCTCTACGACTTCCGTATCCCCTGCCTCCAGCAGGTTGTAAATCAGGGCGCGTTCGGTTGCATTGAGCTCCCCTTCCCTGGCAACCTCCTCCACCAGTGTTTTGAATTCGTCCAGCTGCAGGATGTTCTCGGCAGCTTTTTCCTCGCCGACAATGAGGGTGGTAATGCGGTCGGCAATGCTGCGAATGACCCAGACCAGGGGTGCAATCAGCCTGACCCATACATTCATGGGGTTTGCGACCAGCCCGGTACTGACACGCACGGGATTTGAGACCGAGATGGTCTTCGGGGTTACCTCGCCAAACAGCAGCAGCATGGGGACCATGACCAGGACGCTGATCCAGCCAGCACGCTCCACACCATAAAGGACCACCAGTATCCCCGTCATGTTGGCAGCAGCAGCAATGTTGACCAGTTCATTGCCACAGAGGATGGAAATAATCAGCCGTCGTGGCTGATCAAGCAAGGCATGCAGGGTCTCGGTATGGGGGTTACGTTCCCGGCGAAGTTTCTGCAGGTCCAGGCGGGACAGGGAGAACAACGCGGTTTCCGAGCCGGAAAAGAAGGCAGAGCCACACAGCAACAATACCTGGATACCCAGGCGAACGACCATATCGGGTTCTGCCAGGCGTGCTGTATCAAAGGCAAAGAACGCCTTTATGGCTTCCCATTGCTGGAATATTTCCTGAAAAATGGTTTCCATTGCCTTAACACCCGGATAGCGTCAGCGCCTCACCCTGTGTCTCCTGTCCACACACGCAGCAGTCACACACACATCCCGATTTGCTAAACAAACGAAGACTAATGGGTTACAGTAACAGCAGAGAATCTTTATATAATTGATACGGATCAATTAACCCGTCATTTTAAACTGCTAAGTTTGGCCACCAGGCCATGAGAGACAACAGAAAAATGGATAAACCCGCATCATCGACTCAAGACACTGCCACCCGCCCGCAGACCCGCAAGAAAGCGGCTGCAACCCGCACCCGGTCGACAGGGAAAACCACGGCTGCGCCCCCCAAAAAACCAGCGGCGAAGACCAACCTTGATGATCCGGCACTCTACCTGAACCGGGAACTGACCTGGCTGGAATTCAACCGCCGGGTACTGCACATGGCCGCGGATGACGCCACCCCCCTGCTGGAACGCGTCAAGTTCCTCGCGATCGTCAGCGCCAATCTTGATGAATTCTTCATGAAACGTGTTGGCGGGCTGAAACAACAGATCGCAGCCGGCATCCGCACGCCATCCGTTGATGGCCGGACACCGATGGAACAACTCCGGGAAAGCCAGGTGGTCGTGCGGGAGACCCACCAGGAGCAGAACCGGATTTACCGGCAACTGCACGAGTTACTGGATACACAGGGCATACGACTCTGCCGGTATGCCGAACTGAAACAGAGTGAGCAGAATCGGCTGCGGGACAAATTCATCACCAACATCTTCCCGCTGCTGACACCCCTGGCCATGGACCCCGGACACCCCTTTCCCTTTATTTCCAATCTTGCCCTGAATTTGCTGGTTTCACTGCGCTACCCGGGTGGCAGCGCCTCCCACTATGCGCGCGTCAAGGTACCCATGGTGAAAGGGTTCGCACCGCGGTTTCTGCGTGTTGATGACAGCAATACCTATGTAAAGCTCGAGGATGTTGTTAGCAACAATCTGGACCTGTTATTCCCGGGTATGGCGATCAACTCCTGTGAACTTTTCCGGGTGACCCGCAATGCCGTCGTGGAGATGGAGGAAGAAGAGGCGGATGACCTGCTGGCAATGATCGAAACCGAATTGCGCGACCGTCATTTTGCACCCATTGTCCGCCTGCAGGTCGAAAAGGACATGAATCCGACCCACCGCGGCATGCTGGCCGCCGAACTGGGGCTCGATGAGGAAGCCGATGTATTCGGGGTGGAATCGATGATGGCCATGCGCGACCTGTTCACGATTGCCGGCCTGGACTTCCCCGAGCTGCACGATCCACCTCACAAACCGGTTGAACATACCCGGCTGGCCCACGATGCCCGCAATATCTTTCACATCATCCGGGAACGCAGCGCACTGTTGCTGCAGCACCCCTATGAGTCTTTCAGCACCAGCGTGGAACGCTTCCTGCGCACTGCCAGTGAAGATCCCAAGGTGCTGGCCATCAAGATGACGCTGTATCGCACATCGGAAGACAGTGCCATTGTCGATTCACTCGTCAATGCCTCGCGTAACGGCAAGCAGGTCGCCGTACTCGTTGAGCTCAAGGCGCGTTTCGATGAAGCCGCGAACATCCGCTGGGCGCGGCGCATGGAACAGGCCGGCATCCATGTCACCTATGGAGTAATCGGTCTCAAGACACACAGCAAGGTCATCCTGGTGGTACGCAAGGATTACAACGGCCTGCGCCGCTATGCTCATATCGGGACCGGCAACTACCACGCCGGCACCGCGCACCTGTACTGCGATCTCGGCATGCTGACCTGCGACGAGGCCATCGCCAAAGACCTGACAGAGCTATTCAACTACCTGACCGGTTATTCACCTCCACCGAGGTATCGCAAGATACTGACCTCCCCGTATACGCTGAAAAAGGCCTTGCTGGAAAAAATAGACCGGGAGATCAAGCAGCATTCAAAAGATACACCGGGATTAATCCAGTTCAAGATGAATGCACTGGAAGACGTGGATATCACCAAGGCCCTGTATCGTGCTGCACAGGCGGGCGTCAAGGTCGACCTCATTGTACGCGACACCTGCCGTCTGCGACCGGGGCTTCCTGGCCTGAGTGAAAGCGCACAGGTCATCGGCGTCATCGGGCGCTTCCTGGAACATGCCCGGATCTATTATTTTCACAACAAGGGCGACGAGGAATACTTCATCGGCTCTGCCGATCTCATGAAACGCAATCTGGAAAGTCGCGTCGAAGTCGTGACCCCTGTCGAAGACGCAAAACTGCGGCAGGAACTGCGCCTGATCATCGATGTCCAGCTATCCAGCCGCAAACATGTCTGGGAAATGCAAGCGGACGGCAGCTATATCGAGCGCAAGGATGCCAGCGGCAAAAAAACACTCAGTTCACAGGAGACCTTCATCCAGCTGGCACAGAAGCGTATGGCTGCAGCTTCAAAACACCAGCAAGCCAGGTTACGCAAAAAGCTCCTCAACCATTTTCACAATCGCCTGAAACATAACGAATGAGATCCCGGACGGCATAACCGGAAACTACGGAAACATGCCTGGTCTACACAAGGAGTTAGAACATGATGGTAAAGGAAAAAAACAAGCCGATACTGGTCCCCGTTGATTTTTCAATCCATTCGGAAACCGCTCTGGTCAACGCGGCCGAACTCGCGGAAAAACTGGGCAGCGACCTTGTCATACTGCACATTGTCCATGACCTGAATGAGGCACCGGGTTACTATGCGGTCAAGGGTAGAGGCAAGCAAATGCGGCGCATGGAAGACGTTGCCGCCGAAATGCTGGATGAATTTATCAAGAAAATGCAGAAAAAATATTCCGATCTTGCGGCCCTGGCACAGCCCACGACCATGCTGGTTGTCGGACTGCCGGTTAACCGGATACTGGAGTCGGCAGAAAAAGTCCATGCACGCATGATTGTCATGGGCAGTCAGGGACGGACCGGGCTCGCTCGTGCCATGCTCGGCTCCAAGGCGGAACAGGTTGTGCGCCTGGCCTCGATCCCGGTCATGATCGTCAAGGCCAAGAAAAAACAAGAGTCCTCAAACAGCCGTCACAATTAACCCGAAATCGAAGACAGGTTTCTGTAACGCCGGATTCGGTCGCGGGTCTGTCCATCCAGTCGTAACCAATAGTTCTCGGGAGGAGAATAACGATGTATAGCAGCTTCCGATTTGCAGTTCTTGAAAAATCAGGACCTCGATTTTTATTGCTGGTCCTGGTCGCAATGACTGTACTTGCGGTCACGCCAGTATTTGCCGCAGCCGCTGCGGATGACGGCATCAACTGGATGAACATGGGCATGAAACTGCTTGGCGGTCTTGCCCTGTTCCTGTTCGGCATGGAGCAAATGGCGGATGCGCTCAAGGCGGTCGCCGGTGAGCGCATGAAGGTCATCCTGGCAAAACTCACTACCAACCGCTTCATGGGTGCGGCAACGGGGGCCTTTGTCACCGCCATTATCCAGTCCTCATCGGTCACCACGGTGCTGGTGGTCGGTTTTATCACCGCCGGCCTGATGTCCATGGCACAATCGATCGGCGTCATCATGGGGGCCAACATCGGCACCACCATCACGGCCCAGATCGTCGCCTTCAAGGTCACAAAATATGCCTTGCTGATGGTCGCGGGCGGTTTCGGTATGTTGTTCTTTTCCAAACAGGAAAAGATCAAGCAATACGGCGGTATGCTGATGGGGCTCGGTCTGGTGTTCTTTGGCATGAGCGTCATGAGCGATGCCATGAGTCCGTTGCGCAGCTACCAGCCGTTTCTCGACCTGATGACCCGCATGGATAATCCCCTTATCGGGATTCTGGTGGCAGCCGGCTTTACCGCCCTGATCCAGTCGTCCTCGGCAACCACCGGTATCGTCATCGTCATGGCCACACAGGGTTTTATCAGCCTGCCGGCCGGTATCGCCCTGGCCTTCGGTGCCAATGTCGGCACCTGTGTGACCGCCATGCTGGCCTCGATTGGCAAACCCCGCGAGGCTGTCCGCGCCGCCGTGGTACATGTCCTGTTCAACGTATTCGGTGTACTGCTATGGATTGGGCTGATTCCCTATCTCGCGCAATTTGTGACCTGGCTATCACCGGCCAGCCCGGGGTTATCGGGTACCGACAGGCTGGCCGCCGAGGCACCGCGGCAAATCGCCAATGCCCATACCGTCTTCAATATAGCCAATACCTTTATATTTATCGGTTTCACCGGCCAGTTTGCCCGCCTGGTGGAATGGCTGGTGCCCGACAAGCCGGTAGAAGAAATGATAATCGCCCAGCCGAAATACCTCGATGAGGAACTACTGGAGACACCCTCGCTGGCGCTCGACCGGGTACGCCTTGAAATCGGTCATATGGGTGAACGCATCAACAAGATGGTGGAACTAATCCTGCCCGCGGTCATATCCGGCAATCTGCAAACACTCAAAGACATCGCCAGGATCGATGACGAGGTGGATATCCTGCACGGGCACATTATCACCTACCTCGGTGATATCAGTAGAAATTCGCTGACCGAGGAACAAACCCGAAAACTGGTCGGGCTTATGGCAGCGGTCAATGACATGGAAAATATCGGCGACATCATCGAGACCGATCTTGTTCACCTGGGAAAAGAGCGCCTTGAACAGGATATAACCATCAGCGAGACTACCCGTGACGTTTTGACCAAGCTGCATGGCGTTATATCGGACGCCACCTCCAGGGCCATCATTGCCGCCAGGGAAAATGACCAGCACGCCGCCCAGGATGTGATTGGCATAAAGTCGGACATCAACCTGATGGTCGATTCCGCTGCAACACATCAGGCCATGCGACTGGTTGTGGATGAACCGGGCCGTCTGCCTGCCTATACTCTGGAGATGGATATCATCGAGAAAATGAAGCGGATCTATTACTTTGCCAAGCGTATTGCCAAGGCCGTCATGCCCGCGGAAGTCTCCGAGGATAATGCCGACTAATAAAGGCATAAACTGAAAATGCATGGTCCTGAAGTAACCAGCGCACACATAATATTCGGCTGGGACCCGCTGTGGGTATCCTCGATCCTGTTTATTGCCACCTATGCCGTCATTGTCTCGGAAAAGGTCAACCGGGCAATCGTGTCACTGCTGGGGGCCGGGCTGATGGTTATGCTCGGCATCCTCAATCAGGAAACGGCCATCAGTGGCATTGATTTCAATACCCTCGGCCTGCTGACAGGCATGATGGTCATTGTCACCATCACCAAGCGCAGCGGTATTTTCCAGTACATTGCCGTCTGGTCCGCAAAGAAGGTCAAGGCAAATCCATGGGGAATTCTGCTCATGCTCTCCGTCGTGACTGCTGTTTTTTCCGCGCTGCTCGACAATGTCACTACCGTGCTGTTGATTGTGCCAGTCACCCTGCTGATCTGCCATGAGCTGGATCTCAGCCCCTACCCCTATCTGTTCGCCGAGATATTTTCCTCAAATATAGGCGGCACCGCCACCCTGATCGGTGACCCGCCAAACATCATGATCGGCTCGGCGGTAAAGCTGACATTCAATGATTTTCTGTTTAATCTCGCGCCAGTGGTACCGGTCATCCTGCTAATGACGCTGGGCATTATTTATTTTGTCTGGGGGCGCAAGCTGCAGGCAACGGATGAAGCCCGGGAGCGGATCATGCATTTCAGGGAACAGGACGCGATTACCGATACACGCCTGCTAAAACAATCACTGACAGTGCTGGCGCTGGTGATCGGCGGTTTTGTAATGGCACATCCGCTCCAGCTTGAGCCAGCCAGCATCGCCATGTTTGGTGCAGCACTGCTGCTACTGCTTTCAAACCTGCAGCGCTCTCCGGAGAAACAGTCGGAAAATGTCCATCAGGTATTCTCCAAGGTTGAGTGGGTGACCATCTTCTTCTTCATCGGCCTGTTTGTCGCCGTCAAGGGCATTGAACAGGCCGGGGTACTGGAAATACTCGCGGACCAGGCGCTCGAACTTACCGGCGGGGACATGACCCTGACGGCATTGACCATCCTTTGGATATCGGCCATCGTGTCAGCCATCGTGGACAATATTCCCTTCGTCGCCACCATGATTCCGCTGATCAAGTCGATGGCACCCACCTTTGGCGGTGCCGAGAACCTGATGCCGCTGTGGTGGTCACTGGCACTGGGCGCCTGCCTGGGCGGCAATGGCTCACTGGTCGGTGCCAGCGCCAACCTGATTGTCGCCGGCTTTGCAGAACGTGCTGGACACCGTATCCGTTTTCTGCCCTTTATGGCGGCTGCCTTTCCCCTGATGATACTCAGCATCTTTATTGCCAGTATCTATATTTACCTGCGCTACCTGTAGATATACTTATGAAACTGAAACGAATACTCATCCCTACCAAGGTCGCCCATCAGGGTATGACGGTGCGTGAGGTCTTTACGGAATGCGGCAGGGCCAATATACCGGCACTGCCATTCTGCACAAAGTCAGGTCGCATTACGGGCCGGGTCACGCTTAAAAACATCATGAAGATCTCCTGCCTGCCCGATTACATGGTCGAATCTGCCAGGATCCTGGGCGAAGAGATGTCCTGTATGGCCGATGTCGAGGCCAAGGCAAAACGCTTGCTCGACACACCCGTGGACGCCTATGTGCAGGAACCAGCCCTGTCATTGAGTTCTGAAGCGCCCATTATCAAGGCATTGGCCCTCATGGAGCAGAACGACACCAGCTATCTGTTTGTTGTGGATGACGGGGAGTACCAGGCGGCTGTCACGATCCAGTGCCTTGCCAAAATGCTTAGCCAGCTGGGCAGAGTTGAGTAAAGGAATCAGGGAAACTCAGATGCTCCCTGCAGGGCGGGTGGAAAATTTCGGCGCAGCCTGTATGTCTGCAGAAATCACCGGATCATCTGTGAGAAGGCGGGAATAGGGTATTTCGATGACACCTTCACGTACAAAGCCGGATGGTTTACCCAGTTCGTCATAACGCACACAATTTTCCCCATCAAACAGAAAATCACCGATATAGCGGTGTGATATCTTGTGTTTGAGGTTGTCTGCATAGTTCAGACCAAGAAAATGGCTGACTAGCCCCCTTATCACACCGGCATGAACGACAATAAGAACAGTCTGGTGTGGCTGCTTCAGTGCCAGGGATGAAATATAGCTAACGCTGCGCTGTTGCATCTGGCGGAAACTCTCACCTTCCGGATAGACAAGATCCGGGTCCTTCTTGTGTAGCGGGTAGTACTCAGCCACCCACTTCTTTTTCTTTTTGTACAGTTTGCCGTAGTTGACCTCATTCAGTGCCGGCGTGTCGTGGATGATATGAATACCAAAGAGCCTGGCATGAAACATCGCCGTCTGCCGGGAACGTTCCAGATCGCTTGAGTAGACAGCATCGAAATTGATCCCTTGTTCCTGCAGCCTGGCGCTGACAAACTCGACATCGGTCCTCCAGCCACTGTCTCGGGGCGAATCGCCCCAGCCCAGTATCTGGTCTGAGGCATTGATTATTGTTTTATAGTGCCTGGTTATGATCGCGCGCATGGCAGAAAATATAACAAGTTATGATGAACCCGTAAAAACCCTACCAACAATGCTGTTTAATTTCAGGCGTTGGCTTCCACTTTAATAACCTACTATTGTGCCAGAATATATAGTTACAAGATATTCTTAATATGTGTGTAACCATGTCGCCAACCTCACTTCACTGATAATGATTTCCCTTTTTTCTCACCGTCATCCTCCACCTGCCAGCTAATCCGGATATTGAAGCGGTTGCGATTCTCTTCCTGGGTAGCGGTAACCTTGAGCTCCAGCAAGCCCTCGGGTCGCATGACAATTTTTTCGTCTTCATCGCTGAAGGAGATTTTCCCCTTGGCTATACCGCTGGTGATGGCCTGCAGAATACCCTGAATGGATTTTTCATCCTGCAGTGACTGGTGGCGGAAACTTTTTTTCCCATTTCTCATGTTTTTACAAGTCCATTGTCAGCATTCCCCGTTAACCGTATTACGTCCGGGAATGGCGGTTTAGTGACTGATAGATGCCGGTTCAAATACTTTAATATAAGGGTAGTCGGTACTGACACCCATCACCAGCCCTTCGGGCCTGAAAATGGTGACCGCCGCCCCCAACCCTTCAAGCCCCTCTTTTTTTCTGGAATTACGATCCAGCGTGGTATCACATTCGAAATTGACGATGCCTTTCCTCAGCATCACCCGTTGTCCATACAGCAGGTTACGATGCCCGTGAACAAGGGCATGTACAGCGCTCTTTTTTCTGAGCAGCTTGACGCCATACCGGGTCAGGGGCATGTCTATCGGACGATATTTGGTACGAATAATATTGGCCATGGAGCCGTAGTAAAAGTCAAACGGATCCCGGTACATCTGCTTGCGGAATTTCCGATTGATATGTTGCATGCCTTTTTCGCTAATCAATTTTGCCATTCGATCATCGATACCGGCGTGGACAAATATGAAGGAACCTTCGCGGTAACCCAGCTTCATACGTTTATAAAACCAGGCGTATTCGCCTTTTGAATGCAGAAACAACTCCTGCCATTTCCTTGCGGCGGCATACACCATGCGCAGGGACAGTCCTGCCTTTTCGCAGTCCACTTCAAAATCCTTCAGCTTCTTGCGTAATTTTTGCACCTCACGCTCGATAGTCGACTCCGGCATCGCCCATACAGCCAGTTTCGGAAACTCCCGGAACCAGCTTTTCGGGGGATAGAGCAAGCGTCGGCATTCACGGGTATCCGGCACACCAAGCAATGCATTTTTCCCCTGCAGGTACTTGTCGCGGATCTCACTCAGAAAAGGAACCATCTTGGGTCCCATGCGAATAAAAAAATGATCGATTCTCGGGTCCGGCTCCATCCCGACCGCCAATATTCCAAGCAGCATGCGAACATCATGATTACCGGCCAGCAGTTGCACATCCCCGCCACGATCGATCAGCCGTCGGATAACACGCAACAACCGCAGCGTACTCGGGCCCTTGTCAAAACAGTCACCGCCGATGAGAAAACGCGCCTTGCGCCCCTCCCTGGTGAGCTTGAAATCCTTGTCTCGTGGTCCGGTTTTTTTCACACCACCCGAGGCAACCAGGGAGGCGAAAAAGGCATCGGCATCGGCATGCATATCGGAGATGAAATACACAGTGCGTTTCGGCCATATCCACGGTTCCTCCCCAATGGCCTTGCGCATTTCCTGTGCATAGGCAGCACTGTGGTATTTGTCTTTTTTAACGGAACGCTGTTTGCCCAGCATCCAGACCTGCCCCTGCTCCGGAAGGCTGGCCTTGATCCAGGACGCTCCCTTGTAACGCGGGAGGTATTTACATGAATTTTTCAATTGCATGGTCTGTTTCCTACTGACTGGTTCAAACCAGACTGCATTATGGCCACGAAATCCACGAAAAACACGGAAAGAAAAATCCATTAATAGACGTTTTTCCGTGTTCTTTCGTGGATTCCGTGGCTATTGAAAGCGTATTGGCACTCACTGTATCTGTTCCGGGACTGTTGTTATCAGTCTAGTCTGTGAAACGACTGGATTCCGGGCGCATCTTCCAGTCTCCCTCGACATGGCGCCATCGCCCGCCGGGAAGACACTCGATCATGACCGGCTGGCAGTGAAACATGCTAAGTTGCCTGAGCTGTTTCATTGCGAGCACACCAAGATGGTATGCCGCATGACGAAAGGCCGCGCCATGACCGACGAACAGCTTTACCCTGTCACACTCATCTGGCGGTAATGCCGCCATGGATTGCGACAGATGACCGGCCACCCGCTCGCCAGCCTCCAGCAGGGATTCGGCACCCTGTAACGGCAGGCGGTAATGACTGTTCGCCTTCCAGTCGGCGGGCGGATCGGCAACCCGCGGGTCCTGGTGCAGGACCGCCTCGATCTGTGCAATCGTGAGATTGGCCAGGCAGCCGACACCTCTTTCAGCCAGTTCGTCATAACTCTCTATTTGCGGCGTGGATAGCGTCAGGTCGGCAAGCCCGTCAGCAAATATCACTGCCGTCTGCCAGGCACGCAGCAGTCGGGATGAATCAATGGACGGTACCAGGGCCCAGCCATTCCGGGCGAGCATGTCACGCAGGACTTGCGCACCTTGCTGCGCCTGTATTTCTCCTTCGCTGTTGAGTGGCCAGGGTTGATGGGCACTGGGGGTGTCCGCTAACTGGTGATAATCACCGTGTCGAATCAGCGCAGCAATCAATCTGGCCAAAACTAGCATCCATCCAGAAAGAATAAATCTCGCCAAGACGCAAAGATCGCAACGTAATAAATTATTGTCATAAAAAGCATAATAAATTATTTCTTGGCGTCTTTGCGCCTTGGCGAGAGAAATTACAGCGTTTATGGATCGAGCACTAGAGCATGGCTTCCAGCTTCCGTACCAGTGGCCGCAACTCCTCCTGCTTCAGCCTGCTCGCTGCCATGTCCGGGGTCACCCACTCGCGCCCGCGGTGGCGTTCCTCCCATGCGTCTTCCGCGATGACACGGGTTACCTTCATGGGATAAACCGCAACAGTGCAGGTAGCACCCCACTTTTCACAGGTATAACTGCCAAGCGCGGTTTCCGCAATCTCCCCTTCAACACCCGCCTCCTCCAGGGCCTCCTTTGCAGCCGATTCCCGGGGAGAAAGCCCCGGATCCTTGATGCCTTTCGGGACCACCAGGTGATGTTTTTTACTGGAGGCAATGACCAGTATTTCCGGCTTCCCGTCACGCAGTCGGTATGGGATCACGGATGACTGGGTATAGTAGTAGGCAGGACGGTCGCGCAGTTCCTTGCCGTCCGGCCCAGGGTAAGGGAATTTCTTCGGCAACGTTCCGGGACGCGTAATGGAATCCAGCCGGGCACATCCGGCTTTCAGTTCACGCCAGTCAGCCGGCATCTGTAATCTGGCCAGAGTCGCTGTCGGCAGGAGTTTGCCATCATCCGGCACTGGAAGCGCATCGCTTACCAGCCAGACAAGCAGTTCTTCCAGTCCCGGGTTATGCCCTACCAGCATGACCCTGCCTGCATCCTGCGAACAGTCGCCGAGCACCTCGATCAGCTCATCGAGCCCTGCCGCGTAGATACGTTTGTCCTTGTGGATGCCCTGGTCCCCGCCTCCCATGGCCTTGCAAGCCTTCTGGGCGGTGACCAGTGCTCGTTCAGCCGGTGAGGTCACCACAAGCTCAGGCTGTATATTCTGCTGCGCGAGCCATACACCAATGCGCTGGGCACCGCGTTTGCCACGGTCTTTCAGCGGGCGCCGATAATCATCGACGCCGGCACTCCAGTCGGACTTGCCGTGGCGGAAAATCAGAAGTTCACGTGTCATGATCATTTCACCTCATGTCATGCGGTCAGGCCAGTATCTCATGCAAACAGCGGTCTGACAGGGTGGAAAAATCAACCCGCCCCCTGGCCACATAGACAGGAACATCTGCAAGCGTATCCAGATAGGCGGTTTCATCAAAGGCTGTCGTATCCTGCTGGAAGCTACCATCCGGATACTGATAAAACGGACCGGGGGATTTCATCAGGGCGCCCAGCAGGTCACGGTGTGCCGCAAGATCCACCCGCTCAACTTCCAGTTCCGTTTTACTGTCACGCTGCCAGTCCAGTATCAGGAATGCCGTCAGGGGGGCCTCCGGCGTGATCCGTCCGGGTCCGTAGACCCGGTCAATATGTACGTCGTATTTTTCCTCAAGCTCCCAAAGCTCGGCACCCGGCAACTGCAGCAGGGCCTCACGCTGTGGTGCAGGAATAAGACTGTGCAATTTCTGATTATGGACAATGGTACCGGGATTGATACGTGGCAATTTCGGTATGCCGCGCGCCACTATCTGGCCAGAACCGGCGTGCATGAACAAACGATCGTTGGTCAGGTAGGATACTTCGTCATTATCCAGCAGATGCAGCATCAGGGTGGACTTGCCGCCACCGGAGAACCCGGCAATCCCGAGGCCCTTGCCCCGGTAGACCAGTCCCGCGGCATGACAGATCAGCCAGCCCCGGTTTTGCAGCCAGTTCATGTACTGGGAGTTGATAAAGTTAATCACCTGGTTATTGAATTTCAGGCACGGCCCGGCCGCGATCCGATGGCGGTCACTTTGCAGAAAGACCATACCGGTGCGCACCTTGCGGACCAGGCGACCGCCCGGCAGCTCTGCATAGGAATCCTTGCGTCCAGTCTTGCCCGGCTCGCGTTTCCAGTCAATAAAGTCTATATCCAGTTCCGGTGCATCGCGCTCAATAGCAATGATGTCAACATCAGGCGTCACTGCATCACCGGTGACATGCGAGAAATAATCAGCAAGGACTGCCAGCAGTTCCGTGGAGTTGGAGCGCAGTCTCAGCGTGCAGCCACTGAGTGCAAGATACAGTTCGTCAGCACACAAAGGTGCTTGCCCCTGTAATGCACTCACGGCAGATTCTTCTGTGTAACCCATTGTCGTTCCCCTCCCTTCCTCATTTCATCAGTTGACGCAGCACATGCTCTGTATACAAACCGGCGGCATCGATACCAATACCCTCCAGCGCGCCACGAAAGCCACCAAAGGCCGAAACTTCGAAAACAATCGGACCCTCATTTGTTTCGGCAACATCGACCGTGGTGAAGTCCATATCAAACAGCCCCTGGGCACGCCGTGCAAGTTCTATCACCTCATCCGGCGGTGTATGCGCGGCATACTTGCCGCCACTGTGTATGGTCGTATTCCAGGCACTGTCCTTCGATACCCTGGCATAGCTGCCAAGGTACTCACCATCAAGAAACACCATCCCAAGGTCCCGCCCCGGCAACTCGATTTTCTGCTGGATGTACATCATGGGATTTTCCGCCTGAAAGGCACGAATTTCGCGTTCGATCTTACCGTGATCACGATGCGCGTCGATCACACACATGCCACGCGCCTTGGTGGAATACAGGGGCTTGAAGACCGCACTGCCAAAATCCTGTACCGCCGTTACCGCCGCCCCGATATCCTCGGTGACGCGGGTCGCCGGCATGGGGATACCGGCGTTGCGCAGGGTCACGGTACAACTCAGGCGATCGATCAGGCGCAGAATATTTTCCGCCCGGCTAAAGACCCGGACACCGGCCTGCTCGGCAACACGCAGCAGTTCCAGACGATCCAGGGTATTGGGGCTATAGCGGGCACTGATCTTTTTGACAATCAGGGCATCCAGCTCACACAGATCCTGATCCTGGAATAACAGGCGCTGTCGTTCCAGATCAAGATAGACTTCACCCATATCGATCACCCGCCGGTAACCGGTCCTTTCCTCAACGGCACCGGCCAGGGCCTCCGTGGACCATTTTCCCGGTAGTCCGATAACACCAATTTTGAATTCAGCCAATGAAAATCTCCTTGATTGGAACACGGAACGACGTCGGATCCTTCAGGTCTGCAGCCAGCACCTGTTCAAGCAAGTAACGCGCACGCAGAAACATGGCGCGCGCCAGTGACTTGTCGAGGATGAACCGGGTGGACGTGGCAAACGAGCGCGCCAGCCCCAATGCCAGGCGCAATTCGAAGGTCTTGTCACCGGATTTTCCGGCAAAGGCCGCCGCAAAACGGTAGAAATCCTGTGTCAACATCAGGATGCGTCTGCGTAGCGGCGCGTCGAAAATCTGCAGGCGGTAATTGGACACCATAAACACAGATACATCCTGTACATAATCCATGTAGCGTGAACGATGCAGGTCAATGAAATTAATTTTCTTCTCCAGTGGATCGTAAATAATGTTGTCGACATTGAAATCGCCATGGATATAGACAGAAAAAGGCGCCATGATCCCGGCTTCGAGGTGATGTGCCTGCTTCAGCAATGCACCAAACGAAGGAATGGCCTTGCCACCGATTCGGCAGGCATCCTGCCGGAACTCCGGGTGGATGGTATACACCTCCTCCAGGCGCTTTGAAAGCTGCCGCATGTAAGCGGCTGAAACCGGCTTATCGGTACGCGTCTCGCGCCATACCATTCCCAGGGTGCGGTTCAGCTGCTTGCAAGTCTGCCTGAGCAGACGCGTTGGCTCATGCAGTAATATCTGCTCAAATGTCAGTCCGGCCAGATGCTCAATCAATAACGACGCCGACTGCCCACGCTTATGGTAGGAAAGAATCCTCGGTGCCAGACCCGGGTATATTTCCTGCCAGCTTGCCAGCCCCCTGCGTTCCTCCCGCAACTTGTGCTTCTTGCCGTCCTTGTAAATGGCGACATAATCGCCATCTTCCTGCCCCGTTGCGCTGATGCCGGAAATACTGCTGCCTGAACGGGTTTCTGCAATGGGCTCGGCCACCAGCTCTGAATGGTTAGTTTCTGTATCCAGCTGTTCCATTGAGGCACGCAGGGAATGGTAGCGGTCAATATTGATGGGCTGTCCCAGGTTGACGGATATAATCGCTTCGCTGATATTGAGCATGGCATCCCCCATCTGCTCGATACCATGGACCAGGAACAGCCCTGCCACCAGGTCTTCCGTATGTTTCTTGCGCTTCAGTCCCGCAGTGTATTTCTTTACCAGTTTCTGACTGGTCTTGTCCATGCGTGGTTTGATACGGCCGATCTTGAGAGCCAGCCGGGTATCGTTGCGACGGATCGCATCTTCAATCCGGTCAAGCCCACTGCTGATCCGGCCGAGCATGAAGTTGCAGGCGCCAGCGCCAGGACAACGCCTGTTTTGCATCTGATCCAGCTGCTGGATACAGTCACGACACAAGCCGGTGATATGTTCCAGGTCTGTCGCAATGGATTCAATGGCACGCATTGAAGCAGTCTCTGTACCCGATTCCCCGGCCTTGATGACCTGATGGTGACAACTGTCGTGTATCCGCAGCATAAGATTATAGGCATAGCCGCTGCGATCAAGGATACGCCGGGCAACGCTTGCCGAGGGGCTATCAAGGTAGGCCTGCAGATTGGAGACCTGGGATCCGACCTCGGCAACCAGGAAACGGAGATTATTGCGTATATGCCTCGAAAGTTTCATTACCAGTCGAGGGTTCCCAGATAAACGGGGCCGGAGCGCTCCCTGGAATCCGCCAGGTACGGGCCCAGCGACCGCGGGTAAAGTGGCATGCTCGCAAGTTCGTCCAGCCGGGCCCAGACCACCTCTACCTGGTGCTTGTCCGGGTGGTGGCCATTTTTGGGGACATAGCCTTCCGGAACCGTACATGCGAACAGGAACTCGACCAGGTGCCGCGTGCTTCCGGGCGGTGAATCCCGCGGCTTGAAACAGTCTGCCACACAGAAAAGATGACGGATGTCCACCCGGGTACCGATTTCCTCCAGGCATTCACGGTGCAACGCCTGTTCCAGGGTCTCGCCAAGATCCTGGCCACCTCCCGGCAGGGCAAAGCGCTCACCCTGTTCTTCATAGCCGTCCTTGCGCAACAGCAGGATGTTATCGTCCTGCAGAATCAGTGCGCGCGCAGTATTGCGTATCGGGGGAACAATTGATTCCATGAGCCGACCATACCAGTTATTGTACTGTAGTTTTCCATCATACCAGTCAAACACCTATGTACCAGATTTACCTGCAAACCGGTGCTGGAGATATCGACATGCGCCCTGAATCAACCAACGGACCTGACTAGTGCCATCACATACCCCGCTCAGAATCACCCGTAGCGTGCAATTGCCAGACCGGGTGCGACTCAGTCGCTACCTGAGGGTGCCCGAACTGGGGCCACGCATTTTGTTTTTCAGCGGCGGCACGGCCCTCAACGCCACCAGCCGCGTGATAAAACGCTATACACACAACTCTATACACCTGGTCACCCCCTTCGATTCCGGTGGCAGCTCGGCAAAGCTGCGACAGGCCTTCTCCATGCCCTCGATTGGCGACCTCCGCAGCCGGCTGATAGCCCTTGCAGATGAAAACATTACCGGGCTCCCGGAAGTTTATCAGTTATTTACCTACCGCTTTCCCGATGATCAACCGGCCAGCGAGCTGTTGGCCCTGCTTGACCTGATGATCAGGGGCAAGGAGCCGCTGGTGGCAGCGATCTCCAACCCCATGCGCCGGCTCATTCGCACTCAGCTGGGCTATTTCCGTGAGTCCATGCCGGATGATTTTGATCTGCGTGGCGCCAGCACCGGCAACCTGATTCTTGCCGGAGGCTACCTGAATAACCACAAACACCTGGACCCGATCATTTTCCTGTTCTCCAAACTGGTTAACGTACTGGGCACAGTACGTGCCGTGGTTAATGATGATCTGCACCTGGCGGCAGAACTGGAGGACGGCAGTTGCGTGACCAGCCAGCATCGACTGACCGGCAAGGAAGTTGCACCATTGCAGTCACCCGTTAGCCGACTGTTCCTGTCCAGACGTGCCGACAAGCCGCTAGCCGCGAAAGCAGAAATTCGCAAAAAGAACCGGCGACTGATCCAGCAGGCAGAACTCATCTGCTACCCTCCCGGCAGTTTCTATACGAGCCTGGTGGCCAACCTGCTGCCGACAGGCGTTGGTTCAGCCATTACCGGCGCCGATTGCCCAAAAGTCTTCATTCCCAACCTCGGGCAGGATCCGGAACAAATCGGTATGACCCTGGACAGTTCCGTACTGACCCTGCTCGATTACCTGCGTGCCGATAACAAGGACACGTGTCCCAACGGGAAACTGCTGAATTTTGTGCTTATTGACAGCAAGCGGGGCAAATACCCGTCATCACTATCCGCCCCGCTCATGCAGGAACTGGGTATCCGGGTCATCGATACCCGGCTGATCAGCAAGCAAAGTGAGCCTTATTATGATGCTGAACTGCTGGCTTCAACCTTACTGTCGCTGACTTAGGGCTCGCGCAATAATAAGTTCCCGTATTTGGGGCGTCGAGGCGCCCGTCTGGCAAGGCGCGGAAACGCAGGAATATTCATGATATTCCAGGTTTTCGCAACGCCGCCAGACGGGACAAGGTGATTCGCCGTTAGGCGAGAGAGGGTCCCCTGGGGGATGAATCGGCGTTCCAAAATGGGAAGTTATTGTTTCGCGAGCCCCTAGCCCCCCTGTCATCCCCGCCTTCGCGGGGATGACGAAAATAGTTTATTTATCATCTTCAATACTGGCCGGTGCAGAGGCAGGGTGGCGTATATTGACCTGGTCAATATTGCGGTCCGATGCCTTGACAATCCTGACTTCCAGATTGTCGATGGTGAAGGTTTCATTCTCCTGGGGAATATATTCCGTGTGACCCAGGATCCACAGACTGACCGTATCGGTTGGTTTTCCCGGCAGTTCCAGCTTGAAAAACTCTTCCACCACACGCAGCTCAGTGGAACCTGACGTGACAATTTCATGTCCGGAAACACTATCGACAGCGAGTGGTGCAACATCACTTTCATCGTAGATTTCGCCGACCAGTTCCTCAAGCAGGTCCTCGAGTGTCACGATTCCCCGCACATCACCGTATTCATCCACAACAATAGAGAAAAGCCGGTTACGCCGTCTTAAGGTAGCAAACAGATCATCGATAGCCTGATACTGCGACACAAACAGTGGCTCATGGGCAATATTGCCCAGCTGTTCTTCCAGCTGCCCGTTAGCAGAAGCCCTGAGCAGATCCCTCAGGTACAGCACCTTTGTAAGGTTGTCCTGCTGCCCTTCAAACAGGGGAATCCGCGAATAGCGCTCCTGCGAGACAATCGGGATGGCTGCGGCTACCGTAAGTGTCCTGTCCAGGGTAAACATTTTACCCTTGGGCGTCATGACATCCCGGACCTTCAGATCATTGAAGGCAAATACCCGCTCGATAATTTTCTGTTCATTATGTTCGATGGCGCCTTCCTCGACACCGTATCCCAGCATCCCGATCAGTTCCAGTTCGGTAACCGTTGGATCGCCCTTGCCGCCTGTCAGGTGATATACCCAGCTGGTAAAACGGCCAAAGAACCACACCAGGGGATAGATCATGCGCATGAATGTCAGTAACGGGTAAGCGATAAACAGTGATATGCGTTCGGAAAACTGTGTCGCCAGGCTCTTGGGCGTGATTTCACCAAACACCAGAATAAACAGGGTCAGCACACCCACGGCAATGCCCGGCCCGGCGCTGCCAAACTCCCGCGTTGCAATAACCGTCGCCAGTGCCGAGGCTCCAATATTGACCAGGTTGTTACCTATCAGGATGGTCGTCAGCATCCGGGTAGGATGTTTCTTCAGCAGGTAGAGCGCTCTTGCGCCCGCCCGATCTTCCGTGACAAGGGCTTCCACCCGCGCCATGGACAACGCGACCAGGGCCGTTTCCGAGCCGGAGAAAATTCCGGAGAAAACCAGTAACACCAGCAGAATAGCAATTTCCATCATATCTTCATCCCGGAATCTGTCCAGAACAGCCAAAACATCTACTTATCATTGCATGCTTGGCAGCTTTAGTGAGAAAATGAACTATATAACAAATACGGTTTCCGGATTGTCCGGCTGGCACAGACACAAAAATCACCGGAGAGCCATCCGGACATGACAACAAATGCAACTAGAATTTATTATTCCCGAGAACCTGTGCTTCGAAGACTTGCAGTCAACTCTGCAGAAGAACACCCGGGTGCTCACAGAACCGTCACGGACGGTCTACCGGACATACTACGACAGTTTTGACTGGCGCCTGTATGTGGATGATTCACTGCTTGAAGACAGCCATGACGGCAACGACCACACACTGGTGTGGAGGACCCTGAAGGGCACACACCGCTGCCCCCGCTTAAAGCTGAACAAGGCCCCCCGGTTTGTCACGGACCTGCCACCAGGACCATTCCGCAATTGCATTGAACCGGTACTTGAAATGCGCGAACTCGTGCAGAAATTCAGAATACGCTCCAGGACCAATACCCTGCGCATCCTGAACAAGGACGAAAAGACGGTGGCCAGGCTGGTGATCGAGGAAAACACCCTGCCGCGACAAAAAGGGGTACGCTCCGGAAAACTTGATAATCGGGCTGTCATCATTCCGGTCAGGGGTTTCCCGAAACCCTGCAAGGCACTGGCAAAACTTCTGCAGAAGCAGGGGCTGAGCCCGGCAGAAGATGACCTCATGCTGGCCGTCCTGTCCACTTTCGGTGAAACACCGGGCAGCTACTCTTCCAAGCTGAACCTGAAGCTGGACCCCGACATGCGGGCAGACCAGGCAAGCAAGCTCATCCTGCAGCGTCTCCTTGATATCATGCTGCAAAACGAGGCCGGCACGCGCACCGGAACGGACACCGAGTTCCTGCATGATTTCCGGGTCGCCATCCGCCGTACCCGTTCTGCCCTGTCCCAGATCAAGGCGGTGTTTCCGAAACGGACTGTTGACCGATACAAGACCGAATTTGCCTGGCTTGGACAGATGACCA
>Ga0316189_10000395_pt1 | contig 43201 bp, 39 predicted proteins | sample LowCovwburrow_MG_FD_204930 | JGI IMG/M metagenome (GOLD analysis project Ga0316189, IMG submission 204930) | Coastal sediment microbial communities from Maine, United States - Lowes Cove worm burrow | ecosystem: Environmental > Aquatic > Marine > Coastal > Sediment | place: USA: Maine... | reverse complement strand
CGTTGACGATCACCGCCCCTGCCCCTTCCACCAGATTATGGACCTTCCAATTGGGCAAGGCCATAGGCGAACCGGCAATCATAACCCGTGCGCTGTTCTGGGCCTGTACGCTCACCTGATTCTCAACCCGTTGATCCAGCTCATCGCAGAGGGTGTTGAGCTGTTCGGTAAACCGAACCGGATCATCATAAAAGGCAATCTGCTCGATAAGCAAGCCGTCCTTGCCGGAAATCGGGCTGGGCGTGTGGTGGCGCAGGTTGTTCAATCGCTGCAAGGCCTTGCGCTTGTTATTCATTACCTTGATGGCAGCTGCCAAATCCGCCTCAGTGATTTCCTTGCCCGTGGTTTTTTCCATCTTGGCCTTAAAGGCCTTGACCTCTTCCTGCCACAGGGCAATACTTTGGGGATTCTTGCATTGGGGAATCTCCATAACATGGGTGGGAATCAGGCGATCAAGCAATTCCCAGGTCTTTTTCTTGGCATCACAGGTGGTCTCGCCGTAAAGAAAATCTGCAACCTGGAAATACGAGCAGATCCGCCCGGCCTTGAAGCCGTAGGCCGACTTGACCATCGGGCAGATATTACGCGGCAGGGTCTTTTCTGCATCCGGTATTGATCCCTGCGAACCGCCGCAAAGCCCGATACAAATGCCGCCTGCGGCAAGAACGAGTTCCTCCGGGATATACACGCAAAAGGTTCCGACCACGGGATGCCCTTCTGCCTTGGCCGCCAGCAGCTCTTTGATCCGACCGCCGTGCAGCTCAGCGATCATGTTGTCAAAATAGACCATACCGTCCGGTCGATTCTGCTGACTGAGAAAGGATTGCGCATAGACATCGCCCAACATCTGGCGGGCTTTATCAAAGCGTTCCACATCCATAGCCAAAGATTGCCACAGCTCCGGATAGGCTTTCACTTCAAAAGTACTCATTATCTTCTCCGTCGCAAAATTAACCGCAGGAACCTGAGGTGCAGGAACAACCACAGCCACTTTGTTCATCACCTGACAGAGGTTTTTCACTTTTGATGCTGAACCCGCCACCGGAACAACCGCAACCGCTACCCGAGGCCTCTGTGAAGTCCACTGTAATGGTACCGCAGGTCTCGGCAAGACCCTTTTCTACAAGAAAATTCACCCCGCCTTGCTCAGAGGTGAGGTCATTCTCCTTGGCCTCATCAAGGGCCAATGCAAGACTGTTACCTGAGCAGCCTCCTGACATCATAGTGATGCGGACTGCCGACTCAATATTGTTCTCACTCAGGTATTTTTTAACGTTTGTGAGTGCTGTTTCAGTTACTTCTAGCATGATAATCTCCTGATAAATTGATAGGTCTGTTGACCTGAAAAAATGAGGGATTCCCCCCCTTTGTTTTTGAAAAAAACAGAAAGCCAGGCCGCAACGGTGCTCGGTCATATAAACCAGACGGTTTTCTGCTCGTCTAATTTTCAGAAAAACAAAAAAGGATGTTCGAGAGAAATCAGAAAGGAGAAAGAACCGCTGATATGTCCTGCCGGCCCAACCTGGGCCGGGTACCGTTTGCACGGCCTCAGAGATATGGAGAAATAATCATCATGCGGTATTGAGAGATGGATAAGAGGTCAAGTAAGAGGTAAAAGTTGGAGCAAGAGTGCCATAGATCAGGTGTGATTGCAACAGGAAAACCGTAGGGATTCACACCGGCCCCTGAGCTTCAGCTCTTACCTCTTCTTTCAGGCGAAAAACAAACGAATTTTTCGATGAACCTTTCGTTATGCGCCGGTATTGATCTCCGACAATTGATCATTCAGGGTCCAAAGATCATACAGGATACCTAAGCCACACACCCCTAAAGTGAGGAGATAGAGGATTCCGCTCAGCCATTTGCCCATATACATCCGGTGAACCCCAAAGGCACCAAGGAAAACCAACAGAATCCAGCAGATATTATAATCTGTAGGACCAGGAGTAAAGCGCAGGTCAGCCTCACGATCCATGCCCGGAATCAGAAACAGATCAACGATCCAGCCGATGCCGAGCAGGCCCAGCGTGAAAAAATACACAGTGCCGGAGATCGGCTTGCCGTAGTAAAATCGATGCATCCCCATAAAACCAAAAATCCAGAGGATGTACCCTATTGTTACACTATGTGTATCCTGTTGTACCATGAGCTGTTCTCCTTGTTTTTTATAGATGATTATTTGATGGAGCGCTGTGAACGCGTACCATCCTGCCTGGCTCTATCCAGGGCGACCGCCGGTCGTCCCTACGGCACCCTGCATGCAAAAGATGGTTCTATTTTCCGCTTACATAGCGACCAAAGGGAGATAGGTGGGCTGCCAACGAAAATGCCGGATTAAACGCTGCAAGCGAACCGGATCATTATGATGCTGAAAGCTGGAAAAAGCACAGGGCCGACTCACTCCCGCTGCAATTGCCGCCTCACCCACAGCCTGAGCAACCTTGAGACTGACTTCGGCAAGGTCGGTCACCGGAGGCAACAAAGCCCCGTCCTTCATGTCTCCAGGGCTCACGCAGGAGGAGACCGCTCCGGCAGCAGCGGTAAAAAACTCCGGGAGCACAGCACGGGACCCGGAAACCAAGGTGCCAAGCCCAACACCGGGAAAGACAAAAACATTATTGGCCTGAGCCACGGAAAACGCTCGGCCCTCAAACACGACATCAGGGAAAGGCGAGCCGGTTCCGATCAGGGCCTGACCGTTTGTCCAGTTGTAGATATCTGCCGGCACAGCTTCGGCATGATCCGTGGGGTTGGAGAGCGGCATGATCACCGGATGATCAGTATGCTCCATTACTGAAAGCACAACCTCTTTACTAAAGCAACCAGGCTGGCCGGATGTGCCTATTAGCACTGTAATCCCTGCTTTCTTAACCACATTTTCAAGCTGCCCGTCTTTTTCATTCCGCAACCAATCAAGTGCTGCCGGATCCTGGGCAAATTTCTGTTTATAGGGAAGAAGTTCACGATCCGTTGTGATCAGGCCCTGTGAATCCAAGGTAAAGATCTGTTGACGGGCCTCCTCTTCCGACATGCCTTCCGCACAAAGGGCAACCATGATCTGCTCGGCAATACCGATCCCCCCTGCCCCGGCTCCGTGGATCAGGAACTTCTGCTTGGCCAGACTTTCCTGCTTGATCCTCATAGCCGTATAGATAGCAGCCAGGGCAACTGCACCGGTCCCCTGGATATCATCATTAAAGGAAATCAGGTCATGGAGAAAGGTATCACGGATGGCAAAGGCATTCTGCTTTGAAAAATCTTCCCACTGACACAGGGCATTGGGGAAAACATTGCGAAAGGCCCGAGCAAAACGCTGGATAAAATCAATGTACTGGTCCCCGGCGATACGCCTGTGACGCCAGCCCAGGTATTCATGATCATTCAGCAGGGTTTCATTATTAGTGCCCACATCCAGAGAGATGGGCAGGCAATGCCACGGCGCAATCCCGGCACCCTGAGTATAGAGCATCAGCTTGCCCAGACAGATGGCAATTCCGCCTGCTCCCTGATCACCGAGCCCGAGAATACCATGATTGTCCGTCACCACGGCGACCCGAATATCCCGCTGCTGAAAACGACGGAGAACATTTTCCGCCTGATCAATATTTCCAGGATGAAAATGGAGCCCGTTAGCAGAGCGAAACATGGAGGAATACTGCTGGCAGGCATAGCCCACAGTGGGTGTGTAAATGATAGACATATAACGGCTGATATCGCTTTTTATCAGGGCATGGGCCAAGGTCACATTGCGGTCAAACAGGGAACGGATATAGACAAAACGTTCGATATCCGACTCCTTGGCTTCCACCTTGACCCGACTGTTTTCCACCTGCTCTTCCAAGCTGCGCACCGCAGGGGGCAGCATGGCAATCAGCCCGAGCCGCTGTCGTTCATCCTTGGTAAAGGCAGTTCCCCTATTAACAAAGGGGTCGGCATGCAGGCTGAGCCCGCTGGAATAAACATATATCTCACGGGTGTTGCCGTATTCGTCGTACTTGAACATTGCGGAATTTTCCGACATAGGTGCAGTCTCCTTAAAGGTACAGTTCCCGGTTTGTTTACGGGGGGCTAGCGTGACGGTGTTTCTCTTACCCTCGCAAAAGGACAGGAATCGTTGATTTTATTATGGATGGAGTTTACCAGCGCAGCGGAGAAAGTTCAAGAAAGAAGCCTAGGATGATTTACGCTGAGCTGTACTAGTACTCTGTAAAATCTAAAAATTAGGGCTCGCTGTGTTGCAACAAATTAATCTGTGGGGGACAGACTGGATAACAATAGTTTTACAAAAGTTTTCGATGTATTATGGCTTTGGCAGTACCGTTGGCTGTGGATGAAAAGGATCAGTATCTGACATAACCAAATATCATCCCCGTAATAATTTTCATTTTCCAGAAACTAACAGGTTAATCCAGACAAGGATTGAAATAACCGAATTTGAGTGCAGGGAACTGTTCTTTTAATTTGTGAAGCCAATGCAGCATACCCAAAGGGGGAGCTGCAGGTGCGTGCTGGACCGCCTTTCTGTACTGTTCAGGATCCATATTCAAATTACGCAGCTGGATAAGATCCGGTTTTGTTGAAGCGATAAGCTCGCATAATGCGGCGTACTCATCAGGATCATCGGTAAAACCGGGAAGGATGAAATAATTCAGGGAAACATGCTTTCCTGTCGCTTTCATCACCTCAATGGATCGGCGAACGTCTTTGAAGGAAAAGCCTGATGGGCGGTAATAACGCTGATGGAAGTCAGGGCGGGCCGAATTCATGGAGACTCGGATGGAATCAAGGCCTGCAGCGGCCAGTTTTTCCACAGCATCGGGCAGGCTGGCATTGGTGTTCAGATTGATCGTGCCTTTCGTGGTCTGCCGGCGGATCATATGAATTGATTTTTCCAGGGTTGATGCCTGAAGCAACGGTTCTCCCTCGCAGCCCTGACCGAAGCTGACCACCGGGCGAGGAGCGTTTTCCAAATGCGGGATCGCAATTTCAGCGATTTCACGGGCTGTCGGGGCAAAGCGGATTCGATCCTGAGTGGATGGACAGCAGCCTGAAGGCTGGAGCGAGATGCAGCCCACGCAGGAGGCATTACAGTCGGGTGAACTGGGCAATGGTGCTTCCCAGCGCCCGAGGAAATAATTGCGAGCTGCCGGACAGCCATAGGTCAGACAGCATTTTCCCAGATGTTGGATCAGACGGTTATCCTGTTGTTGCCTAAGCTTTTTTGCCGTCCGCTGGTTGATGAGTTCCTGATCAAATCCCGCAGTGTCCTGTCGGATATCCTGATCGCTGCGAAAGGCGGCTACCCAGAATTTTCCATCCATCCAGCCGACTGCTGTGTAGGCGAACAGGGGCAGGAGCGGAGCCTTTTTCCGGCTCTGATAAGCAGCTGTGTACACGGCTGTATGCGCCGGAGCCATAAAGGCGGCAACCGCAGATATGCCAGTTTCCCCGGTATAGGGATCAGTATCCAGAAGGGCCGGTTCCCCGGTATCCGGTTCAATGCCGACGGGAAGTCGGCCCGGGAGGACAAAGAGTTCGCTGCCTTCGGGCAACTCTATCAGCTCCGCCTGATCCGGGCAGTGAAAACGCTCCCCGCCGGCGCCGGCCATGGTCAGCCCTTCATAATCTAATATTTCACCTTTGCTGTTGGCGAAAACCAACGCCGGTTTCCTGTTGCTCACCTTATTGTTTTAATTTGCTCAGCACATTGTCAACAGCATTATACACGTCAAGATCATCACCGAACACATCCTGGATCTTAGGATGTTTGATCAGATCATCAATGATATAGGCTGTGAGATAGAGGCTGAGGATGTTGGGATCGGGAACAAGGGATCGAATGTCGGCGATTTTTAAGCGAATCTCGAACTCCTCCATGTCAGCCGGTTCCCGCAATTGCCGCTCAACCCCCTGCTGGACGGCATGGACATCATTGGTTTCGATGATATGCTCATCCATAAGCCGCTGAACCAGAATTATTGCCAGATCCTGCGCATTATCTCTGGCCTTGTTCAGGATGAAACGACGTTCTCTTTCTCGTTTTCGATCAAGGGCGTCAATCGCTTTATTTGTTGATCTGCTCGGATTGATATGACGGGCCATAATTGTCTTCTCCTTGTCTTTTTCCTTATTTCCGCATCTGGTGTCCGCGTTCAGGCATCAGAGGGCTCACTTCGGTAGAGTTTCTGAAAGTCCTTTATACGCGCGTCAGTCTTCGCGGAAAGCTCAAGGTCGTATTTACGAACGTACTCGGCAGCCATTCGGTGGGTGTTGAATATGGGGACATTAAGTCGCAGATTATTGACGGAAAGCTGCATGTATTCGTCATGACGCTCGTAGAATTGCTCAAGTACCTTGGGAAGGAGCCGGTAAAAAGACTGTGAATCTTCAGCATACAAGAGGGTGTCCGGATGTTCACTGAGACTGTCGGCATTGAGAGGCCCATCATATCCGAATTTCCATCCTGTTGCTCCTTCATGGTATCCTTCCACCCACCATCCGTCCATGACGCTGAGGTTGGGGACGCCGTTCATGGCGGCTTTCATACCGCTGGTGCCTGATGCTTCTAAGGGGCGCTTGGGGCTGTTGAGCCAAGTATGTACTCCGGAAACCATCATCTTGGCAATCCGCATATCATAACCGGGAATGAAAATGAGCTGGGCCAAGCCGTTACTGAGGGTATACAGCTCTTCCTGATTGTCCAGAATGAGTTTCAGCACGGACTTACCCGGCTCATCCTGCGGATGGGCCTTACCCGCAAAGAGAAAATTAATTCGCCAATTATTTTTTACCAGAATATCGGCTAAGGCGGGAATATCATCAAAAATAAGATCCGCCCGCTTATAGGTGGAGAATCGTCGCGCAAATCCCACAGTGAATACGCCGGGAAGCAGACAGGATTCTTCCGGGAGCCGGTGGGAGAGATAGTTGGGCGGGTCAATCCAGGTGGTATCCATCTGGGTACGGTGCTCTGAGAGCATCGTATTAATATACTCTATCAGCACCTGATTGTCCTGGTACCAAGCCTGCTGTAACTGTTTTCGAAAAGATTGCTCGTCACGCAGTTCCATATGGGCAAAAACACCGGGATCATCACGCCAGCCTGCCAGTTCTTCGGTATTATCAAAAAGTTCAGCCCTTGTTTCGCTGATCCACGAAAGATGATGGACACCGTTGGTAATCGCCTTGATCTTGTCAGCCACGTCCGGAAACTGTTTTCTGGTGACATCACGGTGCAACCGACTGACACTGTTAATTGTCCGGTTTACCCGCATGGCAAAAGCTGTAAAATTGTAGTCATGGGGAGAGTCCGCATCACTGGCCAGCAAGTTCAAGATATGATGACATGTTTCGTGACTGATGCCGGTGTAGAGAGAGCGGGTGAATCGGTCGTGTCCTGCCTTGACCGGGGTGTGGATGGTGTAGACGATATGCTGTGCAACCTCTTGAGCCGCTGCTATAATATCTTCATCACGCATGGCATTTCTGTACTCTTTGCCCAGTGTTTTTTTCAACTGACGAAGTATCAGCTGGAGGGTTACGGTAACCCCATGCTGCTCGTTAAGATGAATGGTGGCGGGAGTCAGGCCCAGAACCTCGGTTAGCGGCAAAATGCCTGAGCCGAGCATACGACGCTGATTCGCCTTCATAATAGCCGATGTGGCATTATATAAGCGCAGACCTGCTTCACGTACCCAAGGCGGTGAAGAAGGAATTGAGTAGTCCAATAAGAATTCCGGCACAAAATAATCCAGTTCCTCGCTGATTTCCATTTTCATCCAGACATGGGCCTTGGCCTCGGTGGGATGATCGTATTCGTTGAAAAAAGGAACTGTGATTTCCAAGGGTTGGTCCGGCTGTTCAGGGTCCTGCAGTTGAAAGAGGCCCGGCGTTGCTTCCGGGGACCAGGTTGTGGCCTGATCAATCTGACCGACTCGGGAATCAACAAGTTGGGAGAAATAGCCTTCCCTGTACAGCAGAGAAACGGCCATCACCGGTATATGGGTGTCTGCGAAGCTCTTGAGGGTGTCTCCGGCAAGTACTCCCAATCCGCCGCTGTAATTAGGGATTTTTCGCGGGCCGTGAAGATATTTATCCAGCACTTTCTGGATATTCGGATCAATGCTTTTCGTATATTTTTCTTCTTTGAGAAAATCCTGCACAGGATGAAAAATATCCGGATCCGCGCCGATCTCCATAGATACATAGGCGACGGAATTTTTTTTCGGATTGCTGAGTTCCTGCCAGACCTGATCAAAAACAGACTGGGGAACCCCGAAAAACGTACCGAATTTATTCTTACAGGTTAATTCTTCGACAGAGTTGATGTTGATCGGTTTTTTATTTGTCACGTCTGGTTCTGGATGCCTCGTTAAATGAGTTTGATGTCAATAGGCGCTTTTAATTTTTTTTACGCTTCCTGTTCCGGGAACGGCACCTGAGATGTCTGCAACATAAACACTGTTAAAGTAGATGGGCTGGTGCTGTTTTGCAAGTGAATTTCTAATTTCAATAGAAATAGGAGTTACGTAATTGCATAAAAAGTGATAGGTTCAGCTGAATACATCGGCAGTGTCAAATACGCTTTTGCGCATCCCTGACAATGAATGTTCTCAATTTATCGCGCACGGCTTCATTCGGCTGTATAGACCGTATATCAAAGATGTTGCCGTTCTTTCTGGAAATCAGGAACACCCGCCGGATTCTCTCCTGTTCAGCTTTCAGCTCCTTGAATTGCAAGAATTGCACGACAAGCGTTACTCCGGCAGCGCGTTATTCCTGTCGTGGAACTCCGATAAAAAAAATGGAACAGGCTGCCTGGAGAATCCCTCTTTTGTCGTTGCCTGTTCGTTGCTCAAGGAATTATGAAACCAAGTTATCTCGGCTCTGTTTTTCCCGAAGGAAAAGAAATCACCGCAACACAGCTTGTTGTTTTTTCTTCTCTGTTTTTTATTATTTTTGATAATAGTACATTTTTTCACCATATTTTAGAGGTCTACCCGTTCTCCTTCAAGAATTTTCTGTTCTTAGCTTCATTGGCTGCCGGGGGCGTGCTTGCCATAGGTCTTTTTCTTACCCTGGCGACCTCTGTCTGTCCGACAAAACCTGTTCTCATCCTGTTTCTGCTGCTTTCTTCTGTTGCAGCCTATGTTATGGATACGTATGATATAGTTATAGATTATATCATGATTCAGAATATTGTCGAGACAAACTGGGACGAAACCTCGGATTTGCTCAATTTGAGGATGGCAGGCTATTTTTTAATACTCGGGCTGCTGCCCAGTTATGCGCTGTTCAGAGTATCCGTGCAAAAGGAGTCCTTTCGGCGGGCTGTTCTCCGCAAAATCAGAGACAGTCTTATCGCCCTGATAGCGATTTTTGCTGTCGTACTCACTTTCAGTAAGTTCTATACTTCATTTTTTCGAGAGCATGAACCGTTACGATGGTACAGTAATCCGATCTATTACGTGTATTCCTTATCCAAGTATATTGACAAAAACTTCACCCTGCACGACGTGAAGGTGGAGCCTCTCGGCCTTGACGCAACAGTTGAAGAGGACAATGAGCATACTGCAAAGAAACTCGTTATCCTTGTGGTCGGCGAGGCTGCACGGGCTGATCATTTTTCTTTGGACGGATATTCGAGAGAGACAAATCCGCTGTTAAAGAAAGAAGATATTGTTAACTTCAGCAAGGTGTTTTCCTGCGGCACTTCAACATCGTATTCCGTTCCCTGTATGTTTTCTGTTTTTCCAAGATCGGAGTTCAATTCCGATAAAGGCAAGACAACGGAAAATGTGCTGGACGTGTTGCATCATACCGATATGATAGATATTTTATGGAGAGATAATAACTCGGATTCAAAGGGAGTGACCCTGCGTGTTCCCTATGAAGATTATAAGAGCCCTGAGAACAACACCATCTGCGAAGACGGAGAATGCAGGGATGAGGGGATGCTGGTCGGTCTTGATCAGTATGTCGCGCAGCATGAGCAGAAAGATATTCTTATTGTCCTCCACCAGATGGGGAATCACGGCCCGGCCTACTATAAAAGGTATCCGAAAGAGTTTGAGCAGTTTACGCCGACCTGCCGAACAAATCAGCTGGAAGATTGCAGTCAGGAGGAAATCATCAATGCTTATGATAATGCTCTGCTCTATACAGATTATTTTTTGGCCGAGATAATCGGCTTTCTGAAAAAATACGATAACGATCATAAAACAGCGATGATTTACTTGAGTGATCATGGCGAGAGCCTGGGGGAAAACGGTGTCTATCTGCATGGTCTGCCGTATATGATTGCTCCGGAAGCACAAAAACATATCGGAGCTTTGATGTGGTTCGGAGAGCGTGCCAGGAAATACCTTGATCCTGATTTACTCGAGCAGAAAAAAGACAAAGAACTCAGTCATGATAATCTGTTTCACACCTTACTCGGACTTCTTGCAGTCAAGACAGCTGTGTACATAAAAGAACTTGATATCTTAAATGATTAGTCGATTGACACCTGCTATGCGGACAGCATCCTTAAACTACAGAGTGGAAAATTTTTCCGTTATGCTCTTTTTCCCGCTTCTGCTTCTCGTCGTTGCTGTTTTTTTTGAGTACAGCGGATTGGATATCTGGTGGGTGTCCCGTTTTTATGATGCGCAGAATCAGGTATGGCCATATAGGGGGCATTGGCTTTTTTATACGATTATTCATTCAGGAGGACAGCTGCTTGACTGGTCTGTTGCTGCAATCTGGCTCCTGCTCTTTCTCGTTGTCAATTTGAAAAAACAGTTTCGTCCGTATCGCAAGATCCTGCTCTTCTTTTTTGTCGCCACGGCAGCAGGGCCGATTCTGGTCGGCATAGGTAAAAAAATCACCTATATCTCTTCTCCTTGGGATCTGCATCTTTTTAACGGGATACAACCGTATATCAGAATGCTGGACACTGTTCCGGCTGATGCAGCGCGAGGGCACTCTTTTCCGGCCGGACATGCCTCGGGCGGCTACTGTTTCCTGAGTCTTTACTTTGTTCTGTTGCGATATCGTTCCGGTTATCGGGGCTACGGGCTTCTTTTCGGAGTAATCATCGGGTTCATCTTCGGGGCAGGGCAACAGATCAGAGGTGCCCACTTCCCCAGTCATGATCTGGTAACCATAGTTATCTGTTGGTACGCTTCGCTGGCGTGTTATTTTCTCTTTTATCCCCAGGAGTGGCAGGTGTTGAAAAGGGAAAATGCCTTTCTCTTTACTGCCCGGAATGAATGAAGGAATTTCCAGGGAACGTGGTTGAAAAAAATTACATAAGGACCGGGTGGAAAACCCGAAAAAATATCTTGAATTCCTCCTCCGGTAGGTTAGGATAGCAGAGGCGGAGTACGAGTCCTGAATTTGGTAGCCTGAATATTTTTTCGGTACCGAAAGACAGGGCTTGCAGGACGGTCTTTCCGCATTCGATGGTTAAAATCTCGGTAATTTTATTTTAACGGTATTCTTTTTGTTGTAAGGTAATGCAGTCGTTTTCGAGCAGGCCGGACCTTTGCCGGATCGATTGGATGCGAGGCTATGAGCCCGGCAAGAAAGGATACTGATAACGTTTTTTAAAAGGAGCTTGGCTGTGAAACGAACGAGTGTGCTGATTTTGTCATCTGTTTTTTTCTTCCTTACTGTTTTTACTGTTGTTTCGGCGAGTGCCACGCCCAGTGTCGGTGTGGTTAACCTGCAGCAGGTCCTGGATAAATCCAGCGTCGGGGTAGCGGCAAAGAAAAAGATGGAAGCAAAGATGAAAGAGTTCAAGTCTTCCCTTGATAAGGAAAAAGAGGCTGTTTTGGCTCTTCAGAAGGAAATGCAGAAAAAGGCCGATGCCTGGAATGAGGAAACCAAGAAGGAAAAAGCACTTGAACTGCAACGGAAAAAACGTGATTTCAGAGTAAAGCAGGATGATGCCAATATGGAAATGAGAAATTTGCAGGAAAAACATCTTGCCCCGATCATGAAGAAACTGGAAGTCCTTGTCAAGGAAGTTGCTAAGGAAAAAGGGGTATCTGTGATTATGCCGAATACAGCTGTGCTTTACTTTGATAAGTCTGTGGACATGACCGATGCGATTACAGCGGCCCTGAATAAGAAGATGAAATAAGTTTTATAAGCTTTTCTTGACGCTGATGACACCGCATGAATTTTTGAAATATATCCCGGCAACAAACTGCGGCGAGTGCGGCTATGCAGCCTGCCTCGCCTTTGCCGTTGCTGTGACCAAAAGCGGGGTTGCGCCGGGTCTTTGCCCCTATGTGCAGCGCGACAGTCTGCCTGCCGAGTTCGGTGCCGCAAGGGGTGAGGCGGGTTTGGATGGCGTGGAGCGCGGTCAGGATGAGCGGGATATGGCCTTGGTTGCTCATTTGAAATCCAAGATTCAGTCCCTTGATTTTTGTCAGCTCAGTCGTCGCCTCGGGACTGCTTGGTCTGCGGAGAACCCGGATCAGCTCAGGTTCCGTTATCTCGGTCGCTTGATTCTCTTGGGGCGGGATGAGGTCGTGATGGATGGACAGCAGCTTGTTGATCCCAGGGACCGGATTCTGCTTTATAATTACGTTGCGTTCGGTGGGAATGTGAGCGGTAATGCGGGCGGCAGAGCTGAGGAGAGGCTGCCGAACGGCACCTGGGTAGGGATGGAAAGCCTGCCCAACTCCATTGCCAAGATTCGTACTTTGGCAACCTATTGTGAAGGCAGGTTGGCGGAAAGATTTGCCGGGCGCATTGAAGAGCTTGCACCGCTCTGCGATAAGATAGGGGGAGAAAGAGGAAATGATGAGCAGGGACGGAGTGCGGATTTCTCCGCTGTTCTTCCTGTTCTGCCGTACGTTCCCCTGTACCTTTTATTTTGGGACCAGGATCTGGAAGACGGCTTTGAGGCCCGAGTAAAGATTTTGTTTGATCAACATGTCATGGATTTTCTTGATTTGGAATCCCTGGTTTTTGCTGCCGAGCGAATGGCGGATCGTCTCTTGGAGCTGGATAGAAAACAGGACAGGGAGCCGGGCAGTTGATGAGTGATGTGCAAGTCTTACGGGGACAGGTGGAACGCTTTGCCGACACTCGTATCCTGGTGATCGGTGATGTGATTTTGGACCAGTTTATCTGGGGAACCGTTTCCCGAATTTCCCCGGAAGCCCCTGTGCCGGTGGTTAATGTTACCCGTGAGGAACTGCTGCTCGGCGGCAGTGCCAATGTATTGCGCAATATTATCTCACTGGGCGGTTCCTGTGCCCTGTGCGGTATTATCGGCGATGACCCGATGGGCGATGAACTGCTTGCGCTCATGGATAAGGTCGGGGCCCCGGCGGACGGCCTGATCAAGGGAGAGCGACCCACGACCATAAAAACCAGGGTGGTGGCTCAAGGACAGCAGGTTGTCCGGTATGATCGGGAAAAGGCCGGTGCTCCGAGCCGACAGACCCTGAAAAGCATGTTGCAATACCTGACGGATCATCTTGCGGAGTTTGATGCGGTTATTGTTTCGGATTATGCCAAAGGGGTTGTGAATGAGGAGCTGATGACCCGGCTGCACCTCGTACTGAAAGAATTGCGTCATTCCGGCGGACGGGCGATTCCCCTGATTGTGGATCCTAAGCCGGATAATCTCCATCGTTTTGTCGGAGCCACCGTCATTACTCCGAATAATTTTGAGGCCTCCCGGATCAGCGGTATAGATATCAGAGATGAGGAGACCTTGTTCGCCGCGGCCCGACAGATTCGGGAGGAGATTTCCTGCGAGGCAGTGCTGATCACCCGGGGCGAGGCCGGTATGGCTTTGCTGGAAGGGGATAATGACAGGCTTGTGACTGTTCCGACTATGGCTCAGGAGGTCTATGATGTAACCGGAGCAGGGGACACGGTTGCCGCCACCTTGGCTCTCGGGCTGGCAGCCGGATGCTCAATGACGGAAGCAGCTGTGTTGGCCAATCATGCGGCCGGTATTGTGGTGGGTAAGATCGGGACTGCCTCGGTGAGCCGTGACGAGCTGCTTGCCACGCTCGCCTGATCCGCTCCTGCGAATTGAGTGGGTGGCAGGACGTTGTAGGGGTAATCCCCTGTGATTTCCTTTATCATTTTCGGGCAGGCACGGGGGCCTGCCCCTGCAAAATGCGGGGGCTTTGGCCCTGTATCCCGCACCGAAAAATAGACTTGTCTTCAAGTCCCCGTTGTCCCCTGACCCTTCTTTTCTTTTATTATCAAATAATTCTACAGAAAAAAATATATGCGTCCACGTAGTATGACCGGTTTCGGTCGCGGTGAATCCGGCAATGCCGAACGAACTTGGATTGTAGAAATTCGAACCGTCAACCATCGCTTTCTCGATCAACGGGTGGTGCTTCCTTCAGCCTTTGCCGCCTTGGAGGAACAAATCAAGAAAGCCGTTGCCGGGCAGCAGGATCGAGGTCGGGTTGATATCTCCGTGACCCTTCGCGGTGAAAGCTCGGGCGGCTCGCAGCTGCATCTTGATCTGGATTTGGCTCGTCAGTACCATGCCTGCTTGCAGGAGATGAACACCGAACTCGGGCTCGGGGCGACTATTCAGATCAGTGATCTGCTGTCTTTGCGCAATATTATTGCGGTTCAGGAGCAGAGCCCGGATGTTGAGGAGGAATGGCCCCAGCTGAAGGAGGCATTGCTTGCAGCCCTTGGTGATTGCGCCTGTATGCGGGAGAGAGAGGGCGGCAGTCTGAAAGAAGAGCTTTTGCAGCGTCTGAATAATTTTGCCGATCTTGTCGGAAAAATTGAAGGCATGGTCCCGGAGGTTCTTGAGCAGCGACAGCAGGAATTGAAGAATCGGATAACAAAGTTGCTTGAGGGTGTGGATGTTGATCCCGTGCGCTTGGCCCAGGAAGCGGCGATCATGGCGGATAAGGCTGATGTGACTGAGGAAGTGGTGAGACTGGCCAGTCATATTGATCAGTTTCGCGGTTTTATGGGAAGCGATGAATCCGTTGGCAGACGCCTTGATTTTCTCTTGCAGGAGTTTCTGCGTGAGGTCAATACCCTGGCATCAAAAATCTCCAATTCAGCCATAGCGCATCTCGGCGTTGAAATGAAAAACGAGATTGAAAAACTGCGTGAGCAGGTCCAGAATATAGAGTAACATACAGCGCGTTTTCGGGGCTGATCAGTGGAAAAGTTTTTTTATGAACATCGGATTTATGGACAATAATGGACAACAGGCTTGTTAATATAGGTTTCGGTAATTCCGTAAAAATCAGCCGTATTCTGGCCGTGGTCAATCCCGGCTCGTCACCGATCAGAAAACTCAAGGAAGAGGCCAGACAGGAGCACCGGCTCATTGATGTCACTGAAGGGCGGCGTACTCGGGGAATCGTTATCCTGGACAGCGGCCATCTGGTGCTGTCCTCTGTCCAACCGGAAACCATTAATCAGCGTCTGGCCGCGTTGGACAGGGAAAAAACCGGCTTAGGACTTCTGCAACAACATGCCGAGGAAGGAGAAAATAATGGCTGAGGGTATTCTTTTGGTTGTCTCCGCACCTTCCGGATGCGGCAAGACCACCATCCTGAAACAGGTAATGGCAAAGATCTCCGGGCTGGCGTTTTCCGTGTCGCACACGACGCGGCAACCGAGGCTCGGCGAGCGGGACGGATATGATTATCATTTTGTCGGTAAAGAAGAGTTTATCGCCATCCGCGATCAGCAGCCGTCCGGCTTCCTGGAATGGGCCGAGGTGCATGGAAATTTTTATGGCACCTCACGCCGGGAAGTGGAGGCTTTATCGGCGGCAGGCAAGGATGTTGTGCTGGATATTGATATCCAGGGGGCTGAGCAGGTCAGGGAAAATGCCGATCCTGTCACGGTTTTTATCAGTCCTCCTACTCTGGAAGAATTGGAACGGCGTTTACGGGGGCGAGGAACCGAGAGTCCTGATGATATAGTTTTTCGGCTTGCCAATGCGGAAAATGAAATGGCGGCGGCGAGTCGTTACCGCTATCTGATTATTAATGATGAACTTGATCAGGCTGTTCGCGATTTGCAGGCCATTATTACGGCGGAACGGCGACGGCGAAATAAGGCCCGGGTGAGCAGGACTGTTCCTCGGCCCTGATTTTTTCCCGATATTATTTTTTCTTTTCCACCCTTGGTCGCTGAATACTTATGGCAGCATTGCGCACAAAGACAGCTCGGTCCGCTACAAAGAACAACTTCGCGGAAGATAAGCCCTTTTCGGAAGAAACAACAGATGATCTGCTGTGGGGGACCAATGTGGTACTTGAAGCATTACGGAGAAATGCCCGCAGCCTGGGCGAGCTTCTTGTTCAAAAGGGCAAGGGTGGCCCAAAGATACAGGAGATTGTCGATCTTGCCCGCCGGCAGAAGGTACGGGTCCGTTTTGTTGAGGCGAAGCGGCTGCCTGTGCCCCGAAACTGCCGACATCAGGGCGTTGTGGCCCGACAGACAGAAGCGGAGCTTTTGCCTTTGGAGGAGCTGCTGGAGCAGGCCTCGGCCGATTTCGATCGGATTCTGATCCTGGACTCAATCCAGGACCCCCGTAATCTCGGTTCGATTCTCCGTTCAGCCTTGGCAGCAGGGTTTCGGAGTATCATCCTCACCCGTGAGCGCAGTGCGCCTTTATCCGGGACAGTGGCCCGTACTTCAGCCGGGGCAATCTCCCATCTCCGTATCGCGCAGGTGGTGAATCTGGTCACGACCTTGGAATTGCTCAAAGAGCATGGTTTCTGGATTTACGGCTCAGTGGCAGAGGCGTCAGCACCGTCTATCTACAGCACGGATTTCAGCGGCCGGCTCGGCTTGGTGATCGGCAGCGAAGGGAAGGGGATTCGCCCTTTGGTGCGGAAGCACTGTGATCAGCTGGTCACGATCCCCATGTCCACGGATTTTGATTCGCTTAATGCTTCGGTTGCTGCGGCATTGATTATGTTTGAGGTGGTTCGGCAGGAAAATAACGGAGCAAGGCGTTCATCACCCATCTCCGAATAAATATCAACAGGACGCATAAGCGATCGGGTGTCGCATCTTAAATGATTTTCTATGCACAACGTTGCAAAATCTCCTCTATAACTTCCTGACTGTACTGATTCAACCGCCAGACCTTGGCCAGCCCCAAGGCGTTTTCGGCAATACGGGGAACATCCTCTGCCGGGATATCCAGTTCCGCCAAGGATACCGGACTGTTCACCGTGCTGAACCAGCTACGGAGGAACGCGATCGTTCGTTCTGCGATGACGGCATCACCCTCCCCTGCCAGCTCCTGTTGCTGAGCAGAAGGGAGAATCCCCCGCCCCCGCGACAAGAACATCCACTTTTTCCTGCTTGACCTTGGCTCCTCTCCGAGAACAAATTCTTTTTTTTCTTCTTCCGCAGAACGCTGAGATAGATATCCCTGTGCCAGCAGTCGTATAATTTCCTGCCCTTTTTGCTGAATAATTGATTCCACCTCTCCAAAAGAGGATGAGGAGTATTCCACGCCGGATATGCGGGACGCCAGTTTAAAGCGATCTACACCGGCAAAGGCTTGTCTCCCTTGCAGGGTCGGATGCGGAAATGTTCCTCCAAGGGTGAATGCCTGGGCACCGGAACCGGCTGCGGCTGATTGATGAAAAATGTAAGTAATGAGAAATGTAAGGGCAGACCTGCGTGTCTGCCCGGTTATGAATGGGCGAACACATAGGTTCTCCCCTGCAATGACGTGCAGCATACAAGTTTTCCTTGCGGAAAGCTTTTTTTTACGCTACTCGTTATGTTTTTATTTCATAACGACAACGCAATGAATATTCACATCAAAAAGGTTTGAGGATAATGAGATCAACGCCGAAAAAAAGCCCAGGGAACAATCCCTACCGATATTTCTGCCGATCACTTAGCTGCTCTGCGGCCACGCTTGTTCTGCTCGGCTTCACAGTACCTACAGTAGTCACAGTAGCGACAGCAGCCCGGGCAACAGAGCAAGGGGATACTGAGCACAAAATAAATATTTCTCTTGAAGTTCGCGAACGGATTGAGCATCAGGAAAACTTTAACGACAAGTTCTACGGCACCGATCCCAAGCTCGGTGATGATGCGGACACCTATCTTCTCAGTCGGATACGCCTCGGGCTGACCCATCAGTTTACCGAGCGGTTTGCAGGCAAAATCAGTTTACAGGATAGCCGCGCTTTTGACTGGGCCTTTGATGATACTGATTGGAAAAACAGCGAATTCGGCGGGATCATCAATAACCCGCAGGATGATCCGCTGGAACTGGGCGAGACCTGGCTCCAGTACAAAAACGATTGGTTCGCAGCCAAGGCAGGTCGACAGGCGATTCATTACGGCAACAACCGGGTGTTCGGGCCGGGCGCATGGAAAAACTCCGGCAAATGGGTCTGGGATGCGATCAAAGTAAGCTATAACTCTGGAGAAAATTGGCTGGATGTCTTTTACGGAGAATCCATGCTCCATGCCCCGGAGGTCTTCAGCTTTGACCATCGGCACGGCTATACAGGTGCAGGCATGTACGGACATGTGCAGGCGGCTGATTTTCTTGCTGTCGAGCCGATTCTGGTGACGAAATACAACGACAGCAGCAGTGATTATGCGGAAAAAAATCTGTTCTACTCCGGAGCACGTCTGCTGCTCAAGCTGGACGGTTTTACGGCTGATGCCACCTATGTTCAGCAGACCGGCGAAGTCACTGCGGACAACGGCGGACAAACGGATTCCGATGCCTTTGGTTATAATCTTGACGTGGAATACCGCTTCAATCCGCAATGGGCTGTCGGCACCACCTACAGTTTTGCCACGGGAGACGACAAGGCCACCCCGGATAATGAACGCTTTGATGCGGTCTACGGCGCTTCGGACAAATATTACGGTCTGATCAACCTCATGACCTGGTCGAATCTGCTGGACTATGGTGCTCTGGTTAATTTTCTGCCAAAGAAAAACATTGAATTTCAGATCGAATATCATCAATTCTATGCGGATGAAACTGATGATAAATGGCGGTCGTATAAAAACGGTTTGGATGCGGACAGCGACCATTACGGCAATGAGATTGATCTGACGGCAAAATGGAAACTGAATCCAACCTGGAAATTCAGGGTTGGTGCCTCTGTCTTTCTGCCGAGCGATGCCATCAAAGAAGCGGTGGAGAGGAAGCAGGAATTCCTGACCGACGACACTGCCTATTCAGCGATCTTTCAGATCTTTCAGGTAACGTATACGTTCCACAAGGGACTGCAATGATATATTGTGACAACACAACCCATGACCGCTATGCCTACACAGATAAACGAACAATCCGACCTGCTCTATCAAATCATGGGCTGGGCAGAAGAAAAACCGACCATCGCCCTCCTTCAGGCCCTGGAACAAACCGGCTCCATTAACAAGGCGGCTCAGTCGATGGGGATACAGTACCGAACAGCCTGGCAGAAAATCTGCCAGCTCAACAACCTGCTCCCCTACCCTCTGCTCAGCAAACGGATCGGCGGCAGCGGGGGAGGCGGCTCAGTTCTGACCGAAGAGGGCAGGAAGCTGCTGGCTCGGATCAAACTGCTCCGGCGCGAGTTTACTCAATTTAAGGAATTTGCTGCCGAGGACCCGCAAGAGGCGCTGGCAACAATACAAACCCTGCGGAGGATAGAAATGAAACTGAGTGCCCGAAACGTCTGGCTCGGCCTGGTGGCGGAGATTGAACAGGGCGTGGTGAACAGCGTGGTGCATATCCGGCTCAAGGGCGGCGACCGCATCACCTCGGTGATCACGGATGCATCAGTGAAACGGCTGAGGCTGGCGCCGGGGAGTGAAGTGATGGCCGTTGTCAAGGCTTCCAATATTCTGCTGGGCCTGAACATTGATCCGCAGACCATCTCGGCCCGTAATATCCTTTCCGGGACGATCACGGATATCATCCCCGGTGCGGTCAACGACGAGCTCACTGCAGAACTGCCCGGCGGCAGTACGGTCACCTCGATTATCACCTCGGCCAGCGTCAAACGACTGGGTTTGTCAATCGGCAAACCGATATCCGCTGTCATCAAGGCCTCGGATGTGCTCCTTGCCGTGGACTGAAGCATGAAAAACGTTCTCTCCCAATAAAAAAAATAACTATGAAAATCAAAATCCTTATAATTGTTCCTGTCTTGCTGTTTTTTACGGTTGCCGCTTCGGCAGAGACGGTTTATCTTTCTGCAGCCGCCAGCATGACCGATGCCCTGAAGGAGATCATCACCGGCTTTACAGCGATCCGTCATGCTGCGCAGATCCGGCCCAACTTTGCCTCCTCCGGCAGTCTGGCCAAGCAGATTGAGCAGGGCGCACCAGGCGATGTCTATATTTCCGCCAATCCCGAATGGATGCGCTATCTGGTGAAACAGCGGCTCATTGCCCCGGGCACGGATCGCATCTTTGCCTATAACAAGTTGGTTTTTATCGGCGAAAAACGCTCGGTGCCCCTGACCCTGGACAAGCTCGCCGAGCTTGAGCGCATTGCCCTGGGCAGTCCGCAGAGTGCCCCGGCCGGGCAGTATGCCAAACAGGCTCTGGAACATGCCGGAGTGTATGCTTTACTGGCAAAACAAAGGAAGCTGGTCATGGCCAAGGATGTGCGGCAGGCACTCCTCTATGCGGACCGGGGCGAGGTGGACGGAGCCTTTGTCTACCGGACCGATGCTCTGTCGGCCCGCAATGCGGAGATCCTGTTCACGGTGCCGGATAATTTTTATGATCGGGTGGCCTATCCCCTGGGTCTGACGCCTGCCGGAGCGAAAAACACCTCGGCAAAGGCCTTGTATGAGTATATGAGCAGCCCGGAGGCCAAGGCGGTATTGAAGAAATACGGATTTGAGGTGGAGAAATAACCTGTTAATCTTAAATATGAAACAATGACGAGGCGTATATAACCATGGACAGGACAATTATTTCAGAACTTCACAGGGCACTTCTTCTGCTCGGTGCTGACTGCACCCTGCTCGGAACGGTTCATTCCTGGAAAAAATCATTGCCGGACGACATGGTCTTGAGCAGTATTCGTCACTGGAATGAGGTCGCTGTTGAAAAGCTTCAGCAACGCATTGAGAATTATCAGACTGAGCCGGATGAGGGGTAACGCAGGGGCTTAGGCATTGACACTGTTCTGCGTGATTCGAATCTTCAATCGACAGAGCGGGACTTCGCACTATCATTTTAAAATCATTAGAACTACAAGATTCAAAGAGCCGATTCATCCAACAACGAAACACCCCATGCTCACCCTTTCTCCCGACGACATCCAGGCCATAAAACTCTCCATGCAGGTGGCAGCCACCGCAACCCTTATTGCCCTGCCGCCCGGCTTTGCCGTGGCCTACCTGCTGGCCCTGAGCAATATGCGCGGCAAGGCCCTGTTGGAAGGACTGGTCAATCTCCCCTTAGTCCTGCCGCCAGTGGTGACCGGCTATCTCCTCCTCCTGCTCTTTGGTCGCAAAGGCTGGCTCGGCGAACTGCTGGACAAGTTCGACATCCGCATCATCTTCACCCTGCGAGGAGCGGTCATCGCCTCTGCCGTGGTCGGCTTTCCCCTGCTGGTCCGCTCCATCCGCATCGGTATGGAGGGTATTGACCGCCAATACATCCAGGCTTCCAGGACCCTGGGCGCAAAGTGGTGGGACACCCTGTTCACTATCACCGTGCCCCTGTGCAGCCGGGCCATCCTCGCCGGCATGACCCTGATGTTTGCCCGCAGCCTGGGCGAGTTCGGAGCCACGATTGTGCTGGCCGGTAATATTCCTGGTGTCACCCAGACCATCCCGTTGGCCATCTATGGGTACACCAGTACACCGGGTGGCGACAGCATGGCCCTGTCTCTCTGCCTGATCTCCATCCTGCTCTCCTTTGCCGTGCTCCTGATCGGCGAGGCAGCCAACCGCACCCTGGCAAGGAGGTAGACGGATGTTTCTCGAAGTGAATGTGACCAAGAATTTTCCCGATTTTACCTGTCATGCCGCCTTTTCCCTGAAGACAAAAAAATGCGGCGTGTTCGGACCATCAGGCAGCGGCAAATCCACCCTCATGCACATGCTGGCCGGGCTGCTGGAGCCGGACAAAGGCTTTATCCGTCTGAACGGGCGCACCCTCTTCGATCGGGAGCAGAAGATCAGCCTGCCGCCGGATCAGCGACGAGTGGGCGTGGTTTTTCAGCATGCCCATCTCTTCCCGCACATGAGCGTGCAACGCAACCTGTTTTACGGCATGAACCGGCTGCCCAAGCAGGAACGTAATATTGACCCGACTCATCTGATTGAAATCCTCCGGATCGACAAGCTGCTGTCCCGTAACGTAACCAAGCTCTCCGGCGGCGAACGGCAGCGGGTGGCCCTGGGCCGCACCATCCTGGCCTGTCCCCGGCTCATCCTGCTGGACGAGCCGCTCTCCGGGCTGGACGGCACACTCAAGTATCAGATCATTCCCCATTTGCAGCAGGTCTTTGCCGAGTTTTCCATCCCCATGCTCTTTATCAGTCACAGCCTTCAGGAGCTGCGCATGATGACCGAGGAGGTCTTGGTGATGCAAAAAGGACAGCTTGCCCGGCAACTCGCCACCGAAGAACTTGCCCGGACCAGCTTCGGCACCGGCGGACAGGGATATACCAACCTGCTTCATCTTGACGAGATGGAGGATCTGGGCAAGCTGCTCCGCTGCCGCTGGGGGGATATCACAATGATGCTGGTCAAGACCCCGGATCAGCGTCCGGGCCGGTTCGCCCTCAACGGTCGGGACATCGTCCTGTTCAAGAAGCATCCCGAGGCCTCCAGTGCCCGGAATATGCTGTCCTGCACCGTGCGCCGGACCTATGCCACGGATTGGTTGGTCGGGCTGGAGCTAGAATGTCAGGGCAGTCAGGGCAACACCCTGATCGCGGAAATTGTGCCGCAGTCGGTGGATGAGCTGGATATACGACCGGGCAGTGAGGTGGTGGCGGTGTTTAAAGCTTCCGCCTTTCGGAGGTTGTATTAATCGGCGATGCGCTGTGTCCGCCGCCTTAAATAATGACAACCTGTAAGTGAGGATGTTCACGTCGAAAATCCCTCAACCAACGCTTTGCCGCATTTCGTTCGCAGTCGTTTTTGTCTTCGCCGTCCTGTTTTTTTATTGGCTCCGGGCATAAAGGAATGACTTCTTTACGATCAGGGCGGATAACAGAAGCACCCGGCATATAAATATAACGGTCAATAACTTCTTTAGGTCTTTTATTTATTTTTTCCGGACATGCGGATGATCAGAAAAGAAATTCACCCAGGAAGAGGTCTTTTCCCGGTGCCAATCTTTCGGCGGCAGATGAGGAGAGTCAACAAGAGACGCCAGCGTGGTCCGGCTATCCAGACGATTGTACACCCGTACCCAAAAGCAGAGACGCTCTGGATGAACTTCACATCGCCCCTGATTACTGCCGCCGCAGGGACCGTTGACCAGCCGCTTCGGGCAATGCCATTGCGGGCAGAGAAAAGCGGAGTAATACAGGGTGCATTCCCCGCACATTTGGCAATCGTACACTTGGCGTTTAATGGTTTTCTCAAGCCAGAGTAGAAAATTAAGCCGATACCGACCCTTGGCGCAGAACAGGCAGAAGCGGGCAAAGAGCCTGCCGGTAATATATTGATCTGTAAAAAAGAGGGTATGCCCCAGCTTGTGTATCCGGGTTGTACCGAGAACAGTACCCGGGGCGAGAGGCTCAGCAGCCTTTTTTTCCTTGTTGTCCGGCAGGCGATGCTGAAAATAATACCAGGTTCCGGGTACCGGGAAATCATAGTCCGCATTATCAGGGAGCCCTTCTCTGTCCAGCTGCTCCACCCTGTCCAGCACATAGGCGATATCCTTAAACAAGAGATTGACCCCGCCGAGATGGATCCCTTGATAGCCACATTTCTTTAAACGGCTCACCATGAGCGCAGCCCTGTCCAGGCGGGCATGATCCGCACCGGCTGCGGCCTCGGCCTCCATCCGCTCCACCAGCTTTTCAGATAACAGAATGCCGGGAATCTTTCCGGCGGAAAGGGCGCGGGCCAAAGGCAAGGTGGGAATAAAGACATTGGCAAGCAAGGGAATCTTTATTCCCTGCTCATCAAGAAATGCGGTCAGCTCCTCGTATTTACGGATATCAAAGCCGACCTGGGTGATAACAAAATCCGCCCCTGCTCGTACTTTATAAAGCAGTTTGACATACTGCCAGACCTGTTCGGCTTCAGTGGCCTTGAACGGCGAGACCACGCAGCCCTTCAGAATATCGGGTGCAGGATACTGCTTCTGCCGCGTGCCGGTTCTGTCCGGGTAACGCCCGTTCTCCATATCCTTAAGAAGCCGGAGAACCTGGATTGAGTCCAGATCATAAACCGGCTTGCCCCGTCCATAATAGCCGGGATTCGGAAAATCACCGCCCATAACAAGCAGAGAACGGAGACGCAGGCGTTGATAAAGGTAGATATGACTGCCGATCTGATTACGGTTTTTATCCTTGAGGGAAAAATGGATAAGGGGCTCTATACCAATCCTGACAAGCTCCGTACCGATGGCCACCGGAGCCAAGGCCGCATTCCCTCCGGGATTGTCCGTGATAGAAAGCGCCTTGATCCTGCCGTCCTCTTTGGCCTGTTGAGCAAAATCCAGCAGCGGATCAACCTGTTTGCCGCGGAACCCCTGACGAGGCACAAGTTCAAAGGTGACCGTGAATTTATCAGGGGTGTTCAGGGCGGTTCGGAGCATTTGGATTGCCGAATTTCGTTAAGGAATTCTTCAAAAAACAAGATCCCCCTTTTCAGGGGCAGGATCGCAGGGACAGGCCCCCGCGCCTGACCTGAACGGTCGTCACCCTCCGGGCGAACACAGGGGTTCGCCTCTACAGTATCCGGCATAGGGGGGCAAGAAACTTCGCTATGATTTCTTTTTTCGCTGCAAATTATATTTCTTCATCTTGTATTGCAGCAGACTCTTGGTAATACCGAGCTTTTCAGCCGCTCTGGCCTGGATATTATTCGCCTCTTCCAAGGCCTGACGGACCAATTTCTCTTCAATACCGCTCAATACCTCGGAGAGGCTGAGACCCTCGGGAATGAACTGGCCCAGTTCAAGCCCGGAACTCCATTCCTGGATACCGGGCATCTGACTGGTATCCGGCTGGACATCCTCCGCCTCGATGCGGCCTTCATTACAGAGAATAGCAGCCCGCTCAATGGTGTTTTCCAGCTCCCGGATATTCCCCTCCCAGGGCAGGCTGACAAGCAGACGCATGGCCTCCGGCGAAATCTCGTTTTTTTCCCGTCCGAGCTGCTCTCCGTTTTTCTTGAGAAAGAAATGAACGAGAGCCGGGATATCATCAAGTCGTTCCCGCAAAGGAGGCATGTGGATATGGATAACATTGAGGCGATAAAAGAGGTCGTTTCGGAATTTTCCCTTCTCCACCTCGTCTTTCAGGTCTTTATTGGTTGCCGCGAGAATGCGGACATCAATAGAAATAGTGGTATTGCCCCCTACCCGTTCAAAAGAGCGTTCCTGGAGCACCCGCAGCAGCTTGGCCTGCAGGGCCGGGGTCATTTCCCCGATCTCGTCAAGAAAAAGCGTGCCTGAGTCGGCCAGCTCAAAGCGCCCCTTACGCATTGCGGATGCATCGGTAAAGGCCCCTTTTTCATGACCGAACAACTCGCTCTCCAGCAGATGCTCGGAAAGGGCTGCACAGTTGACCGAGATAAACGGCGCATCCCTGCGCTCACTCAGATTATGAACAGCCCGTGCCACCAGCTCCTTGCCGGTCCCGGATTCACCGGTGACCAGCACAGAGGAGGGCGTGGGGGCTACCTTTTCAATCAATCGATAGACAACCAGCATATTGGGATTTTTCCCGATCATGCCGCCGAAACCGGATGTAAACGAGGCTTCACTGCGCAGACGTTTAATCTCCCGCACCATGCCGTAATGTTCTACCGCTTTGCGGGCCGATGCCAACAGTTCCTCATTGGAAAAGGGTTTGGCCAGATAGGTGAAGGCACCGAGATGCATGGCCTCAACCGCTTTACCGACCTCGGCATAGGCGGTGATCAGGATGACCGGCAGCCGCTGATTGAATTCTTTCAATTTGCTCAGCAGAGCGATACCGTCCATGCCCGGCATTTTCATATCGCTTATAACCAGATCCAGGTCGTTTTCCCTGGCCATTCTCAGTCCTGTCTGGCCGCTGTCCGCAGTAAAGACTTCATACCCTTCATCACGTAACAGTTCGGAAAGGACAATCAGATAATTCGGTTCGTCATCAACTACTAAAATAGTGTGCATAATAGCTCTGAAGTGTGGGTTAGGAAAGGAGAACAGATCCCCCTTCTCGTCTTAATCTCTTCTTTTTTCGGGTGCAGGATGTTCTTCTCCGGCGTTCTCTCATTGCTGAACATATTGCAATCGCTCAAGGAGTTCAACCATTATTGAATCCGGCGGACAGATAGCGCCGGATTCTCCGGCAAACAGCCTGCCGTGATGGTCGCCGTGGTAATCGCTGCCCCCGGTACAGAGCAAATTATATTTTTCCGCGAGAATCTGTAAACGTTTTTTCATCTTTCTGCTGTGAGCGGGATAGAATACCTCCACTCCGTCAAGGCCCCTTTCCACCAGCTCCCGGAAAAGCATGGGCAGCTCCTTCATACTCTTGTCTATGATTCCGGGATGGGCAAGCACGGCTATTCCTCCGGCCTGATGAAGAATTGCAACGGCCTCGGAGGCTCGGGAGGCGTAACGGCTGCACCAAGCAGGTTTATTCCGCCCCAGATAATGTTTGAAGGCCTGTTGGATATTGGTTACATAACCCTTGTCCTTCAGCAATCGGGCAATATGGGGCCGACCTGTCTGGCCGCAGCCGGAAACCTGTTGCAGCTCCTGAGCAGTAATGGAAATACCCATGACAGCCAGTTTTTCCAGGATGTTCCTGTTGCGCTCGATCCGTCCCTGTTGCAGGCGGGCCAACCAGTCAAGAAGCTCCTGATTATTCGGATCAATACCGTAGCCTAGAATATGCAGTGAATACTGACGATGAGCGGCGCTGATCTCGATACCGCTGACAACCGGTATGCCGAGTTCCCGGCCGTGACGAATTGCTTCCTGCACACCCTCGACAGTATCGTGATCTGTCAGAGCGAATCCCTGGATCTTGCGGTCCGCAGCCATTTGAATCAGCTCGGCAGGGGTGGCTGTGCCGTCGGAGTAAACAGAGTGGGTATGGAGTTCAACACACATAGAAAATAATCAACAATACAGCCGAGAACATTTCAAGAATATATATCCGGTCGGCTTTGCAGATGATATTTCATCATCTGCAATCCTGCAGGAGCTGCACATTCCTCTTCATCACCTTATCATTATCTTATCTATAGCAAATTACTTGATGATTGTACAGGAGAGAAAATACGGGCCAAGGCTCATTTTTTCGCGAATTTTTCCAAGGAATGGACGGTTATCAGATACCTTGGTAACTTCTCAATAAGTGGTGGCAAGGAAAATATTTTACAAATCCCCCTTTACATTCGGCCGTTTCTCAGTTTTAAAAAAGCCGTGTTGTGTTATCGCAAAGAATATCGAGTTGAACGAGTCTTTCAGCTACTGAAAAGTCGTTTAAACATCGATCTGTTATTTGTTCAGCATGACGATCAGGTATCCGGATCAACTCATTTACCGACTTTGGGGATTCGAGTGCTGACATTGATCGAGTTTGCAGTGCGCCGTTCCTTGAAACAAGAGCAAACCGTCTTGGAGGGAATGTATTCGGGGCAGCCAAAAAAATACACAGCGTCTTCGACCGTTGAGCGTATTTTACAAAGTTTCTCCAACGTATCGCTTACCGTCATTCATTCAGGCGGTCATATAACACGTCACCTGACTCCACTGTCGGATTTGCAAAAGGAACTTTTGCAACGACCAGGTCGTTGCCCTGGAATTATATCGTAATATCGACAATAAAAGTAATGGGATTTTATTGACCAATCGATGAGTAACTTCATTCATGAGTAGTTGTTGGTAGTTTTTTAATATGCTTTGTCGTGATCGCATATTCTATATGCTACTCATTTTTTGGTTCAAAATTCTTTTTGGCGAAGGTATTGCGTGAGAGACTGGTTTAATTCTCTTTCCGCAGATCACCGAGCGGTTGCAAGGACGGGGTCGCATCATCGCCATCGCCACAGGCGCAAGAAGAAATATCATCGGAAGAACAGCACCCGACTTTCTTCCGTCCCAACCGTTGCTGAAGGCTCTTTTTTATCGGGCGAATCGAGAAAATAATAAGGACGATACTGGCGGCCACAGTCAGCTGCTCAGGCAACATTTTGCCATGTTTTGCCACAGTAGCAATAACGGAAATGCCGAGCATGCTGTACACGACATCCACGACCAAGCCGCAGAGCACACTGACAAGTGCGATAGAAGTGAGGTAGAGAACAGTCGCCCGTTTTCCTAAAAGACCGATCAATACAGACAGGGAGGTGACATTGGTGGCCGGACCGACCAGCAGGAAGACTAAGGCAGCCCCCGGGCTGACCCCTTTCATGATAAAGGCCGCAGCAATAGGAGTGGAGGCGGTGGCGCAGATATAAAGCGGGATGCCGATGAGCAGCATCAGGAGCATGGAGCTGAGACCGCCGCCAAGATAAGCGGTGATAAAGGCATCAGGCAGGAGCACCGTAATAATTCCGGCCAGCAGAATACCGACGATAAACCAGCCAGCAAGCTCTTCCCAGATATCAAAGATCGCATATTTAATACCAGCCTTGAGTTTCCCGGGAAATCCTTCCAGAAAGCCCTTTTGGGTTGCAGCCTCTTTCTTTAAGAGGCTTTCTTGCTGCTGCTCTTCGCTGCAACAACAACTGCAGGAACTTGCCTCTTGTGCCGGAGCATTATTTTGTCCCTCCAAATTCGCCGAAACAGCCGGACCGGAAAAAGAGAAAAGATTCTCAGCTATACCGGCAACAGCAGCGGAAATAAACGCGGAAACCGGGCGGGCAATGGTCATGATCGGATCAAGCAGTGCCCAAGTGATGGAAATGGAATCAATCCCGGATTCCGGGGTGGAGATCAGAAAAGCCGTCACAGCCCCGTTATTAGCCCCTTGTTTTTTCAGGGTGGCCGCTGCGGGTAGTACACCGCAAGAACAGAGCGGAATAGGGATGCCGAGCAGGGCCGCCTTGAACACTGAACTGAAGCGCCCGGAACCGAGATGGTTTGCTACATAGGTGGGCGAAAGATACTCTTTAAGCAGTCCGCCGATCAGCAGACCGAACAGCATGTAGACAGCGGATTGATTGAGCAGATTCCAGGAAGAAGAAAGCGCATCATAGAGAAAAGACATCAGTACCTCTCGTTGGAAGATTATCGTTTTTTACACACACTCTTCCATTTTACTCTATCCTGTTGTGCATTACATTACCCAACTTTGCCGTCCTGCCGGAATAAGGGGCTTCTCGGCTCTTCATATTGAAAATATGTGTAGATTTATGGTAAACTGAAGTCAACAGAAGAAAGGAGGAGCGTTTATACTTTTTAAAGTTCTTTCTTCAGGAGGCACATCATGAGTCAGTCATCCATAAAAATAGTTTACCCGGTTGAAGGCGGTACGTACCCTGTTGCTGAATCGGACGGTTTGGTTTCTTCAGCGTATATTACGGTAAGTTTCAGTATGACGTGTGCCGGAGGACCTCACAAAATAAAGTGGGGATTTGACGGAGGGGCCATCGGTACGACAACTTTTTACGATCAATGCAGTGCGCAGTTTACATGGGATCTTTCTGCCGGAGGGCATTCTTTCCATGTTGCTGCTGACGACGGGAGCAAGGCCGGAGTGCAATTTGAAGTGGCCTGAGTTCGGCGGACAGAAGCATTGATAATCGAAGGCAGTTGAAGACAGCCGAGTGCATTTGTACACGTTCAACTCGGCTGCCTGCCATCTTATCAAGCTTTCAAACGTTGTTGATATTCGCTCAAACTATTCAGGACAAATCGACTTGTAAAATTCGTACTCGCCCTTGTCGCTGATCCTGACGATCACGGCGCATTTCACGGGGTCCCCTTCTTCGGTAAAGGTCATCTTGCCGGTAATGCCTTGAAAATCCTTCACGGTGGCCAAGGCATCACGCACTGCCTTGCGATCCTTTTTCGCCCGACCGGTAATTTCTCCGGCACCTTCGATGGCAGCCTTGGCCAGTCCCAGAGCATCCCAGGTCAGAGCAGCTACGTCATCAGGCACATAACCGTACTTGGCCTTGTAGCGATCAATAAAGTCCTTGGTCGCACCCTTTGCACCGGCGGCTGCATAATGGGTACTGAAAAACTGGCCGTAACAGGCCTCGCCACAGAGTTCAATGGTCTCGGCGGAGCCCCAGCTGTCGCTGCCCACAATCGGACCTTGCCAGCCCAGGTCCTTGGCCTGCTGCACGATCAGGGCGACCTCGTTATAATACTGCGGAGTGAAGAGCACTTCAGCACCGGAGCGGATGATCTTGGTCAGCTGGGAGCTGAAATCGGCATCCTTGGTGGTGAAGCTCTCATAGGCGACCACTGAGCCTGCCCCGTGTTTTTCTTCCCAGGATTTTTTAAAGAATTCAGCCAATCCCTTGGGGTAATCGCTGGCCACATCATAGAGCACAGCCGCTTTGGTGAATTGGAATTCATCCGTGATGAAGTTGGCCAGCACTGGTCCCTGAAAGGGATCAAGGAAGCAGCCCCGGAAGACATAGGGACGATTTGCCGTGGTGTCCGGGTTGGTAGACCAGGGGCTGATCATCGGGGTTTCGTAGTTATTAGCCACGTCACCGGCCGGGATGGCCTGTTTGGAGGATTGCGGGCCGATGATAATCAGGGCATCGTTCTGGGTGATCAGCTTGGTATTGGCCTTAACCGCAGATTCGGCCTTGGATTCATTATCTTCGATGATAAGCTCCACCGCGTATTTTTCGCCACCGACCTCAATGCCTCCGGCCTTTTGAATATCTTCCAGCCACATTTCAGCGGCATATTTGCTGCCCTCACCGACCTTGGGGATGTCACCGGTCATGGGGACATTCAGGCCCACTTTGATGGTCTTTTTCCTGTCGGAGCCGCAAGAGGCAAGGGTAAAGCATAGGGTGAGGGCACAGAGTGCGGCTAGAAGCCGGACGGTTTTGTTCATGGGAGTGTTCTCCTTTTTTGTTGGGTTGTACGCAGGGAGGAGCGATCCTTGTGATCGCCCTGTGCGGATTTTTTTCCTGGTTCCCAAGCTCCAGCCTGGGAATCCTTGCTTCTGAAGCTCTGCTTCTTGTATGAAGCGGAGCTTGGGCACCAGCGTTTTTTAATCGGGCCAAGCCCCTCCCCGACCGTCTCTACTCCGTACGTTCCTTGTCTTGGGAGGAGGTGCCTGCCCCCTTGCCTTGCTTCGCACTGCCGTGCGGCCTGAGCTTATGACCTGAGGCAAGGCGGAAGCCGCCGCTGCGGGGACGCACGTCCGGCGAGACGTGGTTACGGTAGGCGGAACGGACGTACCTGCCGCTGAAGATCCACGAGCCGCCCCGCACAACACGGAGGGAATTGTTAGTGTCGTTGTATGGGTCAGCAACAGCACCTTCTCCCAAGTTTTTCTTCCAAGTATCTGCACACCATTCCCAAACATTGCCGTGCATTTCATACAGTCCCCAAGGGTTGGGCGGCAAGGATTTTACCGGGACTGTCTTTTCTCTATACTCTCCTTTCTTTCCATCCGCATAAGGATAGTTGCCGTCATAAATTTGCGGAAGCAATTTTAATGTTTCACGGACATATTTGAATGATTTATCATTTTCATAATAACTGATGTTACGCAGCCTTGATTTTTTTAAGCTCATCGAAAGCTGAGCGAACGGCCTTCAGATAGAGCTTTGACTTCAGAGCGAAATGATTCATTTTTGTCCTGATTTCAAGACACTCCATTTTGAAGACCGCGACAATGGAGGAGAAAATATGATTAGATTGCGCATTCACACGCCGTGCCGGTGATTTGGCCATTGCCGCATTTGATTTCAATGACTTGCGGAAAACTTCGACGTTCCATCGTTTTTTATAGATTGTCGTGATTGTGTTCCAGTCCGCTGCCGGTTGACTGCAGGCGAGATACAGGATGCCGGTGCTTCCGTCTTTGTTTGTAAAGACCTGACGGGCGAGCCTGACAGGAAAACTCAATCCTTTCAGCCGGCCGGTTACAGCTTCCTGTTCTGTCCATTCGATTTGGTCTGTACGGGTGAAACGGCCATTTTTTCGGTCGTCCTGAGTTAATGCGACGAGGCGGTTGCTTTTCAATGCGCCGATAAATTCCTTTTTGTGTTTCAGCTTGATGTGTTCCATGTTTTCAACGGAGCTGAACCATGAATCGAACAAAATCCAGGTGAACTTTATCTGATTTTTCATGCAGGTGTCAATCATGTCCCGCATCAGCTCGTTCCCGGTGACTTCGCTCCGGCGTTTTTCCCGCCGGGTTTTGAGACCGCTGTAACGGACAGGCTTAAGAATCAGCTCGAAGGCTGTCGGGATCGAAACATCGTTGACACGGTAAAGGCAGTTCAACAGGTTGATTCCTTTGACACTGCGCCCTGTGCAATGGTCGTAATGCCAAGCGATCAGGTCATTTTCGTCCATCCGCGGTTTCTCCTGAATACTGTCGTCGAATATCAGGACACCGTCATCGGATTTCACCTCCCGGACAACCGGTTTGACCTGTTTCCGGAGGTCTCCGGACGTGAGTTCTCCATCCGCGAGAAAACGTGTGAATTTATCATGACTTATTTCACCGTCCAATATTTTCGACAAACCTGTGGCTGCGGCATATCCGAAGGTGACACTCAGGTAATCTGTATAGAGATCAAGGTATTTTGCATTCATGGCCCCAATATACTATACTTTGGGGGCTGCTGCGTAACATCAGTTATAAAGCTGACGTTCTTCCCCGCTACGAATCACATATTTTTAAAAACCCGATATGAAGTCTCTTTGCATTCAGGACAATGATTATTAATAAAGCTCATATCAACCTCCTTTTCAGGGTTAGAGGCCAACATAATTTCACGCGGTAATAAACTAAAATATCAGCTGGATACAGTAGTAATCATGCGGAACCAGTGCCGGTCAATATCCAACTTGGATAAAATTCGATCAAGAAATAATTTAGCGGAATAATAATCAGTTATATTTTTCATCGAACAAGGAGCTTGCTGATTTTCAACATTGTCAAAGAAGTCGGCTTTTGCGATTGAAACGGCGGTCAACGAGCAGTTGAAGTAAAAATACAGCTTGTTTTCACTTCGTGCCTGACAATCATTGACAAACTTTGTTTTTGCCGCAGCACCGTCGTAAACAAAATAATCAGCAATTTTCTTGAGTTCACAGGCACGGTTGATCACTTGATTGACATAGAAATCGATTCGACTTTCAACGACCCGGCAGAGCGACGAAGAGAGTGAAAATATGGATCAGAGCGTTTCCCCTGACGGCTTTGAACCCCTCTGTACCGCTTGAAATACTTCTGATTCTTCGCTCCGTCGCTCTATATGCTCGGTGAAAGTTGACAAGAAAGTTTTCGAACAGCAGAGAAAGAAAATTACCGAACCATTGAGTATATACTACTGATTTCCTATGCGGGAACCGCACCGGACTAAAATCATGACGTGTACCGCCCCTGTACAGTTTGCACCAATCGTACCAAGGTCTGATTCACCGGAACCGCAATCCCGACTTCCCGTGCCTTACGAACAATATAGCCGTTAATAGCATCAATTTCCGTGGGACGCCGACCGTCAACATCCTGTCCCATAGATGAACGATTTGATGCCGTGGCCTTGGCCACCTGCTCAACATGCTCCTGTATATCAGCAGGAACCTCTATGGAATGCGCCTCGGCGACAGCTATTGCCTCCGAGACAACATCCTGCATCAACAGCCGAGCGGCTTTCCGATCGAGAAGTTGACCGTTACGAAGGCCGGTCAGAGCGGTAACGGCATTTATTCCCACATTAACAAAAAGCTTTTTCCACAGGACCGGTTCAATATCATCAACTGCCCGACAGCTGATACCTGCTGCCGTAAAAATTTCAGCCGACTGGCCTGCAAGTGCCCCGCCTCCCTGTCGCCACATACCGATAACCGTTTCCCCGGTTCCTGAGTGCTGAATCCTCCCCGTACCGAGAACCATAGCTCCCTGTGCCGTGGTGCCGCAAAGTACTCTCTCTTTTCCAAGGACATCAGCAATGATCTCGGCATTGCCCATGCCGTTCTGCAATGTCAGGGCATGACCGTTACTTCCCAGTAAGCGGGCCGCAGTCCGGGCCGCAGCTTTGGTCTGGGCATGTTTAACAAAAATCACGGCCAGATCCGTCCCGGGAATTGCAGCCGGGTCTGTCACAGCTCGTACACTGACGATTCTTTCCGCTCCCTCATAACGTATCGTCAACCCTCGCTCGTTCAGGGTGGCAACCTGTTCTCCCCGCACGTCAACCAGATGAACATCCATCCCATGTTCGCAGAGCAGCCCTCCGAACAGGCATCCCATAGCACCGGCACCGATAATTGTTATTTTCATGACTCGTTTAATTTTGAAATATTCATTACTTCGCTGCCTGACGATCAAAAAAGTTGAGGAGAAAACAATCCAGTGTCAGGCAAACAAAGCTGTTTGCTCAGGACGATCCAAGGTAATATGTTATATAAGGCCTGTCATTCTATCCTGAGCCGAGACGGAAGCAACTGCAAATATGATTGACAAGAGAAAAAAGATAAGTAAACTTGTTTGGATCTATAGTCTTGTTTCTGCATTGCAGGAAAGGCATTCCATTCAGGAGATAATAACCTCAGGAGACAACAATGAAAACCAAATGTATTCTTCAGGGAGCCTTATTTTTATCGGCTCTTTTTCTTGTGTCAGTGGCGCAAGCAGCAGATTATACCAACTCCATCGGCATGGAGTTTCAAAGCATTGCTCCGGGCACCTTCTTCATGGGGAGCTGTATGTACAGCAGAGCAGACAAAGCACGTGATAATGACTTGGAGCAAAAAGGATTACCTCCTCAAGGGCCGACCTGCCCTGCTCAAGTTACAGAGGATGTAAATGCGCTTGAGGAAGAGGCTCCCCAACATAAGGTTAAAATCCGCAAAGGCTTTCAACTGGGAGCATATGAAGTCACTCTGGGTCAGTTTCAACTTTTTATGGACTCCCTTACTGATCAGGAACGGAGCAAAATAGAGACGGAAAAATTCAAAAAGTCCAACACGCATGGCGACAAAGCAGCAGTAGTAGCAGTCTCCTGGGAGGATGCGCAAGCCTTTATCAACTGGCTCAACCAAAAAGAAGGGGGGCAAAAATATCGTCTCCCCACAGAGGCGGAATGGGAATATGCGGCCCGTGCCGGCAGCAAAACCATTTACTTTTGGGGTGATACTCTGGAAAAAGCTCCTGAGTATGCCTGGTTCAATATGGAAGAAGCCGATCTGCGCAGATGGTTTAAGGAAAGGGAATTCGGCAAGAAAGAAAATTTTCCCCATCCGGTAGGCCTAAAAAAACCTAATGCCTGGGGATTATATGATATGGCCGGGAATGTTTGGGAATGGGTCAATGACCGGTACAGCGCCACCTATTACCGGAACAGCCCCAAGGCGGACCCGACCGGACCTCAAAACGGTGAGGTGCGTTGTTTTCGCGGAGGAAGTTGGTACGGCTCAGCAATGAACCTCCGTTCCGCCTATCGCGGTCTGAATGTCCCTACCCATCGCAGCGACTCCCTCGGTTTCCGCGTGGTACGCGAGAATCGCTGAATCGAATCTCATGCAGGGACACGGCATGCCGTGTCCCTGCGAACTTTCTCACCCTGCCTGTCCCTTTCTTGCACCCTTCCTTCGTTGATAGGTTCGGATACTATAGCCAATCGGCTCTTCCACTTCTTCTGTCCGCACCAGTGTAAAGGGCGGGCAGGAGAATGCCGGGAAAAAGGCATCACCTTCAACCTCCTGCTCAAGTTCGGTCAGAATCAGCGTATCAGCCCGATCCAAAGCAAGCTGATACAGCTGGGCTCCGCCGATAACAAAGACCTTTTCTTCGCCCTCCGTCAGAGCGAATCCATGCTCCAAAGAATGAATGACCTCTGCGCCTGGGGCCAAGAAGGCAGTATTTCTCGTCACAACGATATTCCGTCGCCCAGGTAAAGGCTGCCGCCCGATGGATTCCCAGGTCTTGCGCCCCATGATCAGGCTATGGCCCATGGTGACCTCCTTGAACCGGGTCTGCTCCCCCGGAATATCCCAAGGTATGGTCTTACCCCGACCGATAACCCGATTGGCTGCCATAGCGGCGATGAGAATAATCTCCATAGTTTATTTTGCCGCTTTCTTATCCTTCTCCGGCGGCTCCTCGGCTTCTGTTGATACTGGAATTTCTCCGGCCACCGGCAGGCCGAATCCCAACCGGACCTTACGGTCAATCTCCGCCAGCATGTCCGGGTGCTCCTTGAGAAAGGTCTTAGCGTTTTCCCGTCCTTGGCCGATCCGCTCATCATTATAGGAGTACCAAGCCCCACTCTTATCGATGATCTCCTGTTCCACCCCGAGATCCAGCAAATCCCCGGTCTTGGAGATTCCTTCGCCGTAGATCATGTCAAACTCGGAAATCCTAAAGGGAGGAGCCACCTTGTTCTTCACTACTTTGACCTTGGTGCGGTTGCCGATGACTTCCTGTCCGTCCTTTATCTGGGTCATACGGCGGATATCGATGCGGATGGAGCTGTAAAACTTCAGCGCATTACCGCCGGGGGTGGTTTCCGGGTTACCGAACATCACCCCGATCTTCATCCTGATCTGGTTGATAAAAATCAGCACCGTGTTGGTCCGTTGCAGCACACTGGTGAACTTTCGCATGGCATGGGACATAAGTCGAGCCTGAAGCCCAACATGTTGATCGCCCACGTTACCGTCTATCTCCGCTCTCGGTACCAAGGCAGCCACAGAGTCGATGACGATGACATCCAAACCGCCACTGCGCATCAAAAGCTCACAGATTTCCAGGGCCTGCTCACCGAAATCAGGCTGGGAGACCAACAGGTTATCCACATCCACGCCCAATCGTTCTGCGTAATCAATATCCAGAGCGTGCTCCGCATCAATAAAGGCCGCATTGCCGCCCGCCCGCTGGGCTTCAGCAATGACATGCAGAGCCAAGGTCGTCTTACCCGAGGATTCCGGGCCGTAGATTTCGGTCATCCGGCCTCTGGGCAGGCCGCCCACGCCAAGGGCGATGTCAATCCCCAAGGTGCCGGTGGAAATAGCCGGAATGTTTTCCCGCTCATGCTCACCGAGGCGCATGATGGCCCCTTTGCCGAATTGCCGCTCTATCTGGCTGATGGCATTATCAACGCTCTTCAGCCTTCCTTCTGCCTGTTTATCCTGTGCCGCTGCCATGAATTATTCTCCTTACGTCTGATAATTTTTCAATCGTGTACTGACAATCATCAACAGGGATAAATTCAACCTTTACTTTATCTCCACTAATGATCGTATCGGGATTATTGACTAAGATTTTCGGCATAACTTTCGTTAAGCCATAAGAGAATGGCGGGAGATTAATTTTCTGACCAAACAATTCTATAGGCTCATTTTCTGTTTGATCAAACCAAAATGCAATTAAATTTCCTCCACGAAGATACTCTATATTCGATCTATCTTCAAAAACTGTCAACTTGCAAGATAATGATCTTAAATTAATACCTTTTACAGAAGCACAGAAACTCCCTTTGGATAGTACCTTGTAAATTTCTTTCACCCTTGAGTACAATACAAAATCATACTCAAATAAAGGGTCATAATACATTGTATGTCCACGATTTCTGGCTATCTCCCGTACATCATAAATAAAATCTAATCGCTCAAATTCGTACAAAAAGGGTTGGCCTTCCGCAATGTCATTAGAGTGAGCGGATAATAAATGCATTCCTTCAATCTCTAAAGAGAAGTTAAGAATCCACCCTTCATGGATCTTACGATATAATTTATAAATTCCATCAAAATATGGAAGGCAATCCAGCGGCTTTTTATCCCACCCTTTACAGTTTAAACTGAAGGAAAATTCACCTCCTATAGGATTCAAGAAATTATCCACTGAAAAACTTATACTCATCGACAGCAGTCCACCTAATGCACGGCTTGTTGCTGTCATTGATTTTGTGCCAGCAACCGCACGTCCATGCAGGTCATAGAAATTCAACTTAGTTTTTTCATCTGGCGAAACTAACCATGTTCGGATAACGGCATCCTTTTTCAAAAATGAATGAAATTCAAACGTACCGTTAATGTCCTCTGTTAGTTTTTCTAATAAAGGAGAACCTCTAAGCTCAACAGCAGAGCTGTCAATAACGAGATTTTCTCCTCGTTCAATCAACGCGTTGTACTTAGAAACAAATTCCTTTGAAAAATCCGATTTAATTTTAAACTTAACGTCAACAGGCTCTTTCGGATGAATAGTATGATGTGTAATGCCCTTATAAAAACTTGTTTCAATAATGAACCTTGGATCTAAGCTTTCCAAGTAGTTTGATGAAGCCTTGCTTGCATTGGGCATCAAGTCAGGAAGAAATCTCCCAGACTGGCCAGTCAAAGCAGCGGTCAGCGTATTGACACCATCATGTTCACCGGGCAGCTTCTTACCCTGCTCACGCTTTGCCTGATCCTCCGCTTTCTTCTTCCATTCGTTTAAGAGGGCTACAGTATATGTTTTTTCATCATTATCAATTAGGGTTGCACAACTTGCGCATAACCATATCCCGTTTGTTACAGACCGTCTTTCATAGGGTTTTAATGCTTTATTATAACGACGGCCTCCGGGTCCAGAAGCAGCGGCTGTAATATGCGCGGCGTTACCAATGTTGTTTATTTTATCCGGCCCTTCATTGGATGGGCCATGAGTCGGAACTCTGCATTGAGGATTGGAGCATCTGCTCCCTGCTCTGTACCCCAAAATTCTTTTTGTTTTTTCGGTAAAATCATCTCTATTCCTAGCCATACTTCTAATCCGCTAATAAAACCCGCCGTACCATATCCAAAGCCGTCTGAGCCGTCATCTCCTGGATCTCTTTCCGCCCGCCGGAGAAATGATGCAGGGTATCCTTGACCTTATTTTTATAGAAGAGGCCAATATATACCGTGCCCACCGGCTTTTCTTTTGTACCTCCACCCGGCCCGGCAATGCCAGTGACAGAAAGGGAGATTTTTGTGCCCACCCGAGCCGCCAACCGTGCTGCCATAGCCCTGGCCACATGCCCACTGACAGCCCCGTAATTACGAAGCAGGTCTCGATCCACATTAAGGAGTACCTCTTTAACATGGTTGGAATAGGCCACCACCCCGCCGGCAAACCATTCCGAACTGCCTGGAACAGAGGTCAGTTGTGAACTGATCAGGCCGCCGGTACAGGATTCTGCTGTAGAAAACATCAGCCGCTTTGCCCGGAGCAGATTCCCCACCACCTCGGCTAACGTTTCCCTATCTGTGCCGTAAATATAATCACCCAAGGCCTCCTTAATCCGTTGCTCGGCATCATTAAGCAGGATATCCGCCTCCTCTGCGCTGCTGCCGGAGACACTCAGGCTCACATGCACTTCAAAATCCACGGGATAGTAGCCCACCGATACCTGTTCTTCCTGCTCCAACGGCATAAGGCGCTGATTGATCTTGTGTTCAGGCAGCCCCACGGTCTTGTACAGGCGCATCCGCTGATACTTATTACAGCCGCTCCAGCCCGACAAACAGGGCAGGACGATATCCACCAGCAGTTTTTGCGCCTGCACCGGCACTCCGGGAAGGAAAAAGATCGGAATATCATCATGCACGAGCAGATGACCGGCCATTCGTTCCTCCGCACTCAGTACCTCGGCACCTTCCGGCAGCCAAGCCAGCTTTTCCAGGGCATCAAGCTGTCCATCCGGGTCCCGCAACTGAGAACGTATCTTTTCCAGGATAGCCTCGTTCAAGGTGGCCGGACGTTGTAAAGCCTCGGCGACCGCCTCATTGGTCAGATCATCGGTGGTCGGCCCCAGCCCGCCGGTAACAATTACAAAATCCACCCGTCGAATCGCCCGCTTCAGGGCTTCGCCGATCAGCTTGGGCGTATCCCCGATGGTGTGCATGGCATAAATTTCGTGACCGGCCAGAAAAAGTTCTCTGGCGGCAAAGGCACTGGTCGTATTGGTTATCCGGCCCGAGGTCAGCTCGTTGCCGATCGCTATAATTTCTCCGATCATATCGCACACCGCACATCATCATTCTCACCGGAACCGCCCCGTCCCAAAGGGAGGAGACAACACCCAGGGGATTATTAAAGAAGCCTGTAAGAACGGGGAATGAGCCCCGGAGCTGCACGAAAAAATGCCTCTTTCATTTCGCTTCTTTTCAGCTCTGCACAACACCTGCCAACAAAATATCTCAAGACTGCTGTCCGCCTGCTCTCTCACAGGCGAATACGGTTGAAGGGCTTAGATCCTGCCTACTTTATCATAAACAGGAGAAAAAGGGAAACAACAGAGTGTCTCCTGAAGAGGGATATATGGCTCGGGTCCTGCTGCGACCTGCAGCGATCCGCTCCGGCTGTTCGGCAGCAGCGCAGTTCCCTGAGCCTATGCCGCACCGGCTTGATGAATGAGGCTCTTGGTCAGATATTTATCCGGAAATTCTTCCGCCGGAAGAGCCTCCTCCGCTGCCTGAACAATCTGATCCGCAAGATGCCCGCCGACTGAGTCCGCTTCTCCGTCTTTACCGAGTATCAGCCGGATAATCCGGGCCGCATCAACCTGTTCAAAAGGACGGCGGGGGATAAAGGCAAGTGTTCCGTCCCGGTCGATTTCGTGCAGCAGATCGCCCTGAATAAGCAGATCCAGGGGACGGGCCAGGTCGGTCTCATTCACCACCCGACATTGCTCTACCAGCTGGTTCAGCAAGGAGGATCGGCCTAAGGCGAAATTATTATAGACCGTGATCAGTATATCAAAGGTCCGTTGGAGTTCCTGTCGGGCATTGCTTTCTGTCCCTGACAGCTGGTAGCTGTTGCGATGCTGAACAGCATAGGCCAAGACCGCGCCGAGCAGAATAAACATCCAGCCTAACTGAATCCAGACCAGAAAGAGCGGAACCGTGGCAAAGGACCCGTAAATGGCATTATAGTTGGCCACGCCGATTTGGAGAACCACATAGGCACGCTGGACAATAAACCAAAAAACCGCGCCGAACAAGGCCCCGCAAAAAGCCGCAGCAGTCTTGACCTTAACATTGGGGAAAAAGAGGTACATCATCATCAGAGACAGGGTTATGAAAATAAACGGCAGCAGTTTCAAGAGCATCTGCACAACCCAGGCTGACGGAATAAAGGTGGTGATGTACTCCATTATTTTAGGAGATTCAAGGATGGCATCACCGGCCAGAGCGATATTGACCGAGATGGGCAAGAGCACAAGCAGGGCCAGATAATCCATGATTTTCCGGAACAGGGAGCGGCCGCGTCGGGTATGCCAGATAGCGTTCATGGCATCTTCCACGGAACTCAGCACCATGACCACCACAATCAGAAGGCCTGCAATACCGAAGGCCCCCAGGGCGGCAAAATTGGTGTTATCCACATAATCAAAGATGGTATCAATGGCCTGATGCAGATGACGATTCAAAGAGGGAGGAGATTCCTGCTCTATCAGCCCTACAGACTCTGCCAAATCCGCCGATTCTGCCGGTTCTGCCGGTTCGACTGGTTGACCTTCGGAAACCGCAATTTCCGAATCGACCGGTGAAGAAGAGTCAGGCGGCGACTGCTCCTCCTGCCCCGCTTCCGGATCCAATTGATCAATAAAACGATAAGCAGCTATCCGCATCTGGTTACCGTTGCCCAACCCTTTCAGAATGGCGGTGCTCATTGCCAGCAAAGGTACCATAGAAAGGATAATAGAGAAGGTCAGGGCCGAGGCACGGAGAGCGATATGAGTATTACTGAACTCATGCACCATAATCAGCAGGATACGAAACAGACTGCGCAACCGCCCGATGATCCTTTTTTCTTCAGGGCAGTAGCCGAACGACCAGCGACTAAGTCGGCTCCCTGTTTTCAAAGCTCCGAGCTTTACAGCCGGATTAACAGTTGCACCGGCTTGGGTAGAGGAATGCGTCATCATGCGAAGTTGCGTTAAAAATATTTTCAGTGAGCGGAATAACCGGATGGGCGTTGAGAGGTCTGCCGCGTTCGACCCAGGGGGCTGACAGGCCGGACAGGCTGTCAGCCCGGGATCGGAATCGTCTACGGGGTTCTTTTGGATAACTTATTGAGGGTGAGAATACTGTTGCCGCTGTCGGCAAGTGCCGGCGGGACTTCTTTTGCCTCCGATTTCCTTGCTTCCTTCTGAACTGGCTGCTCGACCTTCACCATCACCTCTTCTTTCGGTGTGGCCTGCAAAGTAACCATTGCATCGCTGCGGTTCCTGGACTTCACCGCGTTGGACTCCGCTGCGGCAACAGGAGAGGGAATCTTTATTTTCTGCCCCAGGCGTATTTTGGCCTTCCTGCCCAGATCATTGGCCTGAGCAAGTTCTTTCAAAGACACCTTGTATTTTTTTGCAATACTGAGAGCAGTATCTCCTTTCCTGACTTTGTATTCTTTATCACGAATCTGCCGGGCATACAACAGCCGGGAGGGAATATTCTTTATCTGTTTGCGGATACGTTTTGTCGCAGGCAGACGAACCAAGGTACCTTTCGGGATATATTTCCGCCCTTCAAGGGCCGAGCCTCGGATCGCCGGATTCAGCCGCTCAAACTCTTCAGCACTTATCCCGAAGTAGTCGGTCAGTTCCGTTGCAGGAGCATAATCAGGCAGACGAAAGGTGACATTGATCCAGGGGTGCTCCTTAACCAGAGAGCGGTCGTTTTCCAAGCGTCTGGCCACACGAACAGCCGCGATGAACTCCGAATAGAAATTTTTTGAAGCGAACTTAAATATTCCGGTCTGATGGTTGGCGATAATTCTCGGATAGGTTCCCCATTTTTTCTGAGCGCGAACCGTCCCTGACCGACCATAATTATAAGCGGTCAGGGCCAAAGGCCAGGAGCCGAGCTGGCGATAGTTTTCTTTAAGAAACCGTGCCGCCGCCATACTGGACAGGTATACGTCAAAACGCTCGTCAACCAGCTCATTGAC
>Ga0316189_10000394_pt1 | contig 43227 bp, 37 predicted proteins | sample LowCovwburrow_MG_FD_204930 | JGI IMG/M metagenome (GOLD analysis project Ga0316189, IMG submission 204930) | Coastal sediment microbial communities from Maine, United States - Lowes Cove worm burrow | ecosystem: Environmental > Aquatic > Marine > Coastal > Sediment | place: USA: Maine... | reverse complement strand
TCACGACCATCGTCGACTCCCAGCTGACCACGGCGATCGCCGGTCTGGTCCTCTGGCAGTACGGCTCTGGGCCGATCCGCGGCTTCGCGATCACCCTCCTGATCGGCATCGCAACGTCGATCTTCACCGCGGTGTTCGCGACCCGCGTCTTCTTCGACTTCCAGGCCAACCGCCGCGGCTTCGACCGCGTGTCGCTCTAGAGGGCGCTATGCAAAAGTTCTTCGAGATTATCCCCTCGGGGACGAACATCCAGTTCGTAAAGAACGCGTGGAAGTTCATCGTCCTCTCGCTCATCCTCGTGACCGTCTCGGTCGGGTCGATGATCTACAACAGCGCCGTCCGCGGCTCCGTCCTGAACTTCGGGATCGACTTCCAGGGCGGCTCGACCGTCCGTGTCGCGATCAACCCCGAGCAGCAGATCGAGATCCAGGAGTTCCGCGACGCCCTCGGCGAGATGGGCTACCAGGGCGCCTCCGCCCTGACCGTCCCTGACGCCGAGAATGAGGTTCTCCTCCGGGTCAAGGAGGTCCACTCGATCGACCCCGCTCAGGCCCAGGCCTGCGAGGATGCGCTCAAGAGCTACGACACGGCGAAGCTCTTGCAGTTCACCTACCCGCCGCAGGGGGCGAGCAAGATCTTCCTCAAGTTCGACGGTCAGCCGATCTACGGCGAGATCGAGCGGATCCTCGGCGATGCCGGCTGTGAGGGCCGGGCCGACAAGGGGACCGGCAAGGAGGGGGAGTTCCCGGTCGAGGTCAGCCTCATCGGTATCGGCGCCAAGATCCAAGAGCAGATCGACGCCCACTTCGGCGCCGGAACGGTCGACCACATCGTCTCCTCGGAGACCGTGGGATCGAAGGTCGGCGGTCAGCTCAAGCGCGACGGCATCCAGTCGTTGCTCTACGCGATCGGCTTCATCTTCCTCTACGTCATGCTGCGCTTTGACCTCCGCTACGCGCCGGGGGGCATCGTCGCCCTCTCGCACGACGCGTTTATGGTCATCGGCGCCTTCGCGCTGACCTACAAGGAGTTCAACCTCCAGACCATCGCCGCGCTGCTGACGGTCATCGGCTACTCGATCAACGACACCATCGTCGTCTTCGACCGAGTCCGTGAACGGGTCGCCCTCAACCGCGACGGCGACATCGAGGAGATCACGAATAGCGCGCTCAACGAGACCCTGAGCCGGACGATCCTGACCTCGACGACGACGATGCTGGTCGTCCTCTCGATCTGGGTGCTCGGCTCCGGTCCGATCAAGGACTTCGCCTTCGCCCTGATCGTCGGCCTCGTGGTCGGCACCTACTCCTCGCTCTTCATCGCCAGCCCGCTCTTCCTCTACATCAACCGTCGCTTCTACGACGGAGAGGGCCACCTGCTGGCGGCCGACAAGGAAGAGCGCGAGGGCACCGGGACCCTCCTCGGATCGGCCACTGGCGCTGAGGTCGACGGGATCTCGGGCAAGACCGTCGGTGAGCTCCGCGCCGAGTCGAAGGAGCCGAGCGACGGTGCCACCCCGGCGACGATCGACGCTACCGCGACCCCGACAGGGGGCACCTCAGGCGCTCCCAAGCCTTCGGGTGATGGCGAGGGGCGGACGAGCCGTCGTCGTCGTCGTCGGCGACCGGGCTCGTAAAGGAGCGATGCGGGGGTCGCGGGTCGCGTAGGGTTAGGGCCATGGACGAGGCGCCACGGCTGGCTCTGCGTGACCCGAAGGCGAGCGCGAGCGAACTCCGCGAGCGGGCGGGCGCCCTCAAGGTCGCCCCTGCGGCGGTCTCGCTGCTGATGGGCCGCGGTGTCCGTGAAGAGGACGAGCAGGCGCGATGGCTTCGGCCCCGCCTGGCTGACCTCCGCCGCCCTGACGCGATGGCCGGCTTCGACGCGACCCTCGATCTGCTCACGACTGCCCTGCGCAACCGTTGGCGGATCGGCGTATTCGGCGATTATGACGTCGACGGCGTGACGACGGCGACAATCCTGAGCTCCTACCTCGAGGCGCTCGGGGCTGAGGTCGTCTCTCGGGTCGCGAACCGTGACGCTGGCTACGGCTTCGGCGTAGAGGACGCGAAGGCGCTCGCCGAGGCAGGGGTCGAGCTTGTCCTGACGGGCGACTGTGGAACCTCGGACCACGAGGCGCTCGAGTGGCTGCGCCAGCGTGGGATCCCGACCGCGGTGATCGATCATCACCAGGTCCCGGAGGTGATGCCGCCCGCGACCGCGCTGCTCAACCCCCATCAGGACGGCTGCGGGTTCCCCTTTAAGGGTCTCTGCTCTGCGGGCGTCGCCTTCTACCTCAGCGCATCGCTCCGCAGCGTCCTCGCCAAGAGCCAGGCCCGCAGCAGCCTCCCCGATCCCCGCCACTGGCTCGACATGGTCGCCCTCGGGACCGTCTGCGACATGGTCCCACTCGTCGACGAGAACCGGATCCTCGTCCGCCACGGCCTCAGCGTGCTGGATCAACGCAAGCGCCCCGGGATCAAGGCGTTGCTGTCGATGGCCAAGGTCGACGAGGATGAGAAGCTCGACGAGAGCCACCTCGGCTTTCGCCTGGGCCCTCGCCTCAACGCCCCAGGACGGCTCGGCCCTGCCGATCCCTCGCTCTCGCTCCTCCGCGCGCGTTCGCTCCCCGAGGCCCGCGGGATGGCGATGAAGGTCGAGAGCTGCAACGCCAAGCGGCGCGAGATCCAGGCGCGGATCGTCGCTGAGGCGGAGGCTGCGTTGGCGGCCGATCCGAAAGCCGCCGGCCGCCGCGGCCTGGTCGTCGCCAACGGTGGTTGGCTCCACGGTATCGTCGGGATCGCCGCCTCGACGCTGGTCCAGAGCTACCACCGGCCGGTGCTCGTGCTCGCGGTCGATCATGAGCGGGGTGAGGCTCGCGGCTCGGTCCGCACCTTCGGCGACGTCGACGTTCGCGCGGCCTTGAGCGAGTGTGCGCCGCTACTCCGACGCTACGGCGGTCACAAGGCCGCCGCCGGGGTGTCGATGGATCCGGCCGAGATCCCCCGCCTCATCGAGGCCTTCGACGCCGCCGTCGCCGCGCAGGTAGGCGCGCGGGAGGTCGACACTGGCCTCGGCTACGACGGAGCCCTGACACTCGACACGATCGATCCGGACTTCCTCACCGCGCTCGAGAGCCTAGGCCCCTACGGGATGGGGTTTCCCGCGCCGCGCTACCTCCTGGAGGAGGCTGAGGTCGACCACGTGCGGATCCTAAAGGGAGAGCACCTCAAGCTCGCGCTTCGTCAGCGGGGGGTGCTCATCGACGCGATCGCCTTCGGCCAGGGCGGTGCGGGGGTGAAGATCGGCGATCGGGTCAGCTGTCTCTATCTCCCGTCGCGCTCCTATTTCCGCGGGCGCTGGCGCCTCCAGCTCCAGATCGAGTCGATCTGGAGGACCCGCCCCAGCTGAGTCGCCCCTCTGCGGCAGAGGGCTGCTATCCTCCCAGACGATGGGTTCTTCGATCCCCGGTCGCCGTAGCGTCCAAGGAGGCCGCGGCAGAGGCCCCGCGAGCGCTCAATCCGTTCGCCGCAGCCTCCTCGCTCGCCTGGGTCTCGGGAGCGCTCCTCTCTCTGCGCTCGTCCTGGTCGTCGGGGCTTGCGGCGCTCGCTCGGGCTTCACCGACGGCGGCGATTCGGACGGCCTCGACGGTGACGACGAGATGCGGGAGGGGAGCTGCGCCATGCCCATCGAGCTCCCCTTCGCCCCGACGACGGTCCGCGGTCGGCTGGTCGGCGGCGGTTCGGCGGAGGGCTGGTGCGGTGACGATGGCGATCGCGATCGCGGCCGCGAGGACACCTACGTGTTGGCGCCTCCCTACAGCACCGACGTGATCCTGACGATGCGCGACGGGACCGACTTTCAGGCGCTGCTGCGGGTCAACGCCGGCGCTTGTACGTCGGTCGACGAGCAGCTCCCGGAGACCTGCGTCGTCCCGGACATCGACGATCCGCGCCACTTCTGGGCCGAGGCCGGCGAGGAGTACTACATCTCGGTCGACTCGCCCCCAGGCAGCGACGGCCGCTATGAGTTCGACGTGTCCTTCGGCTGGCCTCCGCTAGAGGCCTGCGACGTCCACCCGATGTCGATCACCCAGGAGCCGGGCGGCTTCTTCCTCTGGGAGAACAACCTCGGCAGCGGTCAAGGTCGGGTCGACGGCGCCTGTGGAGGACCCGGCCTAGAGAACATGTTCCTCCTCGAGATCAAGGAGCCGAGCTTGATGACGGTGCTCGTCGAGTCGAGCGGCCTCCGGCCAATCATCAGCGTGCGCTCCAACTGCGCCGCAGCCTCAGAGCTCAAGTGCGTCGCAGGTGAGGTCGGAGATCTCCCGGGGCTCTTCTTGGAGCACTACTTCGAGGAGCCCGGGAGCTACTACCTCGCCATCGACCAAGCGGACGTCGCTGGCGGCGACTACGTCCTCCAGGTCTCCTTCAGCTAGGAGGTGGCGCGGTGTTTCGGCCCTGGCTTCGGACCGCGCGACCGGAGGACTGGACTGGCAAGGCCGTCGAGCTGGCGATGGTCGGGGCTCTGATCCTGGGCTTCCTGATCGTTCTCCTCGTCCGCCTGCCGGAGGCCTGGCTCGCCCTCAGCTTTGGCTACGAGGAGCCGGTCCGCCTGGCGCTCCTCCTCGTCGCGCTCTATCTGTGGCGCTGGGTCCGAACACTCGCCATCGCCGCTCTACCGCGGGCGCCGACGTTGATCTTCGGCTATCTGTCGTTTCGCTCAGGTGGTCAGCGACGTCGCCTCCGCGCCCGCGAGGTCGTCAATATTGAGGTCGTCGCGAGCTCGCCTGACGATCAGGAGGTCTTTGTCATCGAGCTCAAGAGCGGCGAGCGCTACACGCTCTGCCCGGTCGCCTGGCGAGGGGCAGGGCGGCTCTATCGCCGCCTGCGCCGCTACGAGCGCGCTGCAGCGCTGGCCTAGGAGGAGGGCTGCGATGACAGCCCCGCGTGCTCCCGCGCGCCATCGTTGGCCCTCAGCGCTTCGACGACGCGCTGCGTTGCCGGGAGGCACAGCCGAGCGTCCGCGGAGCAACTCAGCGGTCGTGCGCCCGTTCTATCCCTCGCGTCGCTGCCGAACGTGCGCGACAAGGGCGACCGCGCTGGCCAGCAAGAGGAGCAGCGCCGCCCCGCCGAGATGACCCGGCAGGACATGTGCGAGCCCGGTCGCGGGACAATGCCAGGTCACCAGGTTGAGAGAGGCGAGGGTGACCCCTGCTGTGATCCAGTAGACCGTCGACGGCCGACGTCGTTGGACAAACGCGCCGCTGAGGTAGCCGATCACGAGGATGATCAGACCAGCGGCCATCATCAGGCCGACGCAGCCGAGACCGTGCTCCCCGCTGAGGTGGCGGGCGAGATCCGTGAAGCCTGCGAGGCCCTGACCTGCGGCGGCGACGATCGTCGCGACAATGGCGAGCAGCGTCAGGCCGAGGCGCGCGCCCTTCTTCGGGAAGACAAGCCCGAGGCCGATCGCCGGGAAGACGAGGAAGCAGAGCACCCAGAGCAGGACTTGCAGGGCGAGCTGCCACGGGGGTTGCTCTAGGAGGTCCGATCGGATCCCGAAGACCGCCAGCGAGCCGCCGACAAAGAGGATCGCGAGGAGCAGGGCGGGGAGGAAGTGACGCCGTCGTTCCCGCTGGCGGTTCCTCAAGTCGCCGATGATCAGCGCGCTGACGTCGATGCGTGGCTCTTCGGTCATCGGGCCCACCAGAGGAGGAGGAGGAGGGAGGGCGCGAGCCACTTGGCGAGCGCCTTGTAGGCCCGGTGCGCGCGGACACGAACAGCGCCTTCGCGAATCTCGAGACGTGCCGCGATGTCGGCCATGCTCATCCCTTGGAGCTTGTGAAGCTCGACCACCTCGCGTTGGCCGGCGGGGAGGCGAGCGATCGCAGCTTGGACCCGCTTGATGATCTCGGCCTCACGCTCACGATCGAGCCCGAGCTCCTCGATCGTCGGCCGTTGATCTGCGAGTTTCGCCATCGGATCGAGATCATCGCCTTCGGCCGCGAATCGTTTCACCTCTCGCCGTTGTTTTCGGTAGTGCTTGCGCAGGTGGTCCATCGCGGCGTTGCGGGCGATCGCGAAGTACCAAGCCTGAACCGAGGCGTCGGGGTCGTTGTTGCGGAGCGAGAAGCGCTCGCGGGCGAGGTGGGCCTTGAGGAAGGTCACCTGGAGGATGTCATCAACGGCCTCTCGGTTGCTGACGAGCCGGTGGAGGAAGCCCCGGAGCCGTCCGGAGAGCGTGTCGTAGATCTCAGCGTAGGCGCGCGGGTCCCCATCGATGTATCGCTCCATCGAGTCGTAGAGACCGGCAAGCTGTGGGTTCATCGCCCGTTTCACGTCATACCGCGGAGGTCGATACTATCCGCACGGGGCCCGTATGGCAGGGTCTGGTGGCGAAGAATTGGGAGGCGTGCGCGGACCCCCTGCAGGACCTCAGGATCGAGGCGAGCGGAGACCGTGCTGTCCCCACCGGAGGAGTGCGCGATCACCGTGCCCCAGGGGTCGACGATCATGCTGTGGCCAAAGCTCTGTCGGGTCTCGCTGTGCCGGCCGTGGAGGGCAGGGGCCAGGACATAGCACTGGGTGTCGAGAGCTCGCGCTCGCAGGAGGACCTCCCAGTGGTCGAGGCCCGTCTCCACCGTAAATGCAGAGGGCACCACGACGATCTCGGCGCCGGCCTCAGCGAGGGCGCGGTAGAGGCTCGGGAAGCGCAGATCGTAGCAAATCGACAGGCCGATCGAGGCCAGCGGCGTGTGAATGACGACTGGACGCTCGCCGCCTGCGGTGGTCGCCGACTCACGAAGGCTCACCCCGTTCGGGAGATCCGCGTCAAAGCGGTGAATCTTTCGGTAGTGGGCGACGACCCGACCGCTGTGGAGGACGACAAGGGTGTTGTAAAGGAGCCCGCGCTCGGCGGCGGGGTCCCCAGACGCGGGGCGCTCGGGGAGCCCACCCAGGATGATCCAAGAGTGAGCGTAGGCGGCGGAGAGGGCCAAAAACGGGCTGATCAGCGGGGTCTGGTCAGCTCCGTGGAGGTCGACCGCAAGACCCTGCTTGGCCTCGATTGAAGCGATCCCCCAGTAGTTCTCCGGGAGAACGACGATTTCGGTGCCCGCCTCGAGAGTCGCGGCACAGCGACCGGCGGCGGCCGTGACACAAGCACCGATGTTTGGCCCAGCGCTGAGCTGCAAGACGGCGACGGAGACATCACGCATGTCCGGTATGCTAGCCGGAAAGAGGTCGCGGAGGAGGGCTCAGCGGCACCACCGTCGATCACCCCTCCATGACCCCGACTCTCTGGGAGGCGGTCGGGGCGTCAGCTCGGCTCTCCATCCGTGAGCCTGCTCCCGAGGCTGCGGCCGACGGCCGGGCACTTTGCCGGGGTTGCTCGCCTTCGGACCCTGTGATAACTAGCTCGTCGCATTTTGCCTATCGCAAGCGAGCGGGGCGCCCGGCTCGCTTTTTTTGTCGAAAACGCCATGAGAGCAAGCTCCACGAGCAGCGCAGGAAAGATCGAAGTCGCCGTAGGCGAGGGCGCATCGCGTCTGATCGAAGATGCGCTCAGCGAGATGCTGACGCTCTTGGGCTACGACATTGTTCTCGCAGAGTGGGCCGGCAGCCGTGGTGGTCACGGTCGGGTCCTTCGGATCTATATTGACCATCCAGACGGTGTCAGCCTCGGCGCCTGTGCCAAGATGAGCCGTGTCATCGGTGATGCGCTCGACGCTGCCGAGGCCGATCCGGAGCAGCCCTCTCTCGCCGCTCTCCTCGGCGCGCCCTACACCCTCGAGGTCTCCTCGCCGGGTATCGAACGGCCTCTGGTCAAATTGAGCCATTTTTCGCGTTTCCTCGGGAAGAAGGCGGTCGTCAAGATGAGCCGCGCAATCCTCCCTGGGAGCAACCAAAGGACCTTTACCGGGGTGCTCTGCGCCGCCGATGAGGACCCCGATCACCCTGGGGACGACCGTCAAGGGATCGTCGCCCTCCGCGACCCCGAGTCGGGCGCCGAACAACGCCTGCCACTCGCGGCAATCCGCAGGGCCAACCTTGTCTACGAGGGCTAACCGTATGGACGACACCATCAACCTCAGCACCGTCTTGGAGCAGGTCTGCGCCGAGAAGAACATCTCCCACGATGTTCTGATCGAAACGGTCGAGCAAGCGGTCGCGACCGCCGCCAAGAAGGTCTTTGAGGACCGTGAGATCGAGGCGTCTTTCGACACCGAGACCGGCAACGTGAACCTGTTCCAGGTGCTCTACGTGGTCGAGCAGGTCCAGGCGAAGGGCCGGGAGATCGCCAAGGAGGCGGCCTCCAGGGCGGGGATTGAGGCGGAGATCGGCGACGAACTCCTCTTCCAGATCTTCTACCTCGACTCGGACAAGAAGCGCGCCGAGCAGCAGGCCAAGGATTACGCCGAGATCGACGCGCTCCAGCTCGGCCATCACAACTTCGGCCGCATTGCCGCCCAGACGGCCAAGCAGGTGATCATCCAGCGCGTCCGTGAGGCGGAGCGGGAGAACCTCTTTGACCGCTACAAGGACAAAAAGGGCGAGCTGATGACCGGCACTGTCCGTCGCTTCGAGCGCGGCAGCATCGTCGTCGAGGTCGACGACGGCCGCGCAGAGGCGATCCTGCCGCAGCGCGACCAGGTCCCCCGAGAGTCCCTCCGCCCGGGTGACCGCATCGTCGCGTACGTCAAAGACGTCGACAAGTCGGCCCGTGGCCCCCAAATTATCCTCTCACGCGGCCATCGTGGCCTTGTCGAGAAGCTCTTCGAGCACGAGGTGCCGGAGATCTTTGAGGGGATTGTCCGGATCGAGGCCTGCGCCCGCGAGCCGGGATCCAGGGCCAAGATCGCCGTGTCCTCCCGTGATCGCGACGTCGACCCCGTCGGCGCTTGCGTGGGTATGCGCGGCAGTCGAGTTCAAGCGGTAGTTCAAGAACTCCGCGGCGAGAAAATCGATATCGTCCCATTCAATGAAGATCCTGCTCGTTTCGTCTGCAACGCGATCCAGCCCGCGACTGTCTCGCGGGTGCTGATCGATGCGGAGCGACACACCATGGAGCTCGTCGTCCCCGACGACAAGCTCTCCCTGGCCATCGGTAAGCGCGGACAGAACGTCCGCCTCGCCTCCCGCCTCACCGGCTGGCGGATCGACATCTACTCGGACTCGAAGCTCCGCGAGATGGAACTCCGCAGCCTCGCCGAGATGGCGGCGATCCCCGGGGTCGGGGATGATGTCGCCTCCACACTCTTTCAGATGGGCTGGCGGACGCTCCGTGACCTCGCGATCGCAGACGCGGACGAGCTGGCCCGTGTCCCGGAGATCGGCAGCGCTGACCGTGCTGAGTCGATCATCGAGGTGGCCAACGATGCCGCCAGCGGTCGTCTTCAGCTCGATGTCCACTACCCGGAGCCCGAAGTGGACCCCGAGTCGGACGACCAGGGAGTGGAGGTGCGGAGCGAATGAATACGCCCGTTCGTACCTGTGTAGGCTGCCGTCAACGGCAGTCTCAGGCGAAGCTCCTTCGGCTTCGCCGCCTCGGCCACGGCGCGCTCGCGCCGGCGAGCCGGCGGGGACCTGCCTCGACTGGCCGCTCCGCATACCTTTGCCCCGATCGCGGATGCCTCGAGCGCGCGATCAAGCGCGGCGGTCTGCGCCGGGCCTTTGCCCGGGAGGGACGCATCAACGTCTCAGCCCCGGAGCTTTGGACCGCGCTGGAAGATTCGATCCTCCGGAGGCGCGAAGAGATTGAGCGATCCGCTCAAGAGTTCGAGAGCCTTCCCGGCTATCGACAACTCCACATGATGGAGGCGGCGATGCTGACCTCAAGGAGGGAGGCCTGATCCATGGCGACGAAGATCCGCGTCTATGAGCTTGCCAAAGAGCTTGGCAAGGACACGAAAGAGATGGTCAAGATCATCCGGGGCTACGGCTTCGTGATCAAGGGCTACATGAGCACTTTGACCGAGCAAGAGGCCGAGCAGGTCCGTCGGCGGATGCAGGGAGGCTCTCCAGCGGCCGCGACGACATCGTCGCCGGCTCCGGAGTCCGCCAAGAAGCGTCCGGCTACGGTGATTCGTCGACGTGGCAATCGCCCACGGCCTGCGGTTCGCGAGGCTGAGGCCCGTGAGGCTGAGCAGGTCGTTGAAGCCGAGCCCGCAGCTCGGCCGCAGCCAACCCTGCGCAGGCCGACGATCCGACGTGAGCCCGGCGAGCAGCGTCCGGCGGAACAGGCTGCACGCACTTCGCGTCAGACCAGCGCCGCCGCGGGGCAGCAGCAACAGTCGACTCCGGAGTCCGAGGAGGAGCGGCCAAACCCGCCCGCCGTCGGTACGCGGATTCAACTCCCCCAGGGGACCCGTCGACTGCCCGGCGGAATGGCCGAGCGGATGGCGACGCGACCCGTTCGCGTGCCTCGCCGAGAGCCGCCGAAGCGGGAGGCTCCGCCACCTCGCGCGGCAGAGCCAGAGCCCGCCGCTGAGGTCGAAGCGACGCCGCCCCGTGAGGGGGCCCGTCGGGTCGTCCGCAACGACGCGGGGGTGATCGTCGGCGCCGCTTCGCAGCGGTCGGAGCCAAAGATCGTCGGCTTCATCAAGCTCGCCGAGCGTCGTCGCCCGCAGCAGGTGATCATCACCGACGCGAGCGAGGAGAGCCGCGGAGGTCGTGCCAGCCAGCGCAAGCAGCGTGAGGAGCGGGCGCAGGCCCAGGGGCGTCGTCGCAAGATGACGATGCGCGGTCGTGATCGCGGCCGCTCGTCGGGCCCGCGGGTAACGACGCAGGAGATGAGCGAGGCCAAGAAGCGCATCCGCGTGGACGAGGCGATCCAGATCTCCGACCTCGCGCACCAGATGTCGAAGAAGGCCAGCGCGGCCCTCCGTGTCCTCTGGGGCATGGGCCTTCGCGGTCTGACGATCAACTCGTCGATCGATGCGGAGACCGCCGAGGTGGTCGCGGCCGAGTTCGGCTACACGGTGGAGAACGTCTCGTTCGACGAGGACGACTTCTTCGAGGACCTCGATGAGGGGGATCTGGAGCCGCGGGCTCCGGTCGTCACCATCATGGGTCACGTCGACCACGGCAAGACCTCGCTCCTCGACCGAATTCGGGCGTCTACGCTCGTCGACGGCGAGTCCGGCGGGATCACTCAGCACATCGGCGCCTACAAGGTCGAGACCGACAAGGGGGACGTCGTCTTCCTCGACACACCCGGTCACGAGGCCTTCTCGGCGATGCGCTCGCGCGGCGCCCAGGTCACCGACGTGGTGGTCCTCGTCGTCGCGGCTGATGACGGCGTCATGCCGACGACGATCGAAGCGATCAAACACGCCCAGGAGTCGGACACGCCGATCCTCGTCGCGATCAACAAGATCGACAAGCCGGGGGCCAACTCGGGCCGCGTCAAGCAGGCGCTCATGGAGTATCAACTCGTCGGCGAAGAGTTCGGCGGCGAGACGATCATCTGTGAGGTGTCCGCGAAGACAGGCGAGGGGATCGACAAGCTCCTCGAGATGCTGGCGCTACAGGCCGAGCTGCTCGACCTCCACGCCAGCCACGAGGGCAGGGCGCAGGGTGTCGTCCTCGAGGCCCGCGTAGACAAGGGCCGCGGTCCTATCGCGACGCTCCTGATCGACGCTGGCATCCTCTCGAAGGGCGACATGCTGGTCGCCAACGAATGCAGCGGCAAGGTCCGCCTGATCTTCAACGATCGCGGAAAGAAGCTCACCGAGGTGGGCCCGAGCACGCCGATCGAGGTTGTTGGCCTCGACGGTGCGCCCCGGGCAGGCGATCGCTTTGCGGTCGTCGAGAGCGACAAGGCCGCGCGCCAGCTCATCAGCCACCGCCGCGAGGTCCGTCGGCGCAAGGAGAGCGTCCGCAGCGGTCCTTCGATCCAGGATCTGATCGCTCGGAAGAAGACTCCGACCCTCAAGGTCGTCCTCCGGGCCGACGTTCAGGGCTCCGCCGAGGCGCTCAAGCAGGCCCTCCTCGACCTCTCAACGGACAAGGTCACGGTCGAGGTTATCTTCTCAGGGGTCGGCGCGATCACCCAGACCGACGTCAAGATGGCGTCTGCGGGCGATGCCGTGATCATCGGCTTCTCGACCAAGCCTGTTGGCAAGGCCGGGCAGATCGCCGACCAGGAGAACGTCCCGATCCACGTCTACGACGTGATCTACGACGCGCTCGACAAGATCCGCGAGCTGATGATCGGTCAGCTCGATCCGGAGTACCGCGAGAAGGAGCTCGGCGAGGCCGAGGTCCGGGCGCTCTTCCCGATTCCACGCCTCGGTGTGGTCGCCGGTTGTCGCGTCACCCGGGGGCTCATCCGCCGCAACGGCGGGATTCGGGTCGTCCGCAACGGTCGGGTCCTCCACAAGGGCTCGATCCACTCCCTGCGGATCTTCAAGGATGACGTCAAGGAAGTCCGCGATGGCTTCGAGTGCGGCATCGTCGTGGACGGGTTCGGCGATGTTCAGCCGGGCGATGTCCTCCAGTGCTTTGAGATCGAGACGATCGCGCCAACGCTGTGAGCACGCGCGTTCAACGGATCGAAGAGACTCTGCGTCGGGCGATCGCCGATGTCCTCCTCTTTGGAGGGCTTCGGGATCCCCGGCTGCAGGGCGTCCAGGTCGGGGTGACCGGAGTTCGTGTCACCCCAGATCTCCTCCAGGCGCGGATCTTCGTCGACATTATGGACCCGAAGCAGAGCAAGACGATCCTCGCCGCTCTGCGCTCCGCGACGCCGGTCTTTCGCTCGGAGGTCGCGAAGAAGGTCCACCTTCGCCGGGTCCCAAGCCTCACCTTTGAGGCTGACTCTGCGATCGAGCGAGGCCTGCGGATCGAGTCCCTCCTCGCCGAGATCAGGGACGAGGACGCGGGCCGTGAGTCTGGCTCGTGAGTCTGGCTCGTGAGCAGGTGAGAGCGGATGGCTAGGCGAGGGCGCGACGCCGGGGGGGTCCATGGGGTTCTCCTCGTCGACAAACCGGTGGGTCCGACCTCGCACGATCTCGTCGCTTGGGTCCGGCGCTTGGTCGGCTCGCGACGGGTCGGTCACTGCGGGACTTTGGATCCTGCGGCCTCGGGGCTCCTCGTGATCGCCGTGGGTGTAGCGACCCGCGCGGTCTCTCTCATGAGCTCCGCCGACAAGACCTACCGGGCTGAGGTCATCCTCGGGCGGAAGACCGACTCTGGCGATCGTGAGGGCAAGGTGATCGAGGAGGTCGAGGTCTCGCCAGAGATCGCGGAGGCTGCGATCAAGGCGGCCTACGATCTTGTCGGCGAGCATCAGATCGCCCCTCCGGCCTACTCCGCGATCAAGGTCGACGGCGAGCGGGCCTACGCCCGGGTCCGCCGCGGCGAGGTCGTCGAGATGGCGCTGCGGGCGATGAACGTCCTCTCTGTCGAAAACGTGGAGGTTCGTGTCGATGTGCCGGGAAAGCTCCGGGTCAGCCTCGACATGTGCGTCAGCAAGGGCACCTACGTGCGCTCGCTCGCAGAGCTTCTTGGCGCTCGTTTGGGCCTCCCAGCCTACCTGGGCGGCCTGCGGCGCCTCGCCTGCGGCGGCCTTCGGGTGGACGATCTCCGGGCTTTGCACCCACAGGCCGAGGACCAGGGCGAGGAGGCTCGCTGGCGCTGGTCGATCCGCCTAGACCCCGGCTCCGAGGGTCCGGAGAAGGCGCCGCCCGGCGCGCTGCTCCCCCTCGACGAGACCCTCGACCTGCCGACCTTCGAGATCGACCGGACCTCATCGCTCTTCACCCGCCTAACCCAGGGCCAGGCGCTCCGCTGCGAACAGATCGAGATCAGAGATCGGCAGCCCGGTGAACTTGTGAGCCTGGTCGCTCGAGACCCGGAGGGGGCCCTCGCCACGCTGATCCTCGCCCGTGTTACAGAGGCGGAGCGAGCCGACGTAGAGGGTTCCCCCCACCTTGACCATATTCTCCGCCCAGAGCGGGTCCTACACATCGACAAAGTGGCCCCCGGTGCTTGACAAGAGCGCGCAGGGCCACGATTCTCCCGGTCTCAAAGACGGAAGAGAACGCACACCACCAGCTGGGGGCATCGTCGCCCCCGATTCGAGCCGATATGCCGCTTTCCATTGATCGCAAGGCCGAGATCATCGACCAGTTCAAGACCCATCCGACCGACACCGCTTCCCCGGAAGTGCAGGTTGCGTTGCTCTCGCATCGGATCACCTATCTGACGGACCACTTCCGGAGCTTCTCCAAGGATCACCACTCCCGCCGAGGCTTGCTCAAGTTGGTCGGTCAGCGCCGTCGTCTCCTTGACTACCTCAAGGGACGGGATGTCGATCGCTACCGCAAGCTGATCGGCGCGCTGAACATCCGCAAGTAGGCGATCAAGGGCATCCAGGAGGTGCCCTTTTTCGTTCGACACGGCTCGTACGGGGCGCACGCAGTCACTTTGGCCGCGGGGCTGGACTGGATTTGTGCGCTTAGACGAGGACCGGAATTTCTCCAATTCTGCTCCGCGGCAGGAAGCTCGCACCCATGTCCATGAATGTTGTTGTTGAACGGGCCAAGATCGGCGACGTCGAGATCTCGGTCGAGACAGGAAAGCTCGCCAAGCAGACCACCGCCGTGCTGGTCAGCTGTGGCGGAACCTCGGTGCTGCTCTCGGCTGCCTCGAGCAAAGAGGCGAAGGACCTGCCCTTCCTCCCGCTCACCGTCGAATACCGCGAGCCGGCCTCCGGCGCGGGCAAGATCCCCGGCGGCTACTTCAAGCGAGAGGGTCGTCCGACCTACCAGGAGATCATCAGCGCTCGCTGCATCGATCGTCCGATCCGGCCGCTCTTCCCCAAGGGCTACCGCTTCGACACCCAGGTCATCAGCAACGCGGTCTCCAACGACCGTGAGAACCAGCCCGACGTCTTGGCGATCACCGCCGCGTCGACGGCCCTGACGCTCTCGTCGATCCCTTGGGCGGGTCCGATCGCCGGTATCCGCGTCGGTCGCCTCAAGGGCCGCTTCATCGCCTTCCCGACCTTCTCGCAGCAGCAGGAGTGCGACATCGTCCTCGTCGTCGCGGTCAGCCGCGACGCGATTGTGATGGTCGAAGGCGGCGCCGACCAGGCCGCCGAAGACGACATGATCGACGCGCTAATGTTCGCCAAGGAGGCGGCGCAGCCCCTCATCGATCTCCAAGATCGTCTCCGCGCCCAGGTCGGCAAGAAGAAGCTCGAGTTTGTCCCGCCGGCCACCGACAGCGACCTCGAGGCCGCTGTCTTCGAGCACGCCAAGGGGGCCTTCGTCGAGGCCCTGTCGATCCTCCCCAAGCACGAGCGCCACGACGCCCTCCGGGCTGCCGGACGAGCGACGCGGGCCGCCCTCGCCGAGACCTACCCCGGCCGCGAGGACGAGCTCAAGGCCGCCGTCGGCCTGGTCGAGAAGAAGCTCGTCCGCGCCAAGGTCATCGACAAGGGGATCCGCATCGACGGCCGCAAGCCGAGCGACATCCGCCCGATCTACATCGAGGCAGGCCCGCTCGAGCGCCCGCACGGTTCGGCGCTCTTCCAGCGCGGTGAGACCCAAGCCCTGGTGACCACTACGCTCGGCACCGAGTCGGACATCCAGCGCCTCGACACCATCCGCGGCGACGTCTACGTCCGCTTCATGCTCCACTACAACTTCCCGCCCTTCTGTACGGGCGAGGTGAAGCCGCTGCGCGGCCAGTCGCGCCGCGAGATCGGCCACGGCACGCTCGCCCAGCGGGCGCTCAGTCAGGTCATGCCGAGCGCCGAGGACTTCCCGTACATGGTGCGGATCGTCTCCGATACGCTCGAGTCCAACGGCTCGTCGTCGATGGCGGCGGTCTGCGGCGGTTGTCTGAGCCTCATGGACGCCGGCGTGCCGATCTCCGCGCCGGTCGCCGGTATCGCCATGGGCCTGATGCAAGAGGGCGACAAGATCGCTGTCCTCTCGGACATCCTCGGCGACGAGGACCACCTCGGCGACATGGACTTCAAGGTCACCGGCACCGAGAAGGGCATCACCGCCCTGCAGATGGACATCAAGATCAGCGGTCTGACCCGCGAGATCCTGAAGTCCGCGCTCGACCAGGCCCGCGAGGGTCGTCTTCACATCCTCGGCAAGATGAACGAGGTCCTCGCCGCCCCGCGCAAGGACATCTCCCAGTACGCGCCGCGGATCGTCACCATGAAGATCAGCGTCGACAAGATCCGCGACATCATCGGCCCCGGAGGCAAGACGATCCGCGCGATCCAAGAGCAGACCGGCGTCGTCGTCAACGTCGACGACAGCGGCCGCGTGACGATCGCCTCGGAGAACCCGAGCTCGATCACCATGGCTCAGCGGATGATCGAGGGCCTCACCGCCGAGGCCGAGGTCGGCGCCTACTACCACGGCGTCGTCAAGCGCGTCGTCGACTTCGGCGCCTTCGTCGAGGTCCTCCCGGGGACCGACGGGCTAGTCCACATCTCGGAGCTCGAGGAGGGCCGCGTCGAGAACGTCCGCGATGTCCTCACCGAGGGTGACGAGGTCGTGGTCAAGGTGCTCAACGTCGACCAGAGCGGCAAGATCCGGCTCAGCCGGCGCGCCGCCTTCGGCGTCGATCCCTCTGAGGTCATGAACATGCGAGGGTAGGTCGGGCCGATGCCCTCCTCCTCGTTCTTGGTGCGCCGCCTCCACCCGGGGGCGGCGCTTCCTCGTCGAATGACCCAATTCTCCGCGGGCCTCGACATCACCGCCTGTCTCGCTCCGCGGGACATGCTCGTGATCGCCCCCGGGGAGCGGGAATTGGTCCCGACTGGCCTGGCCCTGGCGATTCCTATAGGGTACGAAGGTCAGGTGCGGCCGCGGTCAGGTTTGGCGCTTCGTCACGGCATCACCGTCGCCAACAGCCCCGGGACGATCGATGCTGACTACCGTGGGGAGCTCAAGGTGCTCCTCGTCAACCTCGGCGCGGAACCATTCGAAGTCCTCCATGGCGAACGCATCGCTCAGCTCGTTCTGGCGCCAGTGGCTCTCCTCGAACCTCTCGAGGTCGAGTGCCTGCCAGAGGCCGATCGAGGTGATGGAGGGTTTGGAAGCACAGGGCGCTGACACGCTCGCAAGCGACGGAGTCTAACGTGGCGCACAATCCAGGAGATCAGATCTGTGGCCGCTTCGAGTTGGTACGCGCTGAGGCCGTGGGCACAGGCTCGCCGCTCTTCGGCGACTCGTGGGTGGCGGTGGATAGGGAGTGCGGCGAGGTCGTCCGCCTGGCCCTCCTCGGGCCTGATCTGATCCCCGAGGCGGCTGCCCGGGAGGCCCTGACAGAGCGCCTGGGAAAACTCTGCGCTGGCGGACAGGACGACGTGCTCGTCCCGCTGAGCTTCGTCGGTCTCGACGGTGAGCATGTGGCGGCCGCCTTTGAGGCGCTCTACGCCGGCATCTCGCTGTCGGATGTGGTCGCCGATCTCGAGGTCGAAGATCGCCTCCCCGAGCTCGGCAGCCTGATCGCCGATCTCGCCCTCGGTCTCGCGCTCCTCCACGGCCGTGGGCACATTCACGGGTCCCTCGGGATCGAGACGATCTTTGTCTGGGAGCGAGGCAATGCCCTCTGGCAGCACGCCCTCGCCGAAGGCTGCGATCCCACCGCAATCGCCGCGCGGGTCGCCGAGACAGGGCTCCTCGTCGCGCCCGAGGTCGCGAAGACCGGCAAGCTCAGCGCGGCCTCCGATATCTTCGCCTGGGCGTTGGTCGTCGCGACCTACGCCAGCGGGTTGCCGCCGCGGGAGGCCCTAGAGGCGCTCCGCCGTGGCGAGATCCTGGGGAAGAGCGGCAAACTTCTCGAGCTCCTACAGGCTGCGGTGGACCCTTCGCCGAGCGCCCGTCCCGCGAACGGCTCACGTTTGGTCGAGGGGCTCCAGGCCGCCAGCCTCCTGCTCGTCAACGGTGACGAGGACAACGTCGACGAGGAAGCCCTGACCGCGCTGGCGGAGTCAGGGATCGATCCGGTGACGCTCGAGAGCCTTCCACCAGAGGTCGGGGCTCCTGTCGATCTGCCGGCGCCAACGGTGAGCGCCAAGCCTGTGCCCGTGAGCCCAGCACAGGCAAGTTCGGTCAAGCCGGCAACGCCTGAGCCGGCAACGCCCAAGCCGGCAACGCCCAAGCCGGCAACGCCTAAGCCGGCAACGCCTAAGCCGGCAACGCCTAAGTCGGCAACGCCTAAGCCGGCAACACCGAAGCCCCCTGCGCCTAAGCCGGCAACACCGAAGCCCCCTGCGCCTAAGCCGGCAACACCGAAGCCACCAGCGCCTAAGCCCCCTGCGCCTAAGCCCCCTGCGCCTAAGCCGGCAACACCGAAGCCACCAGCGCCAAAGCCCCCTGCGCCCAAGCCCCCAACGCCTAAGCCGGAGGGCGTCAAGCCTCCACCGCGGAGTCCGTCAAAGCCTGGCATCAAGCCACCGAAGCCTGCCAAAAAGCCGCCGGCTCTCCCTCCGCGCCCCCCGCTAGCGAAGGCGGCGACCCCGCCCGCATCGCAGAAGCTGCCACCTCAGCCCGGAATCGCTGCGCCCGTGCTGCCACCGCGGCCGCCACTCACAGCGCGGGCCGAGGAGAGCGCGATCCCCGGCATCCCTCTGGCACCGGTCGCCCCAGAGCCGCTCCCGAGCGCCTCGCCAGAGCCGCCGAGCGCCCCAGAGCCGCCGAGCGCCCCAGAGCCGCCGAGCGCCCCAGAGCCGTCCGGTGATGCTGCATCTCCGATCGGAGATGCGGTCGCAGCCGCGCTGAGCGGCGCCTTGCCCTCCCTGGGCGAAGAGCTGCCGCCCTACCTCCCGCCGATCGGCGAGATGCAGGAGTCTTCGGCGGTCCGTCCCGCTACGGTCGTCGCCAAAGGCGGGGACAAGGGCGACGGCAAGGGCTACAAGGAGCCGGCTGAGGAGAGCAAAAAGAGGATCCACGTGCTGGAGCCGAGCGGCGGCCGCTCCGTCAGCGCCTCGAGCAGCAGCGCCCTTAAAACCTCAACCCTGGTCAACATGGCCCTGGCAGGCGGACGGGCAGCAGGCGAGTCGTCGCAGCCCAGCCTCTCGGACGCAGTCTCGGCCGCGACCGCGGTCCAAGAGACCACACCTGGGCCGCAATCGGTACCCGATGTGCCGGAGGGCGGACGAGATCGCCGGACCCACCCGCTGGGTTGGGCAATCGAGGACATCGAGGGTCATCCTGGCGCATCAGCGCCTGAGGATAGCGGGGCAGGGGACAGCGCCCCGAACGGGATCCATGCCGACGACAGCGTCGAGGCCCGGGCGATCGTCGAGGCAACCACTGTCGGCCAGCAGCCCGGCGCAGAGGAGAAGAAAGAGGAGGACGACTCGCGCTCTCTGCTGATCCTCCTCGCCCTCGCCGCTGCGGTTCTCGTCGGCACCGTCCTCTGGGCGTCGAACTAGTCGCCGATTCCACTGGAGCCGAGCCCCGCGCTCTACTAGCGTGCCGGCCATGCCCGTGACCGAGTCTAGGCTCCGCGACGCCCTTTCCACCGAGCAGACGCTCGACGTCCTGCCCTCAGATTTCGACAGCCTCGGTGTCCGCTACAGCGGAAAGGTCCGCGAGAACTTCAGCGATGGAGACCGGCGGACGATCATCGTCAGCGATCGGATCTCTGCCTTCGACGTGGTTCTTGGGACGATCCCCTTCAAGGGACAGATCCTCAACAGCCTCGCCCGATATTGGTTTGAGGCGACCCAAGATGTCGCCAAAAACCACATGGTCGAGGTACCGGATCCCCAGGCGATGCGGGTCCACGAGTGCACGCCGGTGCCGGTGGAGTTCGTCGTCCGCGCGTACCTGACAGGCGTCTCCTCGACCAGCATCTGGCGGGCCTACGAGCGCGGCGAGCGGGTCTTTTGCGGGCATCAGCTCGCCGACGGGATGGTCAAGCACCAGCGGCTATCGACGCCCCTCGTCACCCCGTCGACCAAGGCGCCCAAAGGGGAGCATGATCTCAGCGTCAGCCGGAGCTGGCTCATCGACCGCGGTCACATTGACGCCGAGCGTTTCGACAGCCTGGCGACTCTCGCCCTCGCGCTCTTCGCCCGCGGTCAGGCTCTCGCCGCAGAGCGCGGGCTTCTCCTCGTCGACACCAAGTATGAGTTCGGCGTCGATCGTGACGGCGAGCTCCGGCTCATCGACGAGATCCACACTCCGGACTCCTCGCGCTACTGGTACGCCGACACCTACCAGGCCTCGATGGAGCGAGGCGAGGATCCGCGCAGCCTCGACAAGGAGTTTGTCCGCCGCTGGCTGGTCGCCGAGGGGTTCTCGGGCGACGGCGCACCACCGGTGCTGCCGGACTCGCTGCGCATCGAGGCCGCTCGCCGCTACATCGAGACCTACGAGCGCCTCACAGGCGCATCTTTCGAGCCCAGCAGCGAGCCGCCTTTGCCGCGCCTGCGCGCGAACCTCGGCGTGCGACCCGCGGGTGACGAGCGGGGCCAAGGAGGCTAGCCTGTCGTCATGGCTGTAGGTCCGATCATCGCCTCCGCTGGCGCCTTTGCCATCGGTCTCTTCGTCATGGCGACGGTGACCCCGAACGTCGTCATCAAGGACACATGGCGGGCCTTCCAGGTCGCCTCCGTCGCAGGGATCGCCTCTGCGCTCCTTGGCAAGCTCGTTGTCGCGATCATGAGCCTGATCTTCCTGCCGATCATGCTCGCGGGACCGCTGGGTGTCTTCTTCCTCCACGCCCTCTTCAACGGCGCGCTCCTCTTCGGGGCAAGCCACTACTTCGACGACGGCATCCGCTTCGCCAGCCTCAAGACCCTCTCCCTGGTCGCTGCCGGTCTCACCCTGGTCCAAATGATCGTCCGCGCCGGCGTCTAGCCGCCCCTGAAGTCCGCGGCAAGACACCGCTGACCCCGCTACCCGCTCACTGCCCGCGTACCGCAGCGCCGCTCTGCTGCGCCCGGCTCACTTCACAGGGGGACGAGCTGCAGGGACGGGCGTGGGGGGGGCGCGAACGAGTCTAGGTCGCCGCACGCTCGGCCATGTCTGAGAGAGTGCTGACGCCCTCGCCCGGTCGTCGCCTCAACCTCCCCCGCGGACCCTCCGCCCTCGCTGACCTCGAGTCCCACGACCTCTCGCTCAGCGCAGCGATCGATCTCACCGCCCAAGTCTTCTCGGCCCCGAACTTCGTGCTCGATCGCACGTCTCCTTCGTCGCCGACGGCGGGCTACGAGAGCCGCGACTGCTAGGCTCCCCCCAATGTGTGGCGTGTTCGGCATTGCCAACCACCCCGAGGCCGCGAACCTTACGTACCTCGGACTCCACGCGCTCCAGCATCGCGGTCAGGAGTCCGCGGGAGTCGTCACCAGCGAAGGGGGCACTCTCCACGCGGTCCGCAAGATGGGCCTCGTCGCGGATGTCTTCTCCAAGGAGCAGCTCGGGTCCCTCCGGGGCTCTGTCGGTATCGGTCACGTCCGCTACTCGACCGCCGGCGGATCGTTGCCGAAGAACGTCCAGCCGCTGACCGCGGAGTACCGACACGGCGCTGTCGCGCTCGCGCACAACGGCAACCTCGTCAACGCTGAGCTCCTCAGGACCAAGCTCGAGGCCGAGGGGGCGATCTTCTCCTCGAACTCCGACACCGAGGTGATCCTCCAGCTCATGGCCCGGTGCAACGAGACGACCCTCGCCGGTCGTCTCGCGTGGGCGCTCGCGCGGGTCAAGGGCGCCTACAGCCTGGTGATGACCTCGGAGGACCGACTCCTCGTCGCCCGCGACCCGCACGGCTTCCGTCCGCTGATCCTCGGCCGGATGCGGACGAGCCCGCACGCCTACGTCGTCGCCTCCGAGACCTGCGCGTTTGATCTGATCGAGGCCGAGCGGATCCGGGACATCGAACCCGGTGAGGTGTTGACGATCGACGGTGATCAGCTCGTCTCGCAACATCTCCCGCCTGCGCCGCCGCGCTTTTGCGTGTTCGAGCACGTCTACTTTGCGCGGCCCGACTCCCGTCTCGACGACCAGGGGGTCTACGATCTTCGCATCCGGATGGGGGCGAGGCTCGCCCAAGAGGCGCCCGTCGAGGCCGACATGGTGATCCCGGTCCCGGACTCGGGCGTCGTCGCAGCCCTAGGCTACTCTCGGGCGTCAGGAATCCCCTTCGAGCTCGGGCTCATCCGCAACCACTACGTCGGCCGGACCTTCATCGAGCCGAAGGACTCGATCCGCAACTTCGGGGTCAAGCTCAAGCTCAACCCCGTCCCGGGGCTCCTCGAGGGCAAGCGGGTGGTGGTCGTCGACGACTCGATCGTCCGCGGCACCACCTCGCGCAAGATCGTCAAGATGATCCGGGACGCCGGCGCCCTCGAGGTGCACGTTCGGATCTCATCCCCGCCGGTCAAGAGTCCCTGCTTCTACGGTATCGACACCCCGACCCGCGCGGAGCTGATCGCCAACAGCCACTCACCGGCCGAGATCGCCCGCTATATCACTGCCGACTCCGCCGCCTACCTCTCCTCGGAAGGGCTCGCGGAGGCCGTCCGGGAGGGCGCCGAGCGTCGCTTCTGCGACGCCTGCTTCACCGGGGACTATCCGATCCCCTTCGACCCGCCGACCCATCGCCGTCAGCTCCGGCTTGTCGAGTTCTAGCCAGCTGTGGCAAGGAGAGTCCCGATGACCGAGACCCCAGCTTCCGACTTCATCCTCGAGCACAGCAAGATAAGCGAGCTCCTCAGCCAGCTCTCCCTTCGCCTCGGAGAGCTGCGGAGGCATCTTTGACTACGACGGCAAGCGCGACAAGCTAGAGGAGCTCGACGCTCAGATCGCCGATCCCACCTTCTGGGATGATAACGATCGGGCACAGATAGTCCTGCGCGAGCAGTCCGGGATCAAGAAAGTCCTAGAGCAGCTCGACGGCGCGTCGACGCGCCAGGAGGAGGCCGCTCTCCTCTACGAGCTCGCCCGTGACGAGGGCGACGAGGACTCGACCCGCGAGGTCTGGGAGAACCTCAAGGAGCTCGACAAGACGGTCGCGACGTTGGAGTTCCAGCGAATGCTCTCCGGCGCGCATGATCGTGCGGACGCGCTGCTCTCGATCAACGCCGGCGCTGGCGGGGTCGACTCCCAGGACTGGGCCGAGATGCTCCTGCGCATGTATCAGCGCTGGGGTGAGCGCCAAGGCTTCAAGGTCGAGCTCCTCGATCTGCAAGAGGGGGAGCAGGCGGGGATCCGCGGGGCCGCGCTCTCGATCTCCGGCGAGTACGCCTATGGCTATCTCCGCTCTGAGATCGGCGTCCACCGTCTCGTCCGGATCTCGCCCTTTGACGCCCAGGCCCGACGACAGACCTCGTTCTCGAGCGTCATGGTCCTCCCGGACATCGCCGGCGAGGGCAACTCCGACATCGAGGTCGTCGACTCCGATCTCAAGATCGACAAGTACCGGGCCTCCGGCGCCGGCGGGCAGCACGTCAACAAGACCGAGTCCGCGGTCCGTCTCACCCACATCCCGACGGGCGTTGTCGTCGCCTGTCAGATGGAGCGATCGCAACACAAGAACATGGCGATCGCGATGCGGATGCTCAAGGCCAAGCTCTGGGAGATCGAGGAGCAGCGGCGGCTCGCCGAGCGTCACGCCCTCGAGGGGGAGAAAATGGCCAACGAGTGGGGCTCGCAGATCCGCTCCTACGTCATCCACCCCTATCAGCAGGTCACCGATCACCGCACCGATCTCAAAGTCTCGCAGGTACAGGCGGTGCTCGACGGTGAGCTCGATCGCTTCATCGAAGCGTTCCTGCTGATGGAGGGGGAGACGCAGGCATGAGCCCCAGCGACGAACGACTCGGGGGCCAGCGGCTCCACTGGATGATCGCTTGGCGTCACCTTCGGGTCGGCGATAGCGCCCCGACGTTCGTCGTCCCACTCATGTGTCTCTCCGCCTACCTGATCCTGATCGGCGCGGGGTTGGCCTTGGTCGCGAGCCTCGGCTCACCCGAGGTCGTCGCGGCTGCCGAAGAGGTCGTCCCGCTGGTCCCAGAGATCACCGCGGGAGCGGCCGCGCCTGCGCCGATCGAGTCCTACTACGCGCTCATCGGCGGGGGCACGCTCTTCGTCGGCGTGATGCTCCTGATCGGCGCTCTTCTCTCGCGGATCTTCACGCTCCTGGCGACGGTCATCATCATCTCGGTGATGCTCGGCTGCATGGCCCTGGTCGTCGTCCTTAGCTTGATGACCGGCCTCGAGCATGAGCTGCGCGACAAGATCCTCGGCCAGCTCTCACACATCCAAATCGCCCGCGAGGATCATCGGCCCTTCGGCGACTACGATCCGGTGATCCAGGAGATCGCGGAGATCCCTGGGATCGAGGGGGTCAGCCCCTACCTCAAGGGCGAGGTGATGGTCCGCAACGGCCTCAACCGTCAGGGAGGGATCCTGACCGGGATCATCCCTGAGCGCGAGGCGACAGTCTCGTACCTGCCGACGATCCTCACCGCTGGAAAGTACGACTACCTCGATCACCCCGAGGAGATCCCTGAGCCTTCGTTCTCCTTTGAGGTCGCGCGCGACGACAATATTACGAAGGTGAAGAAGAAGGGCGTCGGCCTCGGGATCAGCGACGCGTTGCCCAAGCCCAAGGCTGGATCGACCCTTCCACCGCCGGTTGATCTGCCCATGGAGGTCCCGGCTGGGCAGGATGACAGCGGCTGGGAAGACCCGGAGATCGAGCTCCAGAACCTGCGGGGGGAGGGCGCTTCGGCGAAGGGCTCGGCGATGAAAGGCGCTGTCGACATCGGCAGCCCCGACGACTCCGAAGAGCCGGATGACATCAGCGCCGTGATCGCCAACTACGGCCTCAAGGGCCCGCTCAAGCCGGACGGCGTCCAGCTCGGGCTGCCGACCGGAGCGGCGTTCGCCGGCGCCCGGATAGGTAGGCCCACAGCCGAGGAGAACGACGGCTGGGAGGATCCCGAGGACGAAATTCCCAAGCTTCGTGAGGCTGGCGTGCTGCCGCCGGCTCCAGAGGTCGAAGAGCCGATCGAGCTCGCCGAGAATCAAGGCAGCGCCACGGTCCCCGCGAGTTCCGAGGCCAAGGCCAGGCCTGAGCCGGTGACCGTCCTCGCGCCGGTGCTGATCGGCAGCGAGAAGGCGCGCGAGCTGGTGGCCAGCCTCGGCGACAGGGTCCAGCTGATCACACCGATCGGCCGCCAGACCCCCGTCGGGCGGATGCCTGGGCGGATGGACGTGCGCGTCGCCGGGGTCTTCGACGCCAACCACTACGAGTACGACAGGTGGCTTCTCTACGCTCCGCTGGAGACGGTCCAGTCGTTCCTGCGGACCGGCGACCGGATCAGCGGCATCGAGATCCGCGTCGACGATCTCGACAAGATAGGCGAGCGCAAGCGCACGCTCCAAGAGGTGGTCAGCCGTCTGGGGCGCGACGACATCGTCGTCCGCGATTGGCAGGAGCTCAACGCCTCGCTCTTTTCGGCGATGGCGCTCGAGAAGATCGCGGTCTTCATCGCGCTCCTCTGCGTCATCCTCGTCGCCTCCTTCGGGATCCTCGGCTCGAACCTGATGAGCGTCCTCGAGAAGTCCAAAGAGATCGCGATCCTCAAGACGATGGGGACCTCGGACTCCCTGATCCAGCGGATCTTCATCGCCGAGGGCCTCTGCCTCGGGATCCTCGGCGCCGTCATCGGGATAGGCACCGGCATAGGCCTCTGTGTCGTCCTCGACAGCTTCGGCCTGCCCCTCAGCGGCAACCTCGGCGACTTTGAGACCCTCCCGGTCGCGGTCGATCCCGTCGAGGTGCTCCTCGTCGGGGTCTCGGCGCTCATCATCGTCTGGCTCTCGAGCCTCTACCCCGCGCGGGTCGCCTCGCGAATGCGGCCGGTCCAGGCCCTGCGGAAGGCCGAAGCCTAGGACCTCGGTCCGAGAGCTTCGGAGACAGGTTGATCGTGCGAGAGTCCCTAGAGCTGTGGGTCGCCTGGCGTCACCTGCGATCCCGCGAGAGCCGACGTTGGACCCGTCCGACCGCGATCATCTTCGCCTACGTCACCGCGGTCGGGGTCGGCTTCATGATCTGGGCCCGGATCCGAGGCGGGATCGCCGAGGAGATCGCCGCTGGGCCGATGGTCGACCTCTTCATCCCGCCGGTCGCTGACATCGCCGGCCTCATCGGCCTCGCGACCCTCGCGCTCGGCCTCCTCGGGCTGACCTTTGCGCTCCTCGCCGCGCTCTTCAACCTCTTGAGCGCGATCATCATCCTCTCGGTGGCTCAGGGCTGCATGGCCCTCGTGGTGGTTCTCAGCCTGATGACCGGGCTCGAGCAGGATCTACAAGCGAAGATCATCAAGCAAAAGGCAGAGGTCCGGGTCACTCAGATCCAAGACGAACCCTTCGTCGACTACGAGGCGATCACCGCGGCGCTCCGCGAGCTCGACGAGGTCGCCTCCGCGAGCCCCTACGCCCAAGGCGAGGTGATGCTCCGAAGCCCCTACAACCGACAAGGGGGGCTCCTCGTCGGGATCCAGCCGGATACCCACGCTGAGGTCTCAAACCTCGAAGAGCAGATCGACGCTGGGGCCTATCGCTTCCTGACCTCCCCTGAAGACGGGCCCTGGGAGCAGCTCGATCGTCTCCAAAAGGCCCGCGAAGAGGAGTCCCAGCGCGCGCTTGCCGCCCAGCTCGCGAAGGCGGACGCCCGAGCGGACGAGCTCGGGAGCGGCGGAGATGAGTTCGCGGAGTCCGGTGAAGAGGCATCGGGCGGCGAGGGAGAGCTCGACGACCCCGATGGCGAAGGGTGGGAGGATCCCGCTGTCGAGGTTCCGAAGCTGCGCGGTGAGACAGGCGCTCCGACACCTGCACCAACGGAGTCATCGGACCACGCCGATCTCGCTGACGCGACGACGACGACGAGGAGGCCGGAGCTCGACACCGGAGACGACGACTGGGACAAAGGTTGGGAGGATCCTGAGGTTGAGATCCCCAAGCTCCGCGCGGCGGGCGACATTCCCGCAGCTCGGGTGCCCTCGTTCGCAGTCCCTCTGCCTGACGTCGGCGTCGACCAACCGCCGGCAGGAGAGGGCGGTCAACTCGCGACACCGCCTACCCCGAGCGCGAGGCCAGAGCGAGAAGATCCCGCCGCCGCCGCAAATCTCGTCCCGCTTCTGATGGGTGCCGAACTCACAGAGGAACTCGCGGTCCCCCTGGGCGGTCGTATTCAGCTGATTACGCCGATCGGGAGAATGACCCCGAGCGGGCAGATCCCGAGCTTCCTCGCGGTTCGGGTCGTAGGGATCTTCTATTCCGGGATGTACGCCTACGATCGCCAGAACGTCTACGCCCCGCTCGATCGGGTCCAGGCGCTCCTCCGCCTCGGGGACACCGCCCACGGGATCGAGGTCAAGCTCGTCGATCCGGACAGCCTCGACGCCGCGACGACGGCGATCCGCGCCCGCCTCGACGCCCTCGGTCGCGATGACCTTCGCGTCGAGAGCTGGCGCTCCCTCAACCGCAACCTCTTCTCGGCGATGTTCCTCGAGAAGATCGCGATGTTCATCGGCCTCCTCTTCGTTGTCCTCGTCGCCGCCTTCGGGATCCTCGCCACAAACCTCATGAGCGTCCTGGACAAGGCCCAGGAGATCGCGATCCTCAAGGCGATGGGGGCCAGCGATCGACGGATCTCGAGGGTCTTCATGATCGAGGGGATGGTCGTCGGCGTCGTCGGCTCGCTCCTTGGGATCGCCGCAGGGATCCTCTTCTGCTCGCTCCTCACAGGCCAGGGGCTGCCGCTCCCCTCCGAGAACTTCTACACGCAGCGCCTGCCAGTGGTCGTCTCACCGCTGGAGGTCCTGGTCGTAGGGGTCGCCGCGTTGGCGATCGTCTGGCTCTCCAGCGTTCATCCCGCACGCACAGCGGCCCGCCTACGGCCCCTCGACGGTCTTCGATCGAGCGAGTGACCGGCGTTGACACGAAAAAACGCCCATCTTAGGGTAGCGCCCGCATTTCGGACCCCCACCCGATGACCGACGCCTCATCCACGCATGACACCACCAACCTTGTTCGGGTGGAGCACATGCATAAGGAGTTCACCCACGGTGCTCGGGTCCTCCATGTCCTCCGTGATGTCAGCCTGACGCTGACACCGGGCGAGATGGTCACCATCATCGGCGCTTCGGGTGCGGGCAAGTCGACGCTCCTCCACTGCCTCGGCACCCTCGACCTGCCGACCCGCGGGCGGATCCTCTTCGGCGACACCGACATCACCCGGCTCTCGCCCCCCGATCTCGCCGCCTTCCGCAACCGGACGATCGGCTTCGTCTTCCAATTTCACCACCTCCTCGCCGAGTTCACGGCCCTCGAGAACGCCATGATGCCGGCGCTGATCGGCCGGCTTCCGCGCAAAGAAGCCCGCGATCGAGCTTCCGAGATGCTGCTCGCGGTCGGCCTCGGGCATCGCCTCTCGCACCGCCCCGGAGAGCTCTCCGGCGGCGAGCAGCAGCGCGTCGCGATCGCGAGGGCGCTGGTGATGGAGCCCAAGCTCCTCCTCGCCGACGAGCCCACCGGAAACCTGGACACCAAGACCAGCGAAGAGGTCCACGACCTGATCTTCCGACTCAACGAGGAGCGGGCGATGACCGTCCTCGTTGTCACCCACAATATGGACCTGGCGCAGATGGCCCCGCGCCGGATTCGCATGTCCGACGGACGACTCGTGGATGACATCCGCGGCGATCCGACCGAGGCCCGAGCACGTCGTCGGGGATCTGAGAGTTCGTGAGCCGAACCCGCGAAAACCACTGCCGTGCGTGCGGTACGCCTCCTCACGCCTTCGATGGCGTGCAATCGCCCCTCCGCGCGCGCAGACGCCCCAGATCGCGGGCGCGTGCGCTCATTGCAGGGGTCGCCGCTCGCGTCTCGCTGACGGCGCTGGTCCTAGGGATCGGCCTCGGCGACGTGCAAACAGCCAAGGCGGGCTACATCCCGCAGATCGCTGGTGACACGGTCTTCAAGGCGTTGGTCCTCGATGAGATCGACCCCGACCTCTACGGTCAGCCGATCGCTGAGATTCGCTTCGAGGGCAACCGCAGGGTCGAGTCCGAGGCGATGCTCCTCGAGATCGAGTCGAAGACCGGGGAGCTGGTCAAGGCCACCTCGCTCGCCTCGGACCTCAAGCGCCTCTGGAGCCTCGGCAAGTTCGACGACGTCGCCGTCTACGGCGAACTCAGCTCCGCCGGCGTAATCCTCACCTATAGGGTGGGGGAACGCCCGACGATCCGGAAGATCATCGTCGAGGGCAACGGCAAGGTCAAACTCGACGACATCAACGAGGTCCTCGACCTGAGCAAGAATTCGATCCTCGACCTCGGCGTGGTCAAGGCCAACGTCGAGAAGGTCAAGGGCGTCTACGTCGAGGGCGGCTTCTTCCTCGCCGACGTCGACTACGCGATCCGTCCTGTCGAGGGGGAGCCCGGCAAGGTCGACGTCTATCTGATCGTCAACGAGGCGAGCGAGGTGATCGTCCGCGGCGTCACCTTCGTTGGCAACCAGGCGATCGACGACGAGGATCTGCGGGCCAACATGAACACCCGCGTAGGCGGGTATCTGAGCCTGATCACCAAGCGGGCCGGCGGCGTCTTCAACCGTGAGGCCTTCGCCGCAGACTACCAGCTCCTCCGCTCGTACTACGCCGATCAGGGCTACCTCGACGCCAACTTCAAGGATCCGGAGCTCGCCCTCAGCCCGGACCGCCGCTTTGTCCATGTGACCGTCCCGGTCGAGGAGGGGCCACAGTACAAGGTCGGCAAGATCCGGGCGAAGGAGGTGCTCCCTCGCGGCGAGGAGCCTCTCTTCGCCGAAGAGGTCCTGGCTGAGTCGATCACGCCGATCCTGGGCGAGGGCGACATCGCCTCGATGGGCAAGGTCAACACGATCGTCCAGGACATCGAGCGTCGCTACAAGGACTCAGGCTACGCCTACGTCAACGTCATCCCCGACGCTCGTCAGGACCGCGAGAAGCTCCTCCTCTACATGACCCTCGAGGTCGGCAAGGGGCCGCTCGTCTACATCGAGCGGATCAACGTCTACGGCAACGACAAGACCGCCGACAAGGTGATCCGCCGCGAGATGATCCTCAACGAGGGATCGCTCTACTCGGAGACCGGCAAAGAGCTGTCGGAGTTCAACGTCCTCCGCCTCGGCTTCTTCAACGACGTCACGATCTCGACCTCCAAGGGCAGCGACGACGACAAGATCATCCTCAACGTCGAGGTCACGGAGCGCCTGACCGGCACCTTCCAGATCGGCGCCGGCTTCTCGACGATCGAGAACTTCGTCCTCCAGGCGCAGGTCCAGTACGACAACTTCCTCGGCCGAGGCACCGCGGTGACCCTCGTCGGCCAGATGTCGAGCCTTCGCCGGCTCTTCAACCTCTCGTACTACACCCGCTACTTCCTCGACTCGCGCTGGAACTTCCAGTTCAACATCTTCAACACCCGCAACGTCTTCCCGAGCTTCGCCCGGGACTCGACCGGGTTTCGCTTCTCTTGGGGATACCCGCTGCCGCGGGTGCCGAACCTCATCTTCTTCGCCGGCTACTCCTTCGAGTACGTCGACGTCGACTTTGGCAGCTCCGCGTTCGGCAACACCGGCGGGATCTTCGCGCAGGGCAGCCTCTACAACATTCCCCAGGGCGCGCTCATCACGAACCTCTTCTCGAACGGCGTCACCTCGTCGATCGAGACCCGCGTTCGCTACGACACGACCGACAACTACCTCTTCCCGACGAGAGGTATGCGGCACGAGCTCCGGGCTCAGTTCGCGAACAAGTACCTCGGCTCGCAGAACCTCTTCAACCGCTACAACGCGGCGTTCCGCTTCTACTTCCCGATCATCAAGTCGAAGGCGGCGTTCCGCGCCTGGGTGGTCTTCAAGACGCAGCTCCAGATCGGCTACATCCACAGCCTTCAGCCCAACGGCGTGCCGATCTACGAGCGCTACTTCCCGGGCGGCATCTTCGGCGCCGGCATGATCCGCGGCTACCGTCTGCGGAGCCTCGGACCGCGAATTCTGGTCCAGGGGTCCTCCGATCCGACCGCGGCACTGATCGCCTACGGCATCGGCGGCAACCTCTTGGCCGCCCTCAACGCCGAGCTCGAGTTCATGATCGTCCCGCCGGCGAACATCAAGGGCGTGCTCTTCTTCGACGCCGGCAACGCCTTCAACACGGAGCGGCTCTATTGTTCGGAGCCCAACCCGGGCGAGCTGCCGAAGGCCGATCCCTGCGCCGGGTTCAACTTCCGTGATCTGCGCTACTCGATGGGGTTCGGCTTCCGCTGGCAGTCGCCGATCGGCCCGCTCCGCTTCGAGTGGGGCTTCCCGCTGGACAGGCGGGCGCCGACCGACTACCTGCCGCGCGGAGAAGACCCGGTGGTCTTCGAGTTCAACGTTGGCAACTCGTTCTAACAGGCGTTGGTACAGGTCCGCTGTAGCGATCGCCGACCGCTTCAGTCTCGGGGGACCGCAGCCGGACAGGAGCCCCCTTGCCTGCGCCGACCTAGACCCCGCCGGTGATGTCCATCACGTCATTTTGATAGGACAAAGGCGACCGGAGGGCCGGAGGGGCGATGAATCCCTCCGGCCTGACCGCCGTCTCTGACCCCAGCTTGCCCGCTAGATTACCCGCAGCTAAGGTTCGCCTCGCTATGCACCGCATCGCCAAAGTCTTCCTCTGTGCCGCCATGATGGCGGCTACGTACTCGCAAGGGACCGCCCGAGCGGCGCCGATCAAGAAGATCGACAAGATCGCCGTCGTCGAGGTCCAACGTTGTATCTCCGAGACCGCAGAGGGGATTCGGGCGAAGAAGAGCCTCGAGACCACCTTCAAGAAGAACCAGACCAAGCTGGATCGGAAGACCAAGGACCTCCAGAAGAAGGTCCAGGACCTCCAAGCCAAGGCCGCGATGCTCTCGCAGGGCGAGCTGCAAAAGCGCCAGGCTGAGCTGATTCAGCGCGAGCAGGAGCTGCAGCAGCTCTACCAGCAGCTTCAGGAGGATCTCCAGACCAAGGAGGCTCTCCTGACCGAGAAGATCTACAAGAAGGTCTCAGGCATCGTGAAGAAGATCGCCAAGGAGGAGGGCCTCCAGGTCGTCCTCGTCCGCTCTGAGATCACCGTCCTCTACGCCAACCCCAAGCTCGACCTCACCAACCGCGTGATTGTCGCCTTCGACAAGGCCCACAAGTAGGCCGGCAAGGATCCCCGCGATGATTAAGAACTACCGTACCCCCCGTCGCCTCTCCCTCGCCTTTGCTGCCGCCGCTGGAGTCCTCCTCGCCGGTATTAGCGCTGCTCCAACGGCGGCTCCCGCCTCCGCCGCGATCAAGAAGGTCCGAGGCATCGCCGTCGTCGACATGCAGCGCGTCCTGATGGAGACCAAGCAGGGCAAGTCCGCCCAGAGCAAGCTCGAGAGCAGCTCCAAGGCGAAGCAGAAGAAGCTCGACAAGAAGCGCAAGAAGCTCGAGCAAGATCAGGCCAAACTCAAGAACCTCAGCGGCGAGAAGCTCATGGCCGCCCAGGAGAAGCTCCAGCAGGAGTTCATGGAGATGCAAAACATCTACATGACCATGCAACAAGAGCTGGCCGAGCAAGAGGGCAAGATCCTCGAGGACATGTACAAGAAGTGCCAGACGCTGGTCGACAAGATGGCCCAGGAGATCGAGGTCGACCTCGTCCTGGTCCGCGACGCTTCGACGGTCCTCTACACCGATGAGTCGCTCGACATCACCGCCAAGGTGATCTCGCGCTACGACACCAAGTACAAGTAGGCTCGGAACGCCGGAAGATCGGCTTTCGTAGCGTTGAGCCGGGCGATGGACTATCCTCGCCCGGCTTCGCTATGACCCTCGACGCCGTTCAGATCCAGAAGATCCTGCCTCATCGCTACCCCTTCCTCTTCATCGACAGGGTCGTTGAGGTCGAGCCCAACGAGCGGCTCGTCGCCGAGAAGTTGGTGTCGCAGAACGAGCCGATCCTCCAAGGGCACTTTCCCGGCTTCCCCGTGCTGCCCGGCGTGGTCCAAGTCGAGGCGATGGCCCAGGCCTCCGCGATCCTGGCGAACCTCAGCGGGGCTTTTGACTCGGCGACCCAGAACTGCCTCTTCATCGGCATCCAAGAGGCGAAATTCAGGGCCCCTGTGGTCCCCGGAGAGGTCCTCACGATCGAGGTGAAGGCGCTTCGGCTCGGTCGCGTCGGCAAGTTTGAGGGGATCGTCAAAGCTGGCGACGAGGTCAAGAGCTCCGCCAAGTTCACGGCGATCATCCAGCCGAAGGACAAGGGAGGCGATGCGTCCTGAGGAGGTGATCCCCCTCGCGCTCCTGCTCGTGTGCGCCTGCGCCCCGAGAGAGCAGCGCGATCTCAACAATGCGAGCGAGCGCCTCGCACGCGATGTTCGTCGCGGAGATCGTGCTGGGTTGAGCGAGAGGATCTCGCCGAGTATCCGTGCGCGTATCGATGCTGACCAGCTGTTCGCCGATCCAGAGGCGAGGAGCAGCTGGGCGAAGGCGCTCGCCAAGCCCGTCGAGGCGCGGAGCGAGGCGATGATCTTTGTCGGGGAAGACCGGCCCGTCGAGATCAGCCGAGGCGAGCAGGGCTGGGTCTTCACGGAGGATCCTTTCGCACGCTGGGATCAAGCATCCCCGAGGGCGGCGCTTCGGGCACTGGTCCGCGCCAGCGACGAGCAGCGTTGGGATGTCTTGTTGGGGCTCGCGCCGCGCCGTTATCGAATCGGCCTCACGACGGAGGACCTTCGGCAAGCGTGGACCCAAGGTGAGTACGCGGAGGTGCTCAAGGAGAGCCGAGATCGACTCCGAGACCACCTCGCGGACCCGATCCGAGCAGACAGCCATGAGGCCGCGCTAGACCTCGGAGAGGGCAAGATCGTCCGTCTTGAGCGCGAGGGTACACGCTGGGTCGTCGTCGACTTCTAGGCCGGTCTTCCGGAGCCGAAGAGAGTCGAAGTGCGCGCGATCGTAGGGCTTGCCAGAAGCGTCAGGAAGGCTACGCTGAAGTAGTCGTGTTGAACCAAAGCAAAGCTGTCGACTTCGTGACCTTCACGACCGAGTCGACTACTTTCAGCAGAGGCTGGGCGTTTGATACACGTCTGAAGAGCTCGCTGCAAGGCCTTTGGCAGAGCATGACATCTCAGGGGCGTGAGTTGTGCAACGCACTCCCCATGAACGGCCAACCGAAGAGAGCAGGGTAGGTGTCCCGTGCGACGAGAGCAGTCCGACAAGCACACACACATTAGCCGCCAGCCAACTGCGCCGCAGCCAGTCCTGGAGCTCCCACTGATCGCGCCGCGCGCGGATGAGGAGATCGGACGGCGCAAGGAGACGCCAAAGATCGAGCGCGGTGTTGCCGTCGTCGACTTCTACATCTAAAAAACGGGCTCGTTTCGCTACATCAAGGGGGAACGCGGGGGGCGGCCGGATGGGGTCGTCCCCCGATTTTTTTGCCCGCGCGCTGATGAGCTACCGAAGGTGCTGACGACCCCGGCCCCGTCCTGGTAGCGTTGGTCCGTGGCACAGGACATCGAGACGACCATCGATTCGACCGTCGTTCAGGACAATGACGACCTCCTGAGACACGCGGGCTTTCGCCTCCTTGTGCTCTCCGGCGAACTCCGCGGTCGCGAGTTCGATGTCACCCAGGATCTCATCCGCCTGGGCAAATCACGGCAATGCAACGTGGTTTTGACCGACGAGTCTGTGAGTCGCGTGCACGCAGAGGTCCGGCATGAGGGCGACGCGTACCGGGTGATCGATCAGGGCTCGACCAACGGGACCTTCATCGGCGGCGCAAGGATCACGGACGGCTTTCTCCGCCCCGGCGATGTCCTCGCGCTCGGTCGCGTCCAGCTCCGCTTCATGCCGCGGGACTCGCGGGTCGAGCTGCTGCCGAGCACTTCGGAGAATTTCGGGCCGGTGCGCGGCAAGAACCTCGCCATGCGCAAGGTCTTCGGCGTGCTCGAGCGGGTCGCAGGAGCCGATGTGACGATCCTCCTGGAGGGAGAGACCGGCACCGGCAAGGACCTGCTCGCCCGGGCAATCCACGAGGCCTCGCCCCGCAAGGAGCACCCCTTCGTCGTCGTCGATTGCGGCGCATCGACGCCGAGCCAGCTAGAGGCGGAGCTCTTCGGCGTGGAGACTGGACCCTTCTCGGGGCAGCCGCCGCGGCTCGGCGCCTTTGAGCAGGCAAACGGAGGGACGGTGTTCCTTGACGATGTTGCCGAGGTCCCGCTCGACCTTCAGCCGAAGATCCTCCGGGCGCTTGAGAACCGGCGTATCCGTCGAGTCGGCGGCAGCGAAGAGATCGAGGTTGAGGTTCGGGTCGTCGCTGCGACCCAGCGGGCGCTCCAGGAGCAGGTCGACGCGAGCGAGTTTCGCGACGATCTCTTCTTCATGCTGGCCGTCGTGTCCTGCACGATCCCGCCTCTGCGTGAGCGTCGCGAGGATATTCCGATGCTCATCGAGGCCTTCTCGCGGCGCCTCCCGCCAGGAATGTGGCGTGCGCCAGATCCCGAGGCGATGGCGCGTCTTGTCGGCTACGACTGGCCCGGCAATGTTCGCGAGCTCCGCAACGTTGTCGAACGCAGCGCGTACCTCTCACCGAACGGTGTGATCGACCTGATCACCCCGGGGTCGCGCTCGGCCAGCCAAGAGGCGCCCGTCGCCTTCGATCCAACCCTAACCTTCCGCGAGCAGAAGGAGCGGGCCATCGAGCTCTTCGAGGAGGCCTACCTCGCATGGCTCCTCCAGCGGGCAGAGGGCAATATTTCGCGGGCCGCCCGCGAGGCCGACATGGACCGCAAGTACCTCCACAAGCTGCTTCGCCGCTACGGCATCGACGCGAAGCAATACTCGCCGCACGCGAACCGAGGGAACAACAACTGAGCCCCGCGAAAAGTGCGGCGAGATCCGTGCGAGGTGAGGGCGTGTCCGCGCGCCGCAGTCCAGAGTACACTCACGGGATGGGGGACACGAGAGGGGTGATCCGGGCGTGGCGCCATGCGCATGGCGTCCTCGATCTCGGCACCCCGAGGGTCATGGCGATCGTCAACCTGACGCCTGACTCGTTCTTCGATGGCGGTCACCTGATGCCAGAGGACGGTGTCGGGCCGAACCTCTCGGTCGCCGCTCGTCGAGCGTTCGGGCTCCTCGAAGCGGGTGCAGACATCCTCGATCTCGGCGGCGAGTCGACCCGTCCGGGAGCTTCGTTTGTCTGCCCGGAAGACGAGGCTCGGCGGGTGCTTCCCGTCCTCCTGCGACTGCGTGAACGCGGCATCTCAGCCCCGATCAGCATCGACACTCGGCGCGCCTCGGTCGCTCGCCGAACGCTCGCCGAAGGAGCTGCGATCATCAACGATGTCAGCGGCTTGGCGGACCCCGAGATGGCCGATGCCGTCGCCGAAAGCGGCGCAGGGCTCGTGCTCTCGCACCTGCGTGGTGATCCGGCGTCGATGCAAGAGAGCATCGAATTCCATGATCTCTTCGCCGAAGTCGCAGACGAGCTAGGGGAGCGGGTGGCCCAGGCCCTGCGAGCCGGTGTCTCTCGCGCTCAGATCGTCGTCGATCCCGGCGTCGGCTTCGGCAAGGACGCCGAGCAGAGCGCAGCGCTCGCGGTCGGTGCGGCGAAGATCGAGGCCGCGACCGGCTGCCCCGTGCTGATCGGCGCGAGCCGAAAGTCCTTTCTTGGCGTGCTCACGGGTCGACCGGTCGAGGAGCGCAAGGAGGCGAGCGTCCTGACGGCGGTCGCGGCGATCCAGCGCGGAGCGGCGCTCGTCCGGGTCCACGATGTGCGGGCGACGGTCGAGGCCTTGCACCTGCTGCGAGCGCTCGATGACGCCCTGCTCCGCGCTCAGAGGGGAGCCGCATCGTGACTCCGGGGGACTTTCTCGCGGCCTTCACCTGGCGCGACGCGCTCGACTTTGGGCTCCTCTATGTCGCCTTCTACGGGACCCTACGCCTGCTTCGCGGCACCCGGGCGGTGCCTGTGCTGCTAGCGGTCGCCTTCTTCGCGGCGATCGCTGCGGCTGCTCGGGCGCTCGACCTGGTCGCCGTCGCCGGGCTGCTCAAGTATGTCCTTGAGTACATCATCATCATCCTGATCGTCGTCTTCCATCAGGAGATCCGGCGGGTCCTGCTGCGGATCGGGCAACAGCTCCTGCCGCAGGGGCGCCGGCAGCAGACGCGCTCAGCGGTCTCCGAGCTGGTGGTGGCGATGGAGCGGCTGCAGCGGGCACGGATCGGCGCGCTCATCATCCTCGAGGGGGAGATCAACGTTCTCGACATCGCCAGCAACCGCGGGCGGGAGATCGACGCTTCGCTCTGCGCCGACACCATCGTCGCCCTGATGATCCCGCACCCGACCAACCTCGCCCACGATGGGGCCGTGCTGATCCGCGACCTGAAGATCGAGCGAGCGGGAGTGATCTGTCCCCTCAGCCAGCGTGATGACCTCGACCCTCGTTTCGGCACTCGCCACCGCGGCGCGATCGGGGCCAGCGAAGAGACAGACGCACTCGTGCTTGTCGTCAGCGAAGAGCGGGGCGAGATCCGGGTGGTCTCGCGGGGCGAGATTTCGCCATCGCTGACCAAGGAGGGGCTTGAGTCGCTCCTCGGCGGGTGGCTCGAGCAACCGCCGATCGAAGAGGCAGAAGAGGGCGGTGAGTCGGTCGTCGCCCGTTCACGGGTCGATCTCTCGGCCGCGCTGCTCGAGCGGAGCGATCCAGGTCACCCGATCATCGAGAGCCGCACCGACCTGCTCCGTCCGCGGGCTGATGGGGGGAAATAATGAGTCGTTTCGCCCCTGTACGCTGGATTAGCGGGCTCCTCCTCGATCACTGGGGGACCAAGGCGACGGCGTTGATCTTGGCGCTGGTCTTCTTCATCGGCACCCGCGACGACGTCACGCGCGAGTTCATCATCCCGCTGCGGGTGATCGCGGATCCCGATCGCCTGCTCCTCTCGGATCTTCCGGAGACCGTGACCGTCGAGCTCCACGGATCCTGGGCCCGGATCAACCGCTTGAGCTCCAAGGATCTCGGCGAGGCGACGCTCGACCTCGAGAACGCTGAACCCGGGCCGTTGGAGATCGATCCGGCGACGATCGTCATGCCTCAAGGGGTCCTCTTTCGGAGCGTCGCGTATGACCGGGTCGACCTCCGCTTCGACGATGTCGACGCGCGCCCCCTGCCGGTGAAGCCGGTCGTCCACGTCGAGGTCCACGCCGACTACGAGCGGGTCAGCACCGTCGTAGAGCCTGCGACTGTGGTCCTTCGCGGCGGCAAGCAGGACCTGCTGGGTATCGCCTCCGTCGTCACGGAGCCCGTCGAGCGCACCGGTGTGACGTCGACGATCGAGGTTCGCAAGCGGCTGATCCTGCCCCGTGATGTCACCTTCGACGGTGGCGAGGAGGCGCCGGAGGTGACCATCCGCGTCGTCGTCCGGCCGAAGATCGGTGAGCGGCGGATCGAGACGCTCCTGCCGCTCAACAGCAAGACGCTGACGGGGATCCCTGCGATCTATCCGGTGACGGTTCGCGGCCCCCTGCCTGCGCTGAGGGAGATCGACCGCATCGCGGCGAAGGACGTGCTCGTCGCTGAGGCGAGGATGGGCGACGACGATGAGGTAGAGGCGCCGGCCTCGGTGATCTACGTCGACTTCTCCTTTACCGACGCGCTCCCGCCAAGGAGCCGAGCCGAGCTGTCGCTCGAGCCGAAGACCAAGCGCTTCGTCGTCCGACCGATCCCGCAGTAGGGTCTTCGTCGGGCTAGTCGTAGCCCCTCGTAGCGCGGTAGAAGGTCCCTTATGGCCAAGGCTCGCCACCTCTTCGGAACCGACGGGATTCGCGGTCCCGCGAACATCCACCCGATGACGCCAGAGGTCGCGCTGCGGCTTGGAATGGCCGTCGCTGCCCACTTCGGCCGGCACGGACGGGTCGTCATCGGCAAAGACACGCGGCTCAGCGGCTACATGTTTGAGACAGCGCTTGCCGCGGGCGTCTGCTCAATGGGGGCGGAGGTGATGTTGGTCGGCCCCCTGCCGACGCCGGGCATCGCCTACATCACCCGATCGATGCGCGCAGACGCGGGGGTCGTGATCTCAGCCAGCCACAATCCCTTCCAGGACAACGGGATCAAGCTCTTCGCGGCGGATGGGTTCAAGCTCCCCGACGAGGTCGAGGTCGAGCTCGAGGGGCAAATGGCGCCGGGGGTGCTTGATCCCCGCGTGGCCCACGGCGCGGAGATCGGCAAGGCCATCCGGATCGACGATGCGACGGGTCGATACGTCACCCACTTGAAGGAGACCTTCCCTCCAGAGCTCCGCCTCGACGGCCTGAAGATCGTCGTGGACTGCGCTCATGGTGCCGCCTACAGGGTCGCACCGGCAGTTCTCGGAGAGCTCGGCGCCGATGTGATCACGATCGGTGTTGGCCCGAACGGCACCAACATCAACGACCGTGTCGGGGCGATGCACCCTGAGGCGATGCGCAAGGCTGTCCTCGAGAACAGCGCGGACATCGGCGTCGCCCTGGACGGTGACGCCGATCGAGTGGTCTTCTGTGATCAGCGCGGGGCGCTGATCGACGGCGATGCGATCATAGCGATCTGTGCCCGCGATCTTGCGAGCCGCGGCGCCCTCAGGAGCAACGCTGTCGTCGCGACGATCATGTCGAACATGGGGCTCGATCGTTGCCTCTCGGCCGAGGGGATCAAGGTCATCCGGACTCCGGTCGGCGATCGCTATGTCGTCGAAGAGATGGTCCGTGGCGGTCATAGCCTCGGCGGCGAGCAGTCCGGGCATGTGCTCTTCCTCGACCACGGGACCACTGGCGACGGGGTGTTGGCGACCCTGCAGGTCCTGATGGTGATGCTCCGCAGCGGGAAGAGCCTGGAGGACCTGGCGTCTGTCATGGTGCGCTTCCCCCAGGTGGCGCGAGCGATCCCCGTGGCCAAGAAGGTGCCCTTGCAGCAGCTGCCTAGGCTGGGCGCGCTGATCCGGCAGATCGAGGCGGAGCTCGGCGACGAGGGTCGTGTCGTCATCCGCTACTCGGGCACCGAGTCAAAGCTCAGGGTGATGCTAGAGGGGCCCGAGAGAGACCCGCTAGAGGGGTATGCAGCGCGGATCGACGAGGTCGCCAGCGCCGAGCTGGGCTCGCCGACCGCCGCATGACGAGGAACTCCTCGCCCGCGAGTCAGAGCCCCGAGTGATGCTCGGGCGGGGGGGCCGAGAGCGACCGACCAGAGGGGTATGCAGCGCGGAGCTGCGAGTTCGCCAGCGCCGAGCGGGACATGCTGGCAGGCGCATGACGGGGGGCTCGTCGGTCCGCGACGAGCTCGCTCCCTGCCAGTCTCAACACCACGCCATCGCCAGGCGAGGAGGGATCCTCCGGTCGAGGGCGCTCCTCCGCGACTCGGGTGTGCGGCGATATCCATCCCTGCTCCCGTCGACCTTCGTCGTTGATGGGTGCAGCTCTTCGACAGGGCGTAGCAGGCCGAGATGGCGGCCTCCACTGCTAAAGTGGCGCCCATGCCAGCGCACGACGATAGCCAGGGGATCCTGCTGAGCGCGGCGGCCTGCGCCCGCGCGGATCGGCACACGATGGACACCCTCGGAGTCCCGTCGTTGTTGTTGATGGAGCGGGCGGCGCTCGCTGTCTCGCATGAGATCCGCGAGCGCTTCACCGAGGGTCGCGACGTGACCGTGCTCTGCGGTCCGGGCAACAACGGCGGGGATGGACTCGCGGTCGCCCGCCAGCTCCACGGCTGGGGGATCCCGGCACGGGCTCTTCTCTGCACGACGAGGCGCAACGAGACGGTGACTGAGCAGCTCCATCTCGCCCGCACGCTCGGCGTCGAGATCCTCGCAGAGCTTCCCGCTGAAGCTGCTGGGAACGCGACGATCGTCGTCGACGCGCTCCTCGGGACGGGCGCGCGTGGTGCTCCGCGCGGGGCTATCGAGACGGCTCTGCGCTGGCTCCTGCGGGCGTCGGGACCGCGAGTCGCGATCGATGTGCCCACCGGCGTTGACCCCGACACCGGCGCGACCCCGGGCATCGCGGCGCGGGTTGATCTTACGGTGACGATGCAGCGCTCGAAGCCCGGTTTGCACATCACGCCGGGTCGGGACCAGGCGGGTGTGATCGTCATCGCCGATATAGGTCTGGTCGAAGGACCAGATCGTGATCCGGGGGCGCAGGCAGACGCGAGCATGCGACTGGTGAGCCCATGGGCGGTCGCCGAGCTGACGGACGGTGCGAGCGCGGGTCACAAGGGAGAGCGGGGGCATATCGGTGTGCTCGGGGGCTCTCGAGGGACGACCGGAGCGGCGATCCTCGCCGGCGTTGCGGCGATGCGCTGCGGCGCAGGGCTCGTGACGATCACGGAGCTGGAGGCGGGTCTCGGGGACGTGATGATCAGCGGCCGGCCCGAGCTGATGATCGCGCCCGTTCGCGACGGGGTCCTGGGAGATCTTCCGCTGCCGCGGGCGGACGTCCTGATCGTCGGTCCCGGCCTGACACGGGCGCAGGACCGCCGTCAGCTCGCGGCGCTCTGGTCCGAGGATCCAAGGCCCGCGATCTGGGACGCTTCGGCCCTCGATGAGATCCCCATCGCTGCGGAGGGCAGGGCTCTACCGCCGCGGATCATCACCCCACACCCCGGGGAGGCCCGACGCCTCTTGGGCCGTCTCGGCGCCGCAGCGGAGCAAGCGCTCGATCTCCGCGCCGATCGCCGCGAGGCCGCGCGGGCCCTCGCGCGACTCACCGGCGCGATCGTCGTGCTCAAGGGGGCCGGGACCCTGATCGACGATGGCACTCGCCTGGCGATCGCTGTGAGCGGCGGTCCTGCTCTGGCGACCGCAGGCAGCGGTGATTGTCTGACGGGCTTCATCGCCGCCCTCGTAGGGCTCGGGAACGGTCTCTTCGAGGCGGCCTGCGCTGGGGTGCACCTCCACGGTCTCGCGGGCGAGCTCGCGGTCTCCGAGCGGCCGGGCGCGCTCGCCCTCGACATCGCCGAGCTCGCTGGAGCAGCCAAAGCCGCGGTTCCAGGGCATCCGCGTTGGCCGAAGCGCCGTCTTGCGTGAGCACTTCGAGCGAGCGCTGGGGAGGCCTTCTCTCTTCAGCCTCATCGCGCCGCTCTCCTGCCGCTCCACGATGGCTCTTTGTACCGGCGCGAGCGGGAGCGGGAGCGGGAGCGAGAGGCTGGTCACGGAGCAGGGCGAGCCGCCGTTGTCCGTGAGTCGCCCTCGTCACCAGCCTGCTCTTGCGCGGGGTGGCGACGCTCCGCTCCCGGTCATCGGCGAGTTCGACGGCCTGGCTGACTTTCGTCGCGCTCCTCACGAGCTCACGGAACCGGGGGCCTCGGCGGCTGTCAGACCCCCCATGTCCGGTGATTCAGCGAGAGAGCACGCAGTCTGTGACGAGTGGAGCAAAGTGTGGCAACGTTGGCCGGTGTTCGGCAATGACAGCGCCACGCGCGGCAGCGCTCGAGTGCCCCTCGGGGTGCTCGTAGGCCTCGTCTCATCCCTGGTCGTGCTCGCCTGTGGTGCGCCGCAGGCGGACAAGCCGGCGACCGAGGAGGCGAGCCCGGCGGCCGTCGTCGCGACCCCCGAGAAGGTCAGCGATGAGGTCTACGCCGAACGCTACGACGCGGCGAAGCAGCGGATCGCAGACCTCGATCGCAACAACCCGATGGTCGTCAAAGGGGCGGTCAACGAGCTCGGTCCGGTGCTCCGGGCGATCGCCGAGGGGGCCGCAGACAAGCACCTGCGGGCCAACGCTAGCCTCCTCGCCGGATCGCTCTACGACCTCGCCGACGACCCGCGCTCGGCGATCGCCTTCTACCGCCAGGCCCACGGGCTCCTCCCCGACGAGATCGAGCCGGTCCGGATCCTCGCCCTAAGCCTCGGCGGTGACGGTCACTACGCTGAGGCGGCCACGCTCCAGGAGAAGGTCGTCGCTGACGACATGGATGATCTCGCGGCCTGGTTGCTCCTCGGCGAGCTCCAGCTCAAGGCCGGCAACACCGAGGAGGCGAAGAAGGCCTACATCCGCTACGAGATCCGCCGCAAGGGGCTGTTGGACGGGCTCACGCTGCAAAAGGACGGTGTTTTTGTCACCTCCGTCGAGGACCGGGTCGTGGTCGCAGGGGCCCTCACCCCAGCCTCCGACAACGGCACCGCGATCGCGCTCCTCTACGCCCTCA